>Ga0075464_10000001_pt1 | contig 218247 bp, 315 predicted proteins | sample DEB19_08_DNA_5_FD_75068 | JGI IMG/M metagenome (GOLD analysis project Ga0075464, IMG submission 75068) | Aqueous microbial communities from the Delaware River and Bay under freshwater to marine salinity gradient to study organic matter... | ecosystem: Environmental > Aquatic > Marine >...
AGAGTACTTGACAAGTGCTAGGAAGCGTGTTATCTTTCTGCATGCCCGCGAACGCCCTCCTGACCTCCTCCTCCCCGCACTGGGAACTCCTCAAAAACCGTGGCCTTGCTTCCGTGAAGGAGCAGAGCTACGGTAAGCGCCACTGCGTCTACGACGGCCCTCCATCCGACTGGGCTAAGGAGCGCGAAGCTACTCACACCCTTTATTGCGGCGACGGCCCCGGAGAAGGAACCCGCCCAGCCAAGCTGCTCAAGACCGTCCTTTACGTTGGTGTCGACGAGGTCGCCGACCAGATTGTCTGGGAGAAGTGGGACCTGGTCCCAAGCGCCACCATCGAGTGGAGGATTGAACAATGAGAGCACCACGCCCAACCAAAGTCCGTTCTTACACAGCCGAGTTCAACCGGTTCAGAGTGCTGGCCACCCTCAAGGGTGGTGAAGTCGTCATGTCCCTCTACGCAAACAACGAGGTGGACTTTAGCGGCCACTGCCTCGCTGGTGGAGTCTTCCCACGGGACGAGTTAATTAAGGAGGCGAAGACACGCCTCCGGAGCTACCAGGCCTACCAGAAACACCTCCGCTGGGACCGCAAGGAACTGGTGCGCGAGGTCTATTTGCTAGCCACCTCATGTAACTCCTTCGAGGAGTTCGTGTCCAGGTTCATCAGGCCCCAGTAAGGGGCCTGGTTGGTCTACCGCAGGCGGTGCAATGCCACTGCGATGATGCGCGGTGGAAACGTCCCGACCTCGATGTGGGAGAGAAGCTCACCGATCTCACCTGAGCGCAGGAACAGGCGCACCAGACGTTTCTGGATCTGGATGATTTTGTCCATCGCCTCCTCCATGACCGTCGAGTAGGCTTCCTGGTTTTCAGCCGCGTAAAGCGACTGCCGGTTAAGGTGGGAGCACCATTTCTCCTCGTTCTCAAGAAGGACGAAGAGTGAGTTGATCGCGGCGTTGGTTTCTTGTGTCATTCAGGAGTATAACACAGGTCTTATACTTTGTCAAGTAGGACGAGCTTGGATACGGCTGAGCCGCCGGTGTCACCGGCGGCTCGTTTGTAACAGGTGTGGTCTCGGTCATTTGCCCTCCATCTTGTCGATGATGTCTGCCAGTTCCTTCTTCTGCTCCTCGGTCAGCTGCCACTTGGCTGCCTCCAGGAGGTCCTTGAGGCGTTCCACGGGCGTCTTGACAGAGGGGACGAACCAGCTTTTGACGATCTTCAGGATCTCCTTGACCTTGTGTGGGACCATAACCCACTTGACCCCGGCTGCCTGGGCGCGCTGCACCTCCTCCTGAGTGGTCACTGGGACGGCTGCCACGCCGTGCTCCTCTTCAAAGTCAGCCACCACGGCGGCGACGATCGGTGAGCTGGCCTTCGCGTAGGCACTCAAGTAGGCAGTGTCAGGCTTGCCGGATTTGACGAGGGCAACCGCCTCGGCTGTGGCGATCTTACGGGAGGCCCAGAGTTCAGCAGTCAAGGACTGCAGCTCGTAGGTGCTCATCAGACCGCGATCACGGTCCAGGGACACCTGATCAGGCCGGAACGAGTAGCCGCACTCGAACTCGTCGAAGGTGCAGACATAAAGGTTGCCCACGTAAACGCGCCCCTTATGCTTAGGGTCGTTCAGGATGCCGTGCGGGATGCTGTCGGACAAGATGTTGGCCTCGACGACCTCCCAGTCCTTCTCGGCGATCCCCTCGATCTTGAAGACGACCTTGCTGGAGGTGATCGAGCTGTTGGTCACGACCTTGAGGGTCAGGATCTCGGTCTCGAACGTTGCCGAGTGCTTGAAGCTCGGAGTCCAGACCTCATCCTGATTGTTGATTGTGATCCGGTAACCAGCACGCAGCAGGGCCAGGAGCGCCAGCTTGTAGCCCTCACCGAACTTGCCGCGCAGCTTGGGGTCGGCGGCCTTCGTGGAGTTGCCGAGCACCAGCGAGGCGAGCTTCAGGACGCCATAGGAGCTGATCTGCAGCGTGCCGTCGCGGTAGGACAGGCCAGACTGGATACCGGACGACTCCTGTTGATCCAGGGCGTTCTGCCAAATCTCGCGCACCGCCTCCCACAAGCCCCAGCCAGCCACGTAGTTGGCGGAGATCGGCAGCTCAATCTCCATCAAAGGGCGTGGTGCGTCTGATTCCACGTTGTCTTCCCTGCCGTTTTCATAGGCAGCGCTCAGCTTGGTGTCGCTGTTCCGGAAAAAGTCGAAGCGCGGATCGGGCCAGTGCTGTGGGCAGTCGCGGTTCGTGCAGTTGGCGTCGCCGCACTCATACTGAGCCCGCCATTCGGTCTCATACACTTCGCAGGCCGTCGCGAAGCCCGCGTCGTCTTCATACTCCTCGCGCTGAGGGGCACCGTCTGGATAGGACTTGGTCTCTTGCAACCAGTAACGTTTGACTAGGGTCTTGCTCATGTCGGGTGGTGTGGGTGTGTGGTGCTGAGGTTAAGGGACGATGCTCTCGCGGGTCTTTCGGGCCAGCCAGACAGCCTCGTGAGCGAGGGTGTTGTCGTATTCTTCGGTCTTCTTTCGTGAGCAGAGCCCGGTCAGGGCACCGGTAGCCAGCGTCACCAAGTCCAGGTGCTCCTGGGTCGCCACGCGGGTGGTCAGGCCCTTGACCTGCTGCTCCAGGGCGGCGATCCGCTGAATATCACCCGCAGGGTCGGAGCGCGTCTCCAGCTGATGGACGTAGGAACGGATGTGGGGCGGGAGGGCCTCGATCTCGCCGGGTGCGACCTTGTAGCTGGTGTTGGCTGGCAGCGGAGTGGCACGGCTGGACAGCACGCTGTTTTCGGGGCAGAAGAAGGAGAACAGCGCTGGAAGGATGAGCGTCCGCATGTGGACCTCGTTGAGCTGGCACAGGACGTTGCTCTCGTGATAGTTGGCCGCACTCCGGTTCTCGAACTCCAGGGGGCCGCCTGGAACCCACTTCGCCATGATGTAGTCGCCGACCGTGATCACGAAGTATTGCTGGGTGGTGTGGCCGTCCTTTTGCTCCGAGACCATACGGGCGCAGGCCTCGCAGGAGACCCCGCAGAGAGTGAAGGAGACGGGAATGTGGGTAGTCATGGTGTTCATATGGAAGAGACGTCGGGTTTGAGTTTCATGAGAACGGCTGGGATGATCTGCTTCGCCATGACCTCTGGAGTGACTTTGGCAAGCGGGTGGTCTGGATTGCCGTAGCCTTCGGCGCTATTGTTGGAGAACTCCATTGGCATGTCTGGTTTCCAGGTGACGAGCAAATAGTCCCCCATCGTGATCGTCAGTTCAGTAGCGACGGTCTCAAACAGAGCCCGCGACAAAGTGAGGCGACCGTTGACGTCGTGGGAGACGCCGTCCATCACGAAGGTGGTGGGCAGGTAAGTGGTAAATTCAGTCATGGTGGTAGTCTATAGGCTGAGGTTGCGTCGGTCAATCTGGTTATTCGGCGTTGGCTTCCAGTTCCGCCATGTCCACGATGTCCTGCACGGTGGTGTGAATGAAACGCCAGTAAGCGGTCACATACTTGGCTGCTGCTTTGTGGCGTGACTCTTCGGTAGCGCAGCACGGCCAAAACATTCCAGCGAACAACTCAGCGCCCTCACGGACTGCACGACGAGCTGCCAGCCAGGTGCGTCTCTCGTTGCCGTTCTTGGAATCCTTCAGATGAACTCCCTCTTGCAGGTCCTTGATGGCGTGGTGGGTCCAGGCGGTGAGACCAAGCCCGTTTTCACTGGCGGTCTGCAGGATCTTGGCGGTTGCGGCGGAACGGAACTTGCTGGCGCGGAAGGTAGTGGGGTTGCTCATCCATGAACCTAACACAGACCTTGACGTTTGTCAAGTGGACCAGAAGCGAGGCTTGAAGGCATCGGGTAGCTCGACTTGGTACTGGTCGGTCGGAGGGTTGACCTTGACGGCCCTGGAGACGATATCCGGGTTGTACACCACCATGACGAGAGCGCCACCGTGGTAGCGGAACACTCCGTAGTCCACGCCCTGATCGACCAGCAGCTGGCGCAGGGCTGTGGTCCGGCTTGGGATCAGAGCGTCGCTGTTGATGCAGAGGTTGACCAAAGAATCGGCATCAATGGTGCTTTCACCAGGGCTGCGGCTGCGACCATAGCGCTCGATGTCAGCCAGGAGCTTCTTGCGCAAGGCAACCTTGACGTAGGACTTCACGAAGTTGGCTGCGGTCTGAGAGTCGATCTCGACGTGGCTGATGTCCATACCCTTGCGGACCGTCACCGCGTACACGCTGCCACCACCCTTTGAGTATTTCCGGGCCGTCGGGTAGTCGTTGGTCAGATAGAGGCCAGGACCGAACTCCCAGGAGCCGGTCTGACCGGGCTTGATGCCGCTCCTGATATCCAGGTTGCGCCCTCCGTGATACCACGTGACGGTGTCGTTGGTCGGGAGCGGCGTAGCGTCCTGCTCGTGGAGCTGAAGTAGGAGAGAAGTGATCGAGATCATGCGAGAGCGAGCTGACGTGATTTGCCTTTGGCCCGGAAGCGCTCAGGCTGGTCGCTGAGCCCATGCGAATAAGAGAAGGCAGCGCCACCGGCGACCTTGTCATGGTAAGTGACGTGCTTGAGGTCATCAAAACCACGCTTTGCCAGAAGGGCGTCCACGACTGCTTGATCCAGGGGAGTCGGCTGCTCCCACCAAAATACTGTGTTGGAGCCCTCTGGATAGCGCCACCGTTTACCACGCAGCAGGTTGAGGCTTTTATGCGACGGCACCGCCTCGTCCCCAGCTTCTGGGTCGTAGGTGGCACGCTGAGTCTGGACCTGTCCATCCTGGAGAACCGTCCCTATGACCAGGGCAAGAGCAGCTTCACAAAGGTACAACAGGGAGGAGGTAACGGAAAACATCCGCGATACCTAGAGCTTGGCAATAATCGGCTTAGCCGCTTCGTTGAAATCGTGAAAGGTCTCCTGCGCCCCGCCAGCCTGCAAAGCTTGTCTGAGAGGGGCCTCCCAGTCAAGACAAAGCTCAGACCACTCTGGGAGCAGATCAAGCTGCCTGTTCTCCGTATAACGGTGTTTCCACGGGTTGAGAATAGCTGGCGCGTCGTCCTCACCCCAGCCCTCAATAAAGTGGCCGACAGCTTGTCTGGCGATCGGGTCCATTTGCTCAGCAGTGATGGCGGTGCCATGCTCCTCCTTAAGGAGGCTCTCAACCAGTTTGTCAGCGTTTTTCATAGTGCAACGATATTTAGGACCTTCAGCATCCCGATCCCACAGGTCACCTTCAGGGTTTTGTCGATAAACTCCCAGGTCTTCTCGAACTGCGGCTTGACCCGGTTCCAGAATTTGTGGACCGTGGTCCGGCGACCCGGCAGCACAATATCGTGGAAGGACACCAGCTTGGAGTTGCGGCGAACGCGCTCGAAGTCGATCGTCACCCACTCGTCCTGATGACGGGCGTCGATCAGTGTGAGGCCGTACTGCTCGTCCTTGAGGTCGATCAGCTCAGAGCTTTGCTGCCTGAACTCCACGTCCGGGAAGCGTGCTTTGTAGAGGTCCCAGTCAATCAGGTTGTTCGCGATGTCGTAGCCGACGCTCCCCTGGTAGAGAGGGTTGATGGCGCGCAGGTAGGAGTCGGTGATGAACCAGGAGCCACCGGAGGCCACGCCGACCTCAAGGTAACGGTCAACCCGTCCGGACTCGAAGACGTTGCCGACCGTCACCAGATAACGGGCGAACTCGTCCGGCACTTGCAGGCAGCGCAGGTGGGAGCCCTTCAGACCGGCTGGCTTGAAATGGCAGTGCAGAGTCAGAAACTCGTGCATGAAGGCGTAGTTGGAGAGGCGCGCACGATTCTTGGCGAAATAATCGTACAGTTCGTGGCAGCGGAGTTGGGCAGGTTCGGTCATCGGGATAAGAACTCTTGGTTTTACTCGACCTCTCTCATGCTCTCGCCGTCGTTGTAGGCATTGAGCTCAACGATCCCGATCCCAGACACGCCGAGGTAGCGCCGACCGGTCCTCAGGTCGGTGATCTCGTAGGAGCAGCGCGTGTGCTCATAGGCAGTGTCGTCGTAGAAGACGCCGGTCTTCACGATCCTGACGTGTTCCGATTTGAGGATGAGGCTGGACTTCGGCCCCAGCTCCTGGACCGGTGACTTAGGCTCGATCGTCATGGCCTTGTCTATCGCCTTGACCGTCTCCACGACAGTGTCACGGTGCTTACCCCAGTCAGTCTGGGTGAGCGCCACAACGAGAGCTGTGCAAGAGAGGGTCAGTACAAAGGCAGAGGTTTTAGTCATGGTGGGGAGAGGATAATGCCGAACTTAACCAGTACGATGTCCAGGAGCATCAGAGCGCAGCCCAGCACGAACTTCCAAGCGTAGCGCCTGGATGGGTAAACAGTCTCGGCGACGGACAAGCCGAAAAAGGCGAAGAACAGCGCTATGGCGACTGGGAAGGGGAGGGTCATCGTTTTGTTGATGGGAACTGGAGCCCTGGGAGCGAGGGGCCGCCTGGCTTTTCCTTCTTGGAGCGGTCGAAGTCAGCTTCGGACAGCTTCGGCACCATCTTGCCCTTCAGACGCCGGATGTCGAAGTTGCACGGGGAGAGCATCTCGCCCTTCTTGTCGGAGCCGACCGGCTGGACGTCCACGTGGACGCAGCCGCTGAGGTGGTAGATCAGGTTGATCGCCGTCCCCTTGAAGCCGGTTGGGACGTCCTCAACGTCGCTGCCGAGCATGCTGAGCGGGACGTCCAGCTCTTCATACTCGATAGGCGTCTTGCCAGCAATGAAACGCGCTGCTGGGTAGAAGATCGCTTTGAGCGGCTGCCCGTCTTCCTTGTTGAGGCCGTGGGGCTGGAACAGATAAGAGCAGGAGCGGTTGGTGTCAATGTAGAGGCCGGTGAGGGTCCCAACGTTCAGGGTGGCGCTGTCGATGACCTTCTGATTGAGTTTGATGGTTCGCATAGGTGGTGTTGATGAAGAAATGGTGCATCCGGCAGGGATCGAACCTGCGGCCTAGAGTTTAGGAAACCCTTGCTCTTATCCACTGAGCTACGGATGCAAAAAGTGTTTAGGCTCCCGAGAAATCGAAGTTCTCGCGCAGCTCCTTGTAACCGGGAGCTGGTGTGCCGACTGGCACCACAAACTCGACCATAGGGGGCTCCCTTACGGGTGCCAAAGTCGGTCAGGGCCACCGTAACGGTGATGTCGGCCCTCCGGAGGAAAGGGAAGTCGGCCTGGGCGATATCCACCAAGCTCAGGTAGGCGTTGATGTGACGCGTCGTTTCAAGGTGGTGGACGATCCTGACCTTGGTGTTAAACCGTGTGTCAGTCGGGCGGAAGATGAGCTTGGTGGGGGAGTCTGACATTGTGGTGCGGCTGGCGGATCTGATTAAGGACCTTGTCTCTTACCTCCCGGAACGGTCAAGCGGGCGGCCAGTTCGAAACCTTAGTCCAGGAAGAGCCCCGTAACAAGGGGAGGTTTCGGCTTCCTCCTGCCAGGTCCTGCATGGGTAGTGTTGACGCAGACCTCGCAACGGGTCGAGTCGGCTGCCTTCTCACGGCCACAACAAGGGCAGAGCCCCTCCTGCTTCCAGCGGGCTTTGGTGACTTGCAGGGAGAGCGCCTTTTGGCGGCGTGATGCTTCGCTTAACATGGCCACACTAAAAGCTCGCTGGGAGCGTCTGGCAACCTGCCCATTCACACCGAACCCCCGGCTTGACCAGAACCAGGCCAGCGTTTAACCTCCTCTCTTATGAAGAAACGCATCCACATCTTCGGCGGTGGCACTCTCGTCCACCTTGCCAACCACTTCGCAATCGCCGCCCCGGCTTACGGGGGGACAGCCCGGACCCTGCAGCGCCTCTGTGGTGAGATCTGGCCTCAGGCTGAGACCGTCATGGAGATGACTAAGATGACCGGATTCCGTGCTCCTCCGGCTTGGATGGAAACCGTGCAGGACGTCGAGAACCGGGTGAAAGTTCTCATCCGAGACCCCAACACCAAGGTGATCTTCTTCAACTGTGCGATGGCTGACTGGTATGATCCGATGACAGTGAATGGTCGTTACGGGCCACGCCCCTCAACTCACACCGGCAGCGGCCTGGACTTGCACCTGATGCCGACCCCGAAGGTCATCAACCTGATCCGCAAGGAGCGTAAGGACATCTTCCTGATCGGCTTCAAATCGGTCTCCCAGACGACGGGCCAGGAGGCTTATCTGGCTGGGCTCCGGCTGTGCAAGGAGGCGTCCTGCAACCTCGTGCTGGTCAACGACGCCGCGACCCGGCGCAACATGGTGGTGACGCCGGAGGAGGCCTCCTACCACGATGGGATTGAGAATCGCGACGAAGCCCTGCGCGGCCTCGTCGAAATGGCAAAGCTGCGCAGCCACCTGACCTTCACCCGTTCCACGGTCATCAAGGGAGAGCCGGTCCCGTGGGACAGCGCTGCGGTGCCGTCCAGCCTCCGGACCGTCGTCGATCACTGCCGGAAGGCCAAGGCCTATAAGCCCTTCAACGGTGGCGGGACGGTCGGCCATTTCGCGGTGAAGCTCGCCGAGACCAAGTTCTTGACCTCGATTCGCCGGTCCAACTTCAACGACCTCGACAAGGTCGGGCTGGTGCTGGTCGAGACGGACGGCCCCGACACCGTGCTGGCCTATGGTGCCAAGCCCTCGGTCGGGGGTCAGAGTCAGCGCAAGATCTTCCGCGATCACGTCGGCTTCGACTGCGTGGTGCACTTCCATTGCCCGATGAAACCGGACGCCCCCGACGCCATCCCGGTGCGCAGCCAGCGCGAAGTGGAGTGCGGCAGTTTTGAGTGCGGGTCTAACACGTCACAGGGGCTCGCCCAGTTCGGCAGCCTGAAGGCTGTGATGCTTGACCAGCACGGCCCCAACATCATCTTCCCAAAGTCGATCGACCCTCAAGAGGTAATCGACTTCATCGAACGCAATTTCGACCTCGACAAAAAGACCGGTGGCTACCAACTCCCCCAAGCCCAAGAGTCGTAAGTGCGCTGACTGCGGTGCTGACAGCGCCCGGTTTCGTTGCCCCGGCTGCTACAGCAAGAGAGCCAGGGTCCGGCCCTGCGCAGACTGCGGGAACCCAGCCCGGAAGACGCGCTGTTACACCTGCTACGGCAAGTTGGCGCGCAAAACTGAGGGGCATCAGACCAGCAGGGCTGCCAGTTATGCTACGAACCGTGATAAGATAATCGCGTCCAAGAGGGCCATCGCAACCTCTTGCTTCCGCAACTTCCTACTCAACCGAATTCGCAGGCCGATGGACGCCAAAAGAGGGCGGGAGAACGACCTCACCATCGAGTTTCTCATGAAGCTGCTTGAGAAGCAAGGCAAACGATGCGCGCTTTCTGGGCTCTTGATGACTCACACGCGTAACAGCCTGTTCGACGTCTCAATCGACCGTAAAGACTCCAAGCGCGGCCATACTCAGGACAACGTTCAGCTGGTCTGCAAGTTCATCAACACCGGCAAAGCCCATCACACCGACGAGGAAGCACTCATTTTCATCAACCAACTCAGACAACCCTTATCATGAAAGCCGTTACCCTTGCTTTGTTTATTCTGGCCGTCATCGCCGCGTTGCTGCACGAGAGTGGCTGGCCCTACGTCCGTGAGTCACTCTGGACCTTGGAGACATTGTGGATTGTTTTCCTGCTGATCACCAACCGAGACGGCACGGGACGCCCTGTGCCGTTCCAGCTGAGCTTCAGGCTGCAGCTCCTCAAGGTCATGTGGTGGTGCTTCGTAAGCAGGAAGAAGATCGGCCAGACTCTGGACAGGTTCAGACTCATGGTCGTTCCGCCCAACCTGGACCGGCTCTACGGTTCCACCCCGCACGAGGAGGAACTCAAGCAGCTGCATGTGACACTTCCTCAGAAACAGTACTACGCCCTGCAGTATCCGGACGGCAGCTACGCCTGGGAGTCGAACTGCCAAGGCTGGGGCTCAACACCTAAGAAGCCGAAGATTGGCGACGACTGGTGTTTCGACACCCAGCACGCCATCTGGGCTCTCCGCGATCTCAGAAACTGCAAACTCATCCGCATCACCGAATAACTCACCCATGAACCACAAAACTGAAATCACCCTCGGAGCCGTCCCCTTCTTCGTCGAAGTTAGCGGCTACACCGTCACCTTCACGGAGTCACGCCCGGTCTCAATGGGCCAGCACGGCGTCACCCGGATCATGCTCTCGCGCACTCCTGGACTCAACAGCACTCCAGGCATCTGGACCATTACCCATGTGGAGCTTGGTACTCCAGCATCCCAGGTGTCCGAAGCTCACCTCTACTGCATCAACCGCTTCGGTGCCAGCTTCGCCCCTTACATAGAGGAGTGGATTCCGGGGAAGATGAGGGACGGCGTGTGGACGCCCGTCCAGCAAACTACTTGTTCGGATGAAACCACACCTGCTCCTCCTCCTGATTCTCCCATCCTGCGCAGCCCTGAAACTGACCCCGGCGCAAGCGGGTCTTGACGCTGGCAAGGTCACCCTGGCAGCAGTCCTGGGGTTCTTCGCCGGTGGACCGGCTGGAGCCATCGTGGGCGCTGCTGGTGCCGAGGCCGAAAACATCAGACGCATCGAAAAAACACTAGGCAAAAACCCCCGAAAAGTCACCAAATGAAGTTCCTCAGTCCAGCCATCGCAGCCATCCTCATAGCCATTGCGCTCTCCGCGTTCATCTACCTCATCGTCCTGTTTATCGAGGCGTGCCGAAGGTTCCGGCTGTGGTGGCTGACGTCAAACCTCCCAGAGGACGGATGCTGGATTCTGCAACTGCGCGACAACCGGTTCCTGTGCTACAGGCCGGACGGCACCGAGGACTCTGATCACGAGATGGTGGCTGCCTGCCGACGCAACGGGATCTTGACCAAGAACCAGCTGCTAAAGGCGATGCGCGATCACCACTGGAGTCACCGGATCGACATGCCATCCGACCCAGACCAGCAGGACCTCCTGGCCTACCAGTACGACCTGCAACGCCGGGTGTAACTTGACAAACGCCAGAAGGCGTGATAGGTTCTGTCTATGAAACCCGCCGACGCCCTCGTTGAGTCCCTCCTGGAGAACCCAGACATCAAGATCGAGGTCAGTAAGACCTTCGCAACCGAATACACGGTAGTCGCCAAGTATCGCGGCAGGCAGGCCGCCAAGGCCTCCGTCAAACTCATCGGGAAGAATCGGCTGCGCATGGCCGGGATCACGGTCGATGAGGAGTTCCGGCGCAAGGGGATCGCGACGGCCATCTACCGCCACCTTGAAAAGATGACTGATCGCACCTTCCAGCGCGGCCTGAAGCCGACCCGCGATGGCTCGGCCTTTTGGAACTCTCCGAAACGCTCCTGGGGAGATCCAGTCAAGTAGGACTTGACAGGGCTCAAACTGTATAATAAACTACTCCCATGAAACCGACTCCCCTGCTCTCTGTTAAAAAACGACCCGTTAAAATCACAAAACCACTCAATGACAATTGTGTTCTGGTTGGTCGGGGAGTGTTCTCCTGGTTTAGGTCGGAACGAACAAGCGACCGCTATGGCTCGTGTTACACCGAGGGCGAGATGTGGTTCCCGGAAGAGGGTCAACGCGGACAGCTGGTTGCCATCATCAACGAGGCTCGCAACTCAGGCCATATCGGAGACATAGGTCGCGGCATTTATCCCGTCAAACCCAAGGTCGGAGACGCCTATCTACTGGGCGAGGGCGCAGCCACTAAAGTGGAAGCCGAAGGAACCAGCATCGTGGCCTTCGGTCTCAAGCCTGACGATGGGCGTTCTCATGACTGGCTTAACCCTTACCACCTCTACCGCTGTCATGACTCCGTGGTCGAGCTGCGCTGGTATCCATCCAAATGAGCACCCCCGAAACACCCCGCAAAGTCGTCTGGAAGCACTTCCCGACCGACCCGGCCCACAGCTATCCCTCCATGGAGGGTCTCATCGGGCGCAAGACGTTCGCTTTCGTGGTGTTCTCATCCCCGATCAAGTGCACTGTCGGCCCTGAAGACAACCAGATTGAACTTCACACCAACAACGCCGCCCAGGTCAAAGAGATCTGTCTAGCCCTCTACGACGTCATCACCAGTGGCGCGGGGACTTGACAAGCACCAGAACCTGTGTTATGCTTCTCGTATGGAACCCATCTGGACACAAGACTCGCCGAAAGTGGCTGGCACTTACTGGAAGCGTGAAACCGGCTACCCGAACTGCACCCCGGTGGTCGTGACAATCACAGAGACCGACCTCGACTCCTCCTACGGCAAGCTCGCCATGCACCGGACTCCGCAGGAGCGCAGGGAGAACACCCTAGCCATGCTTAGGCAACACAACACCGCAGAGGTGGCGCTCAAGTTCATCGAAGGTCTCTCAGAGGAACACTGGCAGATCTGGTGGTGCGGCCCTCTCATTTACCCAGCTTTTTGACTTATGCTCAACGGAACCATCGACTTTCAGCAACGCGGCTTCACCTACAAGTTCACCTACGCCCAGACCGAGCAGGATGAGAACGGTGGCACGTTCACGCTCATCACGACCCACGACGTCTATCCGGTCAACCGGTTCGATGGCACGCTCCACGACCTCATGCAGCTGTCCAACGAGCAACTCGCCCACCCCGATGTCAGCTTCTCGGAGTCACTCAGGGGGCTCAAGATGAAGTCCAGCTGGTGGAAGCCGACCGACCAGTTTTTCCTGGAAAACGAGCGCCAGTTCATCAAGATCCCGCTCGAATTGTTCAACCTCATCCGCGAACGTCTCCTCTCCTAACCCTATGATCCACCGTGTAACCTGCCAGTCTGAAGGCTCCACCTTCGCCATCGAGTATGAAGCCGACAAGAGCGTGCGCGGTCGCACCTTCATGGTCACCCGTCACGACGCCGCCGGTACCATCAGGGACCGGTTCGAAGGAGTCGTGGGCGACCTGATCCGGCTTGCCATCGCGCACCGCTCCCGCTCCCTGGAGCGCATGGACCCGGAGATCGCCCTCACGGGAGGCCCGGTCGATCTGAGCAACTGCCCGTCCCCGTTCTCCTATGCGCACCACGGTGCCGAGATGGAGTCGCGCTGGTTCCACGGGCCACGCGAGTTCATCCTGAACCGCGACCGCTACACAGTCACTTTCCCCTTCAAGCTCCTTCAGGCCTTCGTCAACGACTACATCAAAAAGCCATGATCCACCATCCAGCTCACCCAGGTTACCCCAACTACGTCAGCTGGGCCTACACAGACGAGGAGTCCGCAGGCCAGACCATCGACATCATGTGGAAGCAGCTGCCGCCGACCGAGCACGAGCTGATCCGTGGCTGGTTCAGGCTTACTAACAACGGCGAAACCGACTGGAACTTCCGAGGCGAGCTGGTTGACTTGGTCAGCACGGCGATTAATCACCGTGCTGCTTGTCTGTTCACCATGGAACCGCACAAGGCTCTGATGGGTGGCATGCAAGACCTCAACGGCTGCCCGCCTCCGCCGAGCTACGGCTACCAAGGTCGTTCCATGAAAACGGTCTGGGCTGGACCTATGGGAGTGTTCATGCTCACCCGCGATGTCACCAAGGAGGTACCGGATTGCCCAATAGCTGAGTGGGAGACAGCCCTGGCCAAATTCGAGTTCCCGCCAGAGTTCCTCCAGGCCTTCGTGGATGACTATGTTAACTTCTGCCTGTCGTGAGTAACTGAGCACTTGACAAACGCTAAAATCTGTGTTAGGTTTCAAACATGGCCACCTCAACACACTCCCTCTCCGGCATCTTCACCCACAATGGCAAGAACTTCCGGGTTCCGTCCACCATCAAGATCACGGTCAAGCCAGACCAGACCGTGGACGAAGCCGTCAAGGCGCTCATTCTAGCCAAGTATCCAGGGGCCGATTGCTCCGGCGTCCGGGCCACCGCGATCAAGCCAAAGGCCAAGAAGATCTCGGTCAACCCCCAACACGAGTACATCACACTGACGGCTCAATACGCTGACGGCACCATCCGCTTCACAGTTTCATGGAGGGGCTGCAAGCTCTCCGGCGACATCGGCGCTGACACCGACGGCAAGGCGCTCCTGCAGCGGATCGACAAGCTCGGCAAGGACAAGGCACCGGTTGACCACATCGAGTCGCTGCGCGCTATGGCAGAGAAGTCCAACAACAAGGCTGAGTTCATCGCAGCCATCCACGCATAAACAAACCATGATCGACATCGAAACCCTCACCAGCGACCAAAAGTCCCTGCTCCTCTACGTCGAGACCCGTGCTGTTGACCACTCCGGGAAGCTCAGGGATGACCAACTCAACGGCATCGACCGGGCCAACCTCAAGGCGTGGGACCGGGCCAACTTCGTGTCGTCCGACAAGATTCCGGCCAGTGGTCGTCAAAACGACGGCTGCTCGATGTGGGCATTCCTGTCGGACGAGGCATGGGAGGCCGCTGGCAAGCTGCGCCGTGCCAAGTCCAAGAGAATGTTCGAGAACCGCAACTGGCCTACCGGGAGATAGCCCCTAAGTATCTGGGCATGACGTCCGTTACCAACTCCCTTCTTTTCCTGACCGAGTCCTATTCACGGGAGAACGTAATGCTGTTCCAGTACCTGCAGAAAAAGCCACTCACCGTCGGCGACCTCTACTACGAGCTATCCGAGTGGCACGGCTGGGACGACGCCCTGCAGGAGATCGGCCACAGTGCCGAGGAGCTGAGTGCTCTGGCTGCTGAAGACAACATGGACACCGTCTGGGAGATCTGTCACAAGCTGGAGTCCTGGTTCGATCAGAACGAGTCGGCCAAAAACGACGCCGCGATGTTCCTGATGCGCGATTACCCGGACAACGCGCCGACCTGGGCTCATCTGAGCCTCAACGGGAGCCGTCTGCTGCCATCTCAGACCTGGCTGGTGCACTGGACTGACGATGCTCTTGACATTTCCGCCGGAGGCTTCACGCACGGCACCGACGACCCCACACGCCTGGGCCTCACACTCTACCGCAACAAGGAGTCCAAGAAGTTCGGTGGCTACAACTTCGCGTTCCGGGCCAACAGCCGCTACGCCTCCAACCCCGACCGGCGCTACGGCAGCGAGGTCGTGATCTTCCAGTCCAGCGGAGTTGACTGCTTCCACGGCGGCGATGACGAGGATCAGGTGATCTTCTGGGGTCAGTCGATCACCAGCAGGCCGATCGCCATCTCGCACCACACCGACGACGACAAGTGGGAGGTCCTCGGCAAGAAAGGCCGGGTCGTCGCCTTCGACACCGTCGAGGAGTGCTTCAAGTGGGTGATCCAGCACTCCAGCAGCTACCGCAGTTCCTTATGACTTCAGTCACTCAAAACCTCAAGGCTCTCCTGGAGTCCCCCAACACGCTGGCGATCACGCCGGAGCAGCTCGCCAAGTTTTGGCTGCAGATGGACAAGAAGTACTTCGTCGAGGAGGACGGAATTTGGCATCGCCCTTACGGGACGTGCACCAACATCAACTCATCCCCGACTCTGATGCTCAGGAAAGCCGGTCATTCTGTCCGCGTGTTCGGAGGTGATGAGGACGTTCTGGCGAACTCAGGCTTCGCCAGAGACTTCGACCTCCTTGGCGGTCATGACTGGGCTGTCGTGGACGACCGTTGGATCATTGACCAGTGGGCCGTCGAGTACCTTGGAGTCCCCAAGGCGATTCACGATCTCCGTGACCCGGAAACCGTCAAGCTTTACCCGCCTCGTGACACCTGGGTGGAACTCGGTGCCGACGGCGAGCTTGAAGACTGGTTCAAACAAGCCGCTGATGACTGGGCCGAGTTCATGCAGCAGGAGTGCCAGCAAGCCTGACCATGCGTTTTGTCGTTGGGTCGAACGCGGCCATTTCGACTCTGACCTTTGAGCGCCCAGCCAAGATCTGAACAGACACTCTCGTGTGTCCCGAGATGAGGATCGCGTTGCCAGCTTCGTTGACGACTACAAGCGGTAGCTCGGCCCATCTCTCTTCAGGGTCTCCGGTGGCAATTCCGGAGTTGTTGATGTAAGCCAGGAGTCCAGGAACAGCAACATCGTGCTGACTGTAACAAAGGCTCCTTGGGTCCACTTCGGTCTGAATGAAGGCCTTCTTATCCCTCGCCGTCACGCCGTAAATCTGCAGGCTCCCAGCAGACCTTAACCCGACATCCTTAAGCTCGACGAAGTCCCATTGGCTCCAGCTGTTCTTGTGGCGTGGCAGCCTCTCCAGGTTGGCTAAAGCCTGGGTGCGCTCGCTCTGAGTGAGTCCGAACGCTCCGGCTGTGATAGCCTCCAGTAGGGAACCGGTAACGTTGACCATCTAGTAGGCTGATGGATGCGGGTTGGTGTCGTCCTCGACCCGCTTGTACTCGCCTCCAATGTCAACGATGTAGCGAGGGTAGTTGAAGCCAGCGGTGTCGGCCAGCCAGCACAGGCCGGTGTTGAAGTCGTGCAGGATGCACTGCCTGAGTTCAGGTGGGAGATCGACGTGCTCCAGGTCCTCGCCATCCACGTCAAAGACGGGCAGGGTGTCCAGGTAAGTCTTCTCCTCTTGGTCCGGAGTCCTCCCCCGAGCTACCGTGGGTAGCACACTCGGCTTGCGCTCGGCAGGCCCATGGGTGAAACGGCGTGGGATGTCGGTGTTCTCGACCAGTTTGTGAGTGGTCAGAAGGACTGAGGTGACTGATTGGACTTGCATCTTGGATAGTTACGGAGGTTGTTCACAGGATCGGTTCACCGCTTACGTGAGAAGCGTCTCCACGGGAACAGCCTCAGCAATGGTGTGGTCTTTGCGGCGACAGAAGGCAAGCTCACCCTGGAGAGTCCGCACGGCCTTGATGTCGTAGGCCCTCATGAGAGCGCGCAGGTCAGTCTGAAAGTTCGCCATGATCTCGTCAAGGCCACCAGCAATCCCGAAACCGCGCTCGGCGTGCACGGTGTCATTGAACGCGATGGTGGAAGTTGTGCTGTGAGTTGGATTGAGCATCCGCAAAAGTAACACCGTTCGTTTCCGCTGTCAAGTTGCTTTCTTCCCAAGATGATCCTCCCCCACCTTGCCGTCGGCGACAAAATCTGGTTTGACACGATGCGCTACGCGTTCACGGTCCGCTGTTGCACGGACCGGTTTGCGGTCTGCACGCGCCCCTTCGCTCCACGCAAGACCGTCCTGTACTGCATCGTCGATAAGGTGGAAAAGGTGCGTGGCCCTGAGGACCTGATCCTCGGCTTCGGAGCTGAGACCGATCAGCAGTGCCAGGAGATGTTGGAGCGTGTGAGCAAGGGCGAATCGAAGGTGTCACGCCGACGTGCACTGCCGCTCGTGATCCAGAAGATCGTGCCTAAGCAGGGCTGATTTCTTCGGAGGATGGCCGAAAACCCACCCGTTGAAGAGATCACAGGCACGCAACGCCTCATCAAGACCCTGAAGACCCGGTACGACGCCGGTGAGCATGAGATCCGGCTTAGCCGTGAGTCTCTGCAACTGCTGACCGGCCTGCCAGCCTACGACGAGGCGACGTCACGCCTTTACTTCTTTCCTCGCGGTGAGGGAGCTGGCGACTTCATCCCATCAGCGGTCGATACCACTCCGTTTGTTAAACTGCTCAGGGTCTGAGCCAGCTAGTTATTTGCACTATGACAAGTGCAAACGCCATCAAGTGGTTCAAGCAGTCCTTCAAAACCGAACTGGAGAACGCCACCAGAGGGACGCCGTTCAACGCCTCGATTCTCGCGGCCATCGCCTATCAGGAGACCGGCTACATCTGGGCGGGTCTCGTTCAAGCAGGAAAGCCCAAGGAAGACATTCTGAGGCTCTGTGTGGGTGATACCATCGACGCCGGTCGTAGTGCCTTTCCGCGCACCAAGGCGGCCCTCGTCGCCGCCAACCGTGGCAACGAGATGTTTGCCATCGCACGCCAGGCCCTGGTGGACATGGCGAAGTTCGTCCCCGGCTACTCCGGTGCCGTCAAAAACCCCGACAAGTTCTGCCACGGCTACGGGATCTTCCAGTACGACCTGCAGTTTTACGCGAACGACCCCGACTTCTTCCTCAAGAAGCAGTGGTGCGACGCCAGTGCCTGCTTCACTCGGATCATCAAGGAGCTGTACGCGGCCAAGGACCGTAACGGCTGGAAGGCCAAAAACGTCCTGACCTCCAACGAGCTGGTTGCCACGGCCATCGCTTACAACCGAGGCAGGTATGACCCGGACAAGGGGCTCAAGCAGGGCTACAAAAACGACGAGGGTCAGTTCTACGGCGAGCTGGTGAACCGGTTCTACAACGAAGCCAGGGCTTGATGGAAACTCCGGAACTAAAGCACGAGTGGAGAAAGAAGTCCGGCAGAACAAAGCCGTTTGCGTCTCTGACCATCGGGCTGTGCGTGCCTGGCTACTGGTCGATCTACAACGCGATGCCGTGGCCGGACACCGTCGGACACCTCGAAGCGACGAGCATCGACATGGGACAACCGGAGGGTTATCTGGCAGTGTCCACCGTCAAGGTCGATTCGAAGTGGCGTCGCCAGGGGCTCGGGAAGCTGATGTATCGGGAAGCCACTCGTCTCGCCAGAGAGGCCGGTTATCTCGGCATAGCCAGCGACACTACAGGGAGAAGTAATGATGCCGCCAGGGTGTGGGGGAAGCTTGGTTCAAAACGCGTCGGCGAGTACGATGTCTTAGAGAGCCAGTGCGTCGATGCCCTCGTAAAGACCCTACTTGGTTAGGACTTGACAAGCGGTAGGGAGCGTGCTAAGTTCCCAGATGACCGCAACATCAAACTCCAACATCACCAAAGCCTTCTTCGCCCTCACCGACGTCAAAGTGAAAAACGACGTCCTCGGTAATATCGCTACGCACTACGGGATAACACGGGCTGAAGCTCTGGCCGAAGTCACCGGCGACGAGGCCGAAAGCCTCCTTGACTACCTGACTGGCTCGGTCCGCACTGCGACCCACGTGCTGATGAAGCGCCACCAACTCGTCGAGTAGGTGTTAGCATGGTCTCAATCACACGCACGCTCCTGGAGGTTATCAAAGACACCTCTGGGCTGTCTGTGGCTGGCCTAAAACTGGCTGGGGTAGAGCGCATAAAGAACTGCGCCATTAGGAGTTTGACTACCAACGAGATCATAGAAGGAACGTGGCATGGCGATTGTTACGACGCGGCGTTAGAGCAGGGCTGGTTTCCAGGGGACATGCCACAGTCTGATGACTTACCGCGCTATGTGGAAGCCGGTTTCACGACTAACTCTGGGAGGTTTCTAGGGAGAAAAGAGGCTTTGGCGTTGGCAAAATCGTCCAGGCAATACTCAGGTCCTAAGAAGCACGCCCCCGACTACGAGTTGGAAGCAACAGAGTTTACTGAGGCCGTCTCCCCTTACTTCCTGAAGCGATTGAACCAGCTGATCAGACGCGGTGACGCCCAGCCACTCAGAGAGGCTGGGCGGTCTGCTACCTGCGTGACGGCGTCGGCCCTGATCCACGGGGAGCCAGCTGTCTTTACGTTTTCACTCGACCACCGTGATCACATCGCGGTTGCTGTGACAGCACAGCGTGATGGATTGTCCGGTAAGAGCCTGGGTACCTTCGTGGAGATCGACGATGCTCTGAAGGTGGCCGTGGCGACCTGTAAGGATCTCGACCGGATGTGGTCAAAGAGCGTCTCCTAGTCAGCAAGCATCACGTTGCTCTCGCTCTCCTCGCCCTCTTTCCCACTAGCATATTTCACGCGCAGCGGGTTAGTACCGACCACCTTCATGGCGTGGCGTGGGTGCCACAGGTTCGGGCTCTTGTACTTGAGCGAGTCGCCGACACGAAAAGAGCCCGATCGCGGGATCACCTTAGGCCTGCGACCCTGCTGCATGTCCTCGATCTCGCTGAAGTCCTTGCCAAAGATCTTGCCGTCGTTTTCCAACAAGGCCTTCGCGAGTGTGTCCGGAGTGTGTTTCATCATGATAGCTACTGGGCAGCTGCCTACGCCTTAGGGAGGATGAAGGTGTACCACCTGTTGACGGCCTTGCCGGTCTGCTGGAGTTGCGCGATGATCTGTCTCGCGTCCTCCCGAGAATCGCCGTCGTCCAGCTCATTCTCGCTGTAGTCGGCGTAAAGCTGATCGTCAAGCATCCGGAACAGCTCATCAAACGAGCCAGGAACCTTGTTCCAGTGATACTGAGACCCGGCGAACTCGTCCAGCTCGTCCGGAGTCGGGTTTTCAGGGTTGGCTGGAAGCTGGGCCACCTGCAGGGCAGCGAGCGGCGAGGAGGCGGGCTCTTCGCCTGCCAGGAGGGTTTCAACAAGTTTATCGGCGGTTCTCATGAGTCTTCTTCGTTCGCGGGGTTCTCTTCATCAGGGACGACGCGCACGCCGATGACCTCGACGCCGTCGGTCTTCTCCGCCCAGGACTGCAGAGCCGCATGGTTCTTGAACTTCTTTTTCCACGGCGTATTCTTCTCGCCTTTGGTGCCATGAGCTTCGACGCTCTGGTCGTCGCATTCAAGGAGGGAGTTGGCAAAGGTCTCAACGGCTTTTTCGGAAAGTTTCATCCGTGATATTTAGCAGGGAAGGTGTTTGGCGTCCCAGATGCAAGAGATCGCGAACTTGCCGCCATCGTCGTGCTCCATTTGGTCAGAAGAATGGAGTGATGAGGCAGTCCACCGGACCTCATCCATGACTGTGTCGAGTGCCTCTTTCAGCGTCGGGGCGGAGTGGGAGATCGACAGCTTGACCTGGACCACGTAACGGTTGCGAGTGGTGCCGAGATCGCTCCGGCGGAGCGGGGTGAGTGGCTCGATGTCAGTCGGGTCCACGTGCAGCTTCCAACGCACATCAACAAAATCGCTGCCGATATGCCCGACCTTCGCTTTGAGACCATCCAGAGAGACGAAGTTGGCGATCGCGTAAAGCTCCCTGCCGATGAACTGGCGAGCTGCCCCGTAGTTAGGGCCGTCGGCCTGGACGAGCAGATCGAAGCCGATGACGTGCTCATCCTTGCTGAGGCTGCGCAACAGCTCGGCGTGGAGCTTCCTGTGCTCGTTGAAGCGGGTGTTGACCCAGAGGAGGCTATGAGACGCAGCCGCAATCAGCTGTTCATAGTGCTCATACTCGCCGGTTCGCGGCGGAGTGGTTCCGATCAGTTCGCTGTTGCCGAGGACCTTCAGATGGCCCAGCAGCTCGGTGGTTGCCTGTCTGGCTTTGAACAGGGTGTCGCTGGTGTGGTGGCGGAGTTCGGTTTCGGTGGGTGCTGTGGTGCTCATGAGAAGTTTTCGGGAGGGTTTTCTTTGACCCAGTTCGACATCCAGACCGAGAAGGTGTCACAGGCTTCAATGGCAGCCTCGGCGGTCCGGTGCGGGTCGATGATCATGCTCTCACGGTAGTGGCAGCTGTGGCCTCCGTGAACTCGCCTTGATAGACCATGTCGTAATCGCCTGTTTCATACTGGGAGGCTGTTTTTGCATAAAGTTCGAGTGTTGCGGGTTCAGGAGGGATGCGCCAGACCTCTGTTCTGGACTGGTGCCACAATGCAATTGCGCTGTTGGAGGCCAGGCGCTTGATGCAGGCTGTGATCCCAGCTTCGTCCTGCGCGAGAAACAGGCGGTCGTGGCAGTGCTCCTTAACCTGCCAGCCCCTGGTGTAGCCAGTCTTGAAGCACTCTCCCGAGACAGCAGTGACAACGCCGGTCCAAAGGTCGAACGTTGGGCGCGAAACATCTGCGTAGGTCGGGTCAGAGCCGTAGCAGACACAAACGATTTTCTGTCCGGTCTGAAGCTCAAGGAGAGGCGGAGGAGTCATGACGGAAGATAACATAGGTGTTAACGTTTGTCAAGTTCCGTTCCAGGCTCCATGCCGAGGAGGCCGTTGCACAGCGTGGAATCGCGCTCCTCGATGGAGAGCTTCATGAGATCAGGGTGTGGGCGTCTTCGGCGGTGAGAGGAATGTCTTTGAGCGACACGCCGGACTCAGTCATCAGGGTGAGGCCGCGCTTGCTCCACATTGTCAGAATGGCTACGGCAACACGCAGACTCTGGAGCTGGTTGAGCTCAAAGGAGAACTTGAAACCCCTCAAATGGAAGCTCGACATGACCATCGAGCAACGTGATTTGGAGTCAGCAGTGAGCGTTACGCCCTGGATGGTACTCCACCGGAAGAACATCTCCCAGACCAGACTGTCGATCTCACGCCTGGAGTCCTCTTGGACGTTGCCGAAGCGAGTCTGGACCCGGCTGAAGACGTTCTGGCGGACGCTGCCCTGGTACTCTTCCTCCTGGAGCCCGCCGTAGCTGTGGTCGAAGCACAACAGATAGTACTCTGTGCAGCCGTTGCGACCACTGCCTTGATGCTGGTAGGAGAGGATCACGCTGGCGCTCAGGATACCCCGCGCCATCTCAACCGACGAGATCACGACGCGGATCGCGACCGTCTTGACGATGATAGCCCACTGGCCGCGTGCCGTAGCTTTGGCCTCGAATGTGGTGTTGAGGCCATCAACGATCCCTTCGGCGGCGAGCAGCTCTGGGAAGTCATAGGCGGAGGCGATTTCGCGGATGAATTGGGTGAGGTCTTTCATAAGATCAGGCTTTGTCGAGGATGAAACTGCCGGAGGGGTCAGCGGCGAGCTTGGCTGCAAACTCGCGGTCGGCCTCGACGGTGTTGAGGAGAGCGCCTTGAGCGAGGACGTCGTTCAAGAGAGGGGAGGAGCCAGGATAGACTGCCATGAAGGCAGCACCATCGCCGCGCTCGCGGCACTCGGTGTAGTAGGAGGCGGCCTGGGTCGCGTCTGGGAACGGGCCAACGATGCCACCGGCAAGGTCTTCCATGTGGAGATAGAAGCCAGTGGCTTGGATGTCGGGGCGGACCTGGAAACGAGGAGGTGGGAGGCGGAAGGGCGAGGGAGGAGTCATGGCAAATAACCTAATGCAAGTCATGGCGCTTGTCAAGTCCTACTACGCGCCATGACCGCGACAACCTGTCGGGCTTCGTCGGCGTTCATTTCTGACATGTGAGGGTCTTTGGACCAGCCGAGCTGTTGCTTCAACCAGCGGTAGGCCGCCTTGCGGTCCATCGAGCCAGTCTTCCAGAGCGGGTCGAAGGCCTCGTGGGCTCTGATTCTAGCGACGTGCGTCTCGCGATCGACCAGTGGCTTGCCGTTCCACGACCACAGGTCACAGCACATCGACTTGATGCCAAACTTGCCTGTGACCTGTAGGGCGAAGCTGCCGCACTTAGGGCAGACTGGCGCTAACTGGTCGAACGGGTTCATCCGGGACGATAGCGCGCCTCCCGACTTTGGACAATCCCCCACTTTGAGCCTGCTGGTTCTGCCGGTTCTTGAGGTTGCGCGCCTTCATCTCGTTGTAAAGGCCGACGACGTGGAGCTTTAGGGCTTCGCCTTCGAGTCCCTGGGCACCACGCATGTAGCGGGAGCCCTTCATTTTGAGACCGAGGAACCGGTTCATCTTGTCCAGGCGGTCGGTGCCTGGAACGTCCTCCCACGTGATCCCTCGAAATGATGTCATGCGAGACTAGAAAGCGGAGCCTCGTCCTCAGTGGCGATTTCCAACAAGTAAAGCTCCCAGCACTTGTTGGGATCGACCCCCTTCTGAGTGAGCGGACGGTCCAGGATGGCCAGCTCACGCCCTTCTCCGGACTTGATGATGTTGTTGATGAAAGCGGCTTCGGTCCCATAGGCGAGCTTGACCCGGTCGCCGACCTTCTTCTCTTGGGTGCGCTTCCTGAAACGCAGGGCGTCACCTTTGGCCTCGCGGTCGAGCAGGAACTTGATGCGGGTCATCACCACCCCGACTCGCGTCAGGATCTCGGCGGCCTTGGGTTGGAAGTGCTCGGCAGCCTCTGCCACACTAGCCCATATGTTGGTCTGAAATGAATAAGCAGCCATCATGGCAGCGTATTTCAGGTCGCCGATCCCCAGGATGCGCAGGGCTAGCACCTCCAAGTGCCGGAGCCACTCCTTGCTGGCGTCCTCAGGGATCGACAGCAGAGCCGAGCTCAATGAGTATCTGCCATCATAAGGCTCAAGGAGCAGCGGCGGGTGCTGGTTGACGAGTTCCTCCCAACCGTTCTCAGTAAGGGCTGACTTATGGCGAAGGCGTCCGGCCTGAACTCCTCAAACACCAGATGACCGTTGTCCCACTTGAACTCCTTGGAGTAGAGGAGGTGCATGAAGACGTGGCAGCTGGACGGAAAGGTGGCCGGAGCCCAGCAGCGCAGCACCTTGAAGAGGATCTCCGGCTGGGTCAGATTGCGAGCATTGAGCTGGTTGTTTCCCATGACGACCTCGAAGCGGTTGCGCCATGCCATGTAAAGCGAGACCGGCGGTGGGGTTTCGTCGTTGGTAACGGTTTTGGTGCCGGGTGGGGGAGGGGTGTTCGGTTTCATGTCGGCCAAGAAACCACAGCCTAGGGGACTTGACAAGATCCAGGATTCATGCTAAGTTCCCCAATGACCACGACCTCAATCCCTCGCATCGACATCGTTAGCGCCAGCATCGTCCCGACCAGAGTCTGGGCCGGTGCCAACTCCGAAATGGCCGACATGGACAACCCACGTGGTGACTTTTACGAGGAGCGCTTCACGATTGAGGTCCTCACGGCATCGGGCCGCCGGTTCAACCATCAAGACACTTTTGAGAATCGCCCTGAGGGCTTGCTGGGTCGCGTCCGGGCTGCGATGAGCATTGCCCTTGACCACTGGGTTGAGGGCTACGAAGTTTACGGATCAGCTGCTTGGCAGGACGGCGACCAGCAACGCGAAATGGCGTGGCAGGCCGACCCAGCAACCCGTGGCTCCATCCGCGACTTCTAAAACATGATCAAGATCACCAGAGCCTACAGTCAACGCGTCTTCCACCTCCCGGACGAGTCACCCGACTCCAAGATGGTTGGGACGTGGGTGCTCAAGGCCACCAGTAAAGGAGGCCAGACGTATCAGTTCGTTAGCGCTCCAGGCGACAAGCTTTCGACCGTCCTAGCTGAGACCAGAGCGCTTGGCAAAATCGACCCAGACCGTTGGGTCAACCTTGACTTCACCCAAAACCTTGACTTATGATGTACCAAATCGGCAACAAACGCGTCGGCAAAATCTCTTGGGATGAGCTTGCCCCAAGAGACACCTTCTACGACCTTGGCTGGGGCTACGGGCTGGTCCGTGGCAACACCCTTCTAGTGATCGACACCACGGGAGCCAGGGAGTCAGTAGCAAACCACCTGAGGCGACACGCCATCATCACCTGTCAGGCTGACCTCGACGCCCGACTGGATGACTTTGTCAAGGGCGAAGAACGGCCCGGACCACGGCACAACCACCCTAGCTCGATCACTCCAGACACCACTGTGCACGGACGCCTCGGATGGCGCAACCTCAACACGCTGGTTCATGGCCGGGACTTCTACCCGAACTTCGCGATCGACTTCCAGGCGCTCCTCAAAGCCTACGGGCTCCGCGTAGCGGTCTCCCCCGACAACGAGGTCGGAGTGTGGCCGGAGAACGATTACTCAAACATGGGGCCACGCAGCCTCCTGAAGCTCGCTGTCAACTGATGTGGCATTCCTTTAACCCAAGTATCTATCACAAATGAGAACAGCCGATCAACTCGTCGAATCCCTTTTGAACGAAAACAGCCAAGGACTAAACCACGGCGACATCGTGCAGCTGCAGGGCTACCTGCGCCGTCCCGGCTACTGGAAGGTGGACTGCGAAGACGCCGTTGGTGCTTCACCGCAGCGCCCGTGGGTCGAGAATCTGGACACCAACACCGGCTTCTACATCGACCCGTCTGACCTCGACTGCGCGGTCGTGATCCTCTCAGCCGATCAGTTTGACACTCGCGCACTGGACTCCTCAGCAGATGTGGAGGAAGCCCTGGAAGATGGCAACAACTTCGACGATGACGACCTCGGCGCTGAATAACCGATGAAGCCCGGACCACTCAACACCCTCAAGCAGGCCATCGGCGACGCTTGGGCCTTTGCGCAGAGCCGCGACCGCGCCAGCAAGGACCGGACCGACGACAGGGCTTACATCGAGTACCGCAGCCTCTACCAGAGGAAGCTCAAGTTCGTCAAAAGCCGGGTTGAGCTCAATGGCCTGGATCAAGTCAAGGCAGCTCTTGGACCGGAATACGCGGCACGCCTTGATGCTCTTTTGCTGGCTGGACAATATGGCACGCCGAATCTGGAGCCTAAGACTCCAGATCAGGTGGTCGAGTCCCTGCTCAGCCAGGGCTAAAGGTGGTCGCGCTCCAGGACCTCGTAGTAATCGAGGCGCTCGTCAATGTGCTGGCTCGCAATATTACGGGCCACAGCCGGGTCGGTCGTGTGTTCCTGCTCCACCTTCTGGCCCTTAGCCAGCTCGACCTCAATCTTCGCGACCGAGACCTTGTGCTTGGTGGCAAGCTGCCGAGCGGTGAACCCAGGCTTGAGGTGGCAGGCCTCGTCCGATTCACGGAGCTTGAGGACTCTTCGAAGCAAGGGAGTGACGGCGGTCATCCAAATACCTAGGGGTCTGGAAACGTGAACCGCACCTCGATGTCGGGGTTTCCTTCTTGACGCGCTCGCACCAGACGGTGGTTACCGTCGATCAGCTCGTACGAGCCACTACGCCAGAGCGCGATTTCAACAGGAGGTAGCGCCCGTGTCCTTCCCAAGTCCTTGAGACGATCCTTGGAGATCGCGGTAGCTTTGACCCCCGAAAGCTCAGAAAGTGGCACCCTAACCGGCACCGTCCAGTAATCACCAACACGGTAGCGCTGCGTCGCCGGTACCGAGTGCTTCGGCGATGGTGAGTCGTCGTCTCTTGGCGTTGCCGAGTACTTGGCGAACAAGCTGGTAGCCTGCGCGGCCTCAGCCAGGGACTTGGTAACGCTGATCATCTTCCGCCTTCACCCTTTAGGGTGCCGCGCAGTTTCATGAGAGCGTCCTGCGGGCTGCTCCCGAAAGCGGTGGCAAGGCTGAGGGTGCCTTCAAACACCTCGATTTCGCATGGACCGGAAAATCCGGTCTTGAGCGCCTCTGCGGTAGCGCGGCTGGCAGCCATCTTGAGCTTGCTTTCGTCTGGCTGAGAACCGGTCGAGATCTGCTTCCCGGTGCGATCCTTCAGGACTGCCACAGCGTAACCAGCCGTCGGCCCGATCACCTTCTTGGTCTTCTTGGCGTCGCGCTCTGCGTCCCAGCGAGCCTTGTTGACGGCCTGCTTGGCGTCATAAGCGACCTGATCCACGAACTTCTTGGGCTTCTTCTTGTAAGTGACCCTGGACTGGCCGTACTTCATCGGGACCGGCTCGGTGTCGTCGTTGTAATATTCACCAAAGAACTGCTCAGCGTCCTCCTTCATCATCCGGATGAGGTCCGGGTTTTGCTCGACGTCACGGTGGTTGACGAACTCCACCTCACCTGCGTACTGGTCGAACGACGGGCTTTTACCGATCTCGTGGATGAACTGGGAGCTGGTGAGGTACCGGTCGAACAGCTCACGCGGGGTGTCCTGAGCGACCTGGAACCCAGGGAAATAAGTCTGTTGCGGCCCTGCCTCGCTGAGAGCTGCCCTGAGTGTTTTGGTGATCGGTGTCATATGCTGGCTATAACTAGAGCTTAGTCCCACAAAACGGGCAGAACTCCATCCACACCCCGGCGGGGTCGGTGCGCTTCCTGCGCTTGCCGTCGAGCTTGGTGACCGGTAGCAACCAGCCGTGCGTGAGCGACTTCCCGGTCATCCGCAGAGCCTGGAGTCGGTCGTCGATCTTGAGGCCGTCGGGCTTAAGCTTGGCGTTGGTGTCAGCCAGGCAGGTGCACGGCTTAGGGGCTTCGGGTGTGTTGGTGTTCATGAGTTGAGAAGAACGCCGCGCCAATCGTCGTTGACAAGGTTATCAAAATCGGGACCTGCCATGATGTCCTCAGCGATGTAACGGGTGAACTCGTACTGGACCTGTTGGTTGAGAATGCGCTCGATCGCTCCACGGATCACCAGCGGAGCAATTTGCTTGGGTGCGCAGGCGCGTGCTACTAGTGCATGACGCATGGCGGTCTCGTAGTCCTTTGCGAACAACCCGTCACGGGCCAGCTTCAGGTGCTTCGTGTAAAGATCCTCGAACGCCTTGAGCACTTCTTCTCTTGGCTTGTAGGCGATCTTGCCGTCGGGGTCAACCCACAGACAGTATCCGGGTTGCGCCGGGATAGGCTCAGGAAGCCGTGTGACCTGTTGCCGGGACTCAAACTCCTCGAACTCCTCCCAGTTGCCCTGGTGGTAGTCGAGGACCTGATCGGACTGAAGACTGTAGGGAGGAAAATAGACGTAGGACGGGCTCTCACGCCGTTGGAACACCGAGGCGAGCTTGCGTGGCAGCGTCGGTACCTCGATAGTGCTGGAGAAGCCAATAACGTTCAGCCCAGTGAGGCCGACGGCGGTCTTGTTCATCTTGCGGATTAAGTCGGTGATCACTGGGCGTCTCCTCCCTTCAGGAAGCAGCACGACGTGCACCGGTTAATGACACTCACGTGACTATCGGCAAAAATGGCCTGCTGGCAGGCGTCCAAGAGAGCACGGGAAGCTGGCTTCAGATCGTCAGCTGTGTAGTCGGGGGCTCCTAAGTGAACCTGCACACGGGCAAGCTCGACGTCGTTCAGGCAGAACATGACGAGCTTGCCGGATTTGGCGTCATCCCAGGTCCGGTGAAAATCTTTGACGCTGCCTGGAGCCTTGAACCTGTTGGAGTAACCTTGGGCCTCCCAATGCAGGCGATCGCGCATTGTGTCGGCGGCCTCAGAGCCGCCTGTGATCTCCGACATCGGGCAGGCCTTGACCTTTGGTTTATCCTTGATCCAGAGGCACTCACTCGTTGAGCCTATAGTAGTCGCGTAGTCCCAGACAAACACCACACGGCTGGCCTGTTCCACGGTGTGCTGTGCGTACGGGGCGAACATGTGGGGAGCTGCGGTGCGCAAGCTGAGAGCCCGGTGCCTGAACTGCGGCATGATATCATCGCGGCTGATCAGGATGACGTCATCACGGGTGAGCGCGTCGTTCACCACGTCATAATCGACCTGCTCACGGTCGCAGGTCAGATAGCGGAGGCGTGCTTGCAGGACCTTAATCGCCAGTTCGTTGTCAGGAATCTCGTGGAGGCTGACAAACTTACCGGCCATGCTTTTCCGCTCCCGTGGCGGAGTGTCCACGACCACTTCGTCGAACGGTTTCAGGGACTTGTCGTAGTTGAAGGGGCTCTTTGTTTCTCCCACGACAGGGTCGGTCACCAGCGGAATGTAGTGCTCAAGTTCCGGGTCGAGGTGGGAGTCAGCCCCCGTGTAACCCCTGTTGAGCCGTTCCAGGATGTCACGGGCCGAGCTGTTGGGGGCAAACGGGACGTCCTGAAAGTCCATGACCTCTCTGGTCTGTGGGTCGGTGAGAGTGAACGAGAACATTGCGAGCTTACCTGAGTAGAAGCAGGCCCCCTTGGAGAAGTTGGTGAGTTTGAATCCGGTCATGGTCTTAGTCCTCTGGTTCGGTGGCGGGTTGGATGAGTCTGGCTTCTTCGACGTCCTTCTGGCGGATCACGCCGTATTCGCTGGTCGTCTTGAAGAGAAAGTCCAGGCTGGGCTTGTGCAGGCTGCAGGTGCCGACCTTGAACTGGATGCGCTCAGGAGCCCTGCGCAGGTCGAGGTGGGACGTCCCGTTGAACCACTCGGCGACCTGCCTGCCGTCGGCCTCACTGTTCACGTAGGCCGCGATGTTGTGCAGGTAGTCGTTGACGGCCTGAGGGCTGCGCTGTCTGGCGTTGCAGACGAAGCAGTAGAGGTTGGCGTCAAGGCCGATCCCACGTGGCGCAAACCGGAGGTGGGGGCCGCGCTTCTCGTCGATACACTTGATCTCGAACCTGGAGGCCTCCTGCATGATGTTGTAAAGGGTCGAGATCCCGCAGGTAAGCAGGCCACGGACGTTGTCGAGCTGCTCCTTGAAGACGCCATGCTCGAAGATGGCCTCCTGGAGGAAGCGGCGGGAATCCGACAGCTGGGTGCGTGCCAGCTCGATGAGCTTGGACAGCGCGAGGCCATCGGGGTTGAGTTCGTTGGGGCGGTTCGATTTCATGGGTGGGTGAGCTTGTAGCGGAGGAAGAGAAAGGCGCAGGGGACGCCCACGACCAGCAGGAGGCCAAGGAGGCCGAGCAGCAGGACCTTAAGAGAGAGCCCTGGTTTGGGAGCTGGAACCAACGACCCTGATCCGAAGCCACCGGCGGGGCGGAGATCCTCGATCGGTGGGAGCGTCACGTAAGCCAGCTCCCAGATGATCCGCGCCTTCTCCTCTGGATCAGTGGCGTATCTCATTCTGTTGTAGGCACAAGCCACTTCGTCTTCGTAGTGGCGGATCTGGCTGATGCGGGTCGAGGGGATCTTGCTCATGCGAGGACGGTGGTGAGGGTTGCAGCGAAGAGTTTGCGGGAGGCGTCCATCAGGTCGTAGTCAACGTCGCCTTGGATGTCACCCACATTATCGCTCACGATGATCATCCCCGCAAACTCCCCATTCAGGATCGTGGAGCGGTAGCAGTAGAGGTCACACTCAGGCGTAGGGCCGTCATAGACGACCGAGAACTCGACTTCACGCATTTCGAACGGCTTGTTGGAGCCGGTGTCTGCGATGATCTGGTGGGCGTAACGGGTTTTGCGGTTGCCGAGGTTTTTGGTCATGCGGGAACATAACACAGACCTTAGCGCCTGTCAAGTCCTACTGGGAGACCTGCGCTTGCAACTCATCACCGACCCGGCTGATGATGTACTTCTTGCCACATTCCAGGGCAACGTCATCACCAAAGTAGGCACCGAGAGTGTCTTCGATCCGCTGAACAGCCTCGTCGTGGATGTTCGAGACAGCCCCATCAGAGCCGTAAGCCTCTTTGGACTCCCCGTCGATCACGGCCAGACCTGAATAGACACCCCGCCTGCACCTCAGCTGGGACAGGTCGAGCGTAAGGGTCTGCGGAGATTCGGTGAGGATGTGAATGAGGCTCATATTGGTAAGATAACTAGGCCTTGGCTTCCATTTCTGCTACCCAGGCGGCGAGCCCTGGCTGCTTGAGCTTCTCTTGACTGATCTCACGCACCGTGACGCTCTCGTGGACCTGGCTGGCAACCGCCGAGTACTGACCGGCTTGGACTGTGACGAACACCACGCAGTCACGCAGTCTGGCGAGGTGTTCACGGCTTTCGAGCTTGATGCACTTGCGCTCGGGGAGCAGCTTGCGCAGCTGTGAGAACTCGTCTCCTGAGCAGACCACGTAAGCAGTCTTCGGAGGCCCGTAGGCCGACACGCTCATTATGACGCCCAGAGCATCACCCTCTTTTCGGTGAGCTGCCAAGCTGTCTTCGTGGTCCTTGATGATCCTGGGATCGGTGGAGAGGCGCTTGAAGGATCTGGAGATGCGACCGAGCCAGACCGTGCCTATGCCGCTCACCGTCACATGAGTCGCGACCTCGCGGTCACAATGCTGGACGCGGACCCGCTTGGTCATCTTCCTGACCGCGCAATCGGATAGAATCGCCCTGGCTTCGAGGGCGCTCTTGGTGAGATGATCTCGGTATTTCCGGTCGATCTTGCCGGTGTATTTGGTGATCAGGTCGGCGTCCGGGAGGGCGCGAAGCCAACCGTAACAGTAGCCGGAGATCGCCTTGCCGTCGGGATCGGCCACACTGACCTCCTCCAGCAACGCCGGGGCTTTGGGCTGCTTCTTTCTGGTTTCGAGCAGGTAGAGACGGAATTCGGCGAGGTCTTGGAACATAAGGCTAGCGGGCTCGTGCGGTTACTTGATCGAGGTGGGCGTCTCTGAGGAAACGGGCGTGCTGGGCTTCGTCCTGCTCGATCCGGTCGGGGCTGACGCCGTTTTTGGTCTTGCCGGAGCCGGTGACCCGCCCCAGCCAGACGATGCCTGACCCCATCAGCTCGATGTGGGTGGCCTCCCAGCGAGTGCAGGGCTGGACGCGCACTTGGCTCTGACCCAAACGTCGGGCGCAGTCGGTCTTGACAAGGTTGGCGATGGCTCCAGGCCGGTTTTCGTAACGGGCGAGCAGTTCATAGTCAGGGATGACCCTGAGCCAACCACGGCAGCAGGTCTGGACGTCGGGGCGTCCGTCATACATCTTGACGGTGATTTCCTCCCACATCGCCGGAGCCGTGGGGCATTGTTTGCTGGTCCAGTCCAGGTAGTCTTGGAATTCGGGCTTGGTTTGAAACATGGCGAGTTAGGCGGCGAGTGTGGTTAAGAGGCGTAAGCGAGGCAACGGTCGAGGTGGGCATCTTCAATGAAGGAGAGGGCGTTTGCAGTATCGTTCTCGATCCGGTCGAGGCTGACGCTGGCAATCGTATGCTTGCGGGTGATCCGGGTCAAGGGGACGATTCCACCGCCGTTGAGCTCAATGTGGGTGGCTTCCTCGCGGGTGCAGAACTGGACGCGGACCTGACGCTTTTCGAAGCGCTCGGCGTAGGTTGCGATGATGCCGCGTGAAAGGGCGTTGTCCCGTCCGAAGTGCTTCTCAAACAACGGGGCGTCGGACACCGCTTTGAACCAGCCACGGCAGTAGGTGGGCTCGTCGCGCTTGCTGTGCGGGTTGGCATACGTGATGCACTCCCACATCGCAGGAATCTCCGGCATGTGAGCTTTGATGCGGGCCAGATAAGCCTGGAATTCGGTTTCGTGTTTAAACATGAGCGGGTTGTTGGTTGAGGCGGGATGCAGCACTGCGGATCAGCACCATGGCCAGCTCGGCGATGGCGTTTTCCTTGGTGCCAAACTCGGCGATCGCCGTGACGCGTTTGTCTTCCGGCATTGCGTTCCAGATGCGGATTGCGTGAGGGGTGGCGGCAGCGGCGATTTCGGTGGGAGTCATGTTGGGAACCTAACACAGGTTTTAGCGCTTGTCAAGTCCCCTCAGCTTTCCCAAATCAGGACTGGCTTGGGCTCGATCTTTGCCAGTTGCTCGAAAGCAACCTCCAGGGCTGAGAGCTTGGTGAGTCGCTCAGGAGAGTACCACGTGCAGCCTTTGGCAAGGTCCTCACCGTCAACCTCCACACCGACCTCCCCAACGTTCGTGATGTACCCGACCTTGCCACGCTTGCCTGGGTGGCGGCGGTCGCGGTCGCTGATTTTCACACGGTCATCGACCGCGAGGGGTTCACGCTGCTTGGGTTGCGAGGAGGGGACAAGTTCATACTCGGTGAGGTAGATGGTTGTGATTTCGAGGTCGATGGTGGAAGCATAACCTTGTGCTCCCTTATAAGATGCCACCAGAAGATCCTCCTTATAAGACGCCACCCTTTGATCCAGGCACCTACGCAGCTAAGACCTTTGCTTGGTGGTCTTGGCATCCGGCCAACCTGCAGCATCTGGCGAGTGGCTGGCGCAGGACTTGTTGGGAAGCTCCCACTGAAGAGCGCGCCATGGACTTGATCCCGAACCTTCAGGGGAACGAGCACTGCAAGCTGATCGCCGAGGGCTTTGGTGATCTGGTCGAGGTTTACGACCTCCCACCGCGTAACCCAGGGCAATGGCTCGAATACCGTGACACTCTGGCAGCCACCAAGAAGGCCGCACTCGCCAGAGCCGAACTCGGAATCAAGGAACTTGACAAACGCCAAGTCCTACCATAAGTTTCCAGATGAACCCGCCCACTGACCCCGCTGTTGTCCAGGAACTTATCCTGGCTTGTGCCAACCTGCTTGATTACGCCGAAATGCGAGTCGCCCACGATGGTTCGATGACGGTCGATGACATCATGTGGCGTCTGAAAAACGTCATCCCGAAGACCGGCAAAATCATGAAGGCCCACCACATCGGCTGCAACCAGACGACCCGCGAGGTAGACCTCTACCGGATTCGCGCCCTGCTGGCACGCATCGCCCCACCTGAGACGACCAAGATTGAGTTCCGGGGCAAAGCCAAGGACATTGGGGCCTGGGCTGAAATCATGCGGGAGGAGCTTGGAGTGCACCATGAGACAGTCGTTGTCACCGGCCCTGATGAAGAGACTATCACCTACAACATCGCCTTCGACCAGTGGGGGAAGGTGCACGCCAAGCACTGGAATCGCCCGTATGCTACTGGGCTGTCTGGAATCCGCTGTTGGAAAGACATCTTGTCGTTTACCTTCCCGAACGGCAACGGGGTCGGCCAATACATCAAACCTGACTACCGGACCTGGAGTGACATCATGCAGGGAGGCCCAAAGCTGGCCGACATCCCGTGCACCATTGAGATCGTGATTTGGGATAAACCACGGTCGCTCATGTGGTGGTCGGACTTCCTGCGCGCTAAGAAGCTGACCCTTGAGATCATCGCGAAGGACGGCAAGCCCAGCTCAGTCATCAAGTGCCAGCTCACTTATCGGAAGTGGAAGGAGATCTACGACGAGATCTGGGACAAACCCTTCCCAGAGACGGAGTACACGTGGGGCCAGTGCACCAACGGCTTCTCATTCCCGGACTTCCCACGCGGCATCCACCCAGCCGGTGGAGGCTCCATCAAGGCTCCGCTACTTGACAAGTGACAAGAGCTGTGCTAAGTTCCCCAATGAGCAACATCATCCCCTTCGTCCTCCCCGTCGTCGCAACCGCCCCTAAGACCGTCGTCACCCTCGCCGGACCAAAGCGGTTCCACACGCCCCAAGAGATCCGCGACATCCTGAAGGCCGCCGGAGCCAACGCCTCCAAGGTCTCGGTCAAGGTCAACAGCTCTGCCAACTACATCACCGTGACAGTGCGCGATCACAAGGTCCTCCCTTTGGTCGAGAAGATCGCAGCTGACCTGGACTCCTGGAAGTCTGATATGGGCGACTGCGCATCGGGTCAGGCGGTCAACGTTGAGCTCTCCCACGCAGCCAAGGAGGCAATGGCCGCCCCGTTCATGGACGTCATCAACTACGTGGCGTCCCATGCGATCCCAGTGATGGGCCAGGGCCAGGAGATCGCGCCTGATATCCTGATCTGGCACAACACTCAGGGCCTTTGGCTCGAAACCCGCTCCGGCGTGCGTCGTTCTTACATCTGGACCAGAAACGTCGTAGCACAGGAGCCGTCGGCCCTCGCCAAGCTGGCGCTCGATCTGGCCAGCCTCACCAACGTCGTCGAAACCGAAAAAGCCACTAAAGCAGCATGAGACAAGAAAAACAGATCACCGCAGAAACCCGGCTGATCCGCCTTAGCTGGTGGCTCAGAAGGCAACCGCTCGACCCGCAGTTCAACGTAAAGATGGAGGCAGCCGAGGCCTTCAAAAAGCGCCTTGCCGCCTGGGTTTCGAGTGAAAACGCTGGTGAGGTAGCCCCAACGTTCCACCAAGCCACAACCGTATGATGCCACGCACCCAAGTCAAACTAGGAACCGTCAAACCGGGATGCCGCGTCTTTGTCTCCGAGGACAACGAGACGGCTGCCTTTATCCGCTCCACCACGCCACTGGAGGACACTATGTGGGACGAGGATGATGAGGTCTGGATCGAGACCGCGACCGACCCTCGCCTGCTGATCACCGTTTACTGCAAGCACGTCGATCCCTCAGTGCGCTTCAACGGGGACGCCATCAACATCGTCAACCCGACGTCCATGCTGTTCAAGATCTTCAAGATGACGCCGTATCCGGAGCCCAAGAAGAAGGTCGATAACCTGTTGATCTACGGGACGGTCTGGCTGCAGAACCTGGAAGAGAAACGGTTCCTGATCCTCGACGCTGGTGCAGCCCGTGACGTCTATTTGTCCGATTTGATGCCTTACACTCAGTGAGTTCTTATGGAAATGAGAGTACGATCCAGGTCCAAGATAGTTTACGACGCCATCACGTTTGACGAACTGGTCGAACACGGCAGAAAATCCGGTGCCTCGCTGACACGTGGGATGCCGTGGTCGTTCACTTACAAGGGGGCCAGCGTGACCCACGAGACCGACACCTGCTACATCGTAGCCGGGGTGAAGTTCCATCAGGGCGACGTTCTGGTCAGCGACCTGGGTGACGTTGATATGACCCCAGCGGTGTTCAGCCGTAGTGATTTTGAAGCCAGCTACGAGCCCTGCCTATGAAAGACCGCCCCTTCTACTACGTTAACCGAGATGTTACCTTAGCCTCGACAGCCGAGTCGATCCTGGAGGATGCGCCCTCTGACGGGCTCGTGATCCGCAAGGACGAAAAGATCAACATCCTCGACAGGAAGGAGCTGGAGGACGGCTTGGTCGCCAGGAAGGTCAGGGCCGAGAACCCGCCACGCCTAGGCTGGATGACCGCTGACCACATCGACATCGGCGACCAGTGGCGTGACAGCCGCTACGACGGTCGTTACAACTCAGCCCTTTGAGGGGCCGAACATCGGCGGAAGCGGTTGCTCAGGCGCGATCTTGTACCACCTTTCAAGGTCCAACTGAGCCCCTTCGCTCCAACGGACCTTGAGCTTACGAGCGTTGGCAACGACCGGCGTGGACACGATCTCAAGATCAACGCTGGTGCTAGGATACCAGATAGCGTGTGTCTCTGGCTTGACGACTTTGGGAGCGAAGATGGCTCCGAACATGGTGGCGAGGAATCCGCGTCGTTTCATTTGTCTTTGATGGTGTCCAGGATTGCGTTGATCTCGCAGATGCAGGTCGTGGCTCCACAGCGGCAGCGTGCTGGTGGGAGGAGCCAGTCGAAGAGGCGCTTTAGCAGTTTCATAAAGTGATCTTCCAGCGTGATGGTGTGCTGGCTGTGCAGAAAGGGATCTCGACGCGCCTCCTAGGTGAGGACGTGCTGACGAAGTTCATGTGGAAGATCAGACCAGTCGGACCGTCCATCGGCTGGACCTTAACGAGTTCACTGGCGAGCAGGTCTGGGTGAATCCGTCGGATCAGCGCGATCGGGAACTCCAGGAGCTTTGGCTTCGGGGTGGACAGCCGGACGACTGCCGGAGCCAGGACGGCACCGAGCAGCGTAGTAAGGAAACCGCGTCTTCTCATCCCTGGAAGAAAGCTCAACCGAAGTTGTCTTCCAGGTAGGTTGAAAGACCAGCCCTAGCCTCGATGGCGTCCTCGTCCTGGGAGGCGATCGAGGCCGCTCCGTCGGCCCCGTAGCCCTTGCGCCGTGCGGTCCTGGAGGCAAAGCCCCACATCACGTCGCGCAGGTCCTGGGGAGTTGGGGCTAGGGCCAGCTTGCGGATGTCTCTTTGTGGCCACTGGCCCTCCTTGAAGTACTCGATAGCAGCCTTGCGCATCTTCTCGAAATCGGACTTCGTGTCCGTGGGCTGAGGAGCCGGGTCTTCTCCAGCCAGGAGGGTTTCAACGAGGGCGTCGGGTGTCTGTGGTCTCATGAGTGTTCAATAATTAACGGTAAGCTCTGCGGTGGGCTTCGGCCATCCTGCCTCCGGCGTGGATCGCGGCAAGGTGAGGCGGGAGAGGGTAGGCGGGGACGTAGCTGGGGCACTCTGACCCGGCCATAGGCTCTTGACCGGGGCGCATCGAGGTGCCGCACTGGAAGAACATAAACGACCACACCAAATCCCGACCGCACCAATCAGGAACCAGTCTGGACTCGCGCTTCACGCCAGCCTTGCAGTAAGGGCAGCGCTTCGGTGTGGCTGGCTTGCGTGGGGTCATCCTTCGTCGTCCTCCACTTCTGGGTCGAGCCAGCTGCCAAAGCGCATGTAAAAGGCAGCCCTGCCTTGGGCGGTCAGCTTCCCGAAGGCCTCTTTGATGGCTTTGCGATAACCGGCGTTCCAGACGGACGGGCTGTGGTCCACGTCGGCCCGGTTGACCCGGACGTCGGCACCCTGCTCGTTGAGCCAGCGTAGCATGTCGGGCAGCTCGTCGGTGGCGCGAGCCCAGGAGGAGGTGTCGAGCGGGAAGCGTGCCAGGAAGGCATCAACGAGGTCGGAGATCTGTTGTTCGGTGAGGGAGTCGGTCTTCATGGCTTAGAGGGAGAAGGTTTGTGGGGCGAGGGTGGTGCGGGTCTGGGTCTCAGAGTCCCAAGTCGTGAGGGTGACGACCAGCTTGACTGCGCCACGGAAGTAATCACGGCGGATCATGCCCTGCGCCTTGCGGGCGTAGCCGTCGAGGTTGGATTTGACGGTCTGGCCGTAGCTGGCTGCTCCGCCGGTGAGGCCGAGACTTTTGCCGGAGGCGTCCTGACAATCGACCTTGCAGTCGGAGCAGCGGACCTTGGAGTTGAGAACGGCAGGGGCTAGAGTGTAGGAGGTGGTCATATAGGAACGTAACACAGATCCTGACGTTTGTCAAGTCCTCCTAGCTTCAGTAGTTATCGACGTGATCTCAGTCAAAAACGCTCTCTCATCCGCTCTGTTGGAAGCTTCCGGAAAACCCACACGGGACGAGGTCAAGGACTTCATCCTTAAGCAGACCGGCGTGTCCCTGGAGGCGTGCGACCAGCTTAAGCCATCAAGGAGGTACTACAACTTCAAGCTGAAGGACAGGGCTTCAGAGAGCGGAGAGCTTGATGTGATCCTCAGGTTTCTGCCGAGGCAGACTCTGATCAAGAAGGTTGAGCCCAACGTTACGGACGACCGCCCAGTCTTTGGTAGCGCTCGTCCTCCCTGGAACCAGAGCCATAAAGCCAATCTGCTTCTTGGTCTCGTCCTCCCATAGGTGAAGAGCCGTCAGGCGCTCCGGGTCGTTCACCGAGATCGAGAATCCGCCCTGGCTCCACGCGATGTTGCGTCCGGCCTCGTCTTTTTGAGGAGCCCGTTCACCCAGGAACGACCGGAACCGAGCCATCAAGGCGTCGTATACAGGATTCCGCAAGGGGCCTTTAGCAGTGTTCGGATGAACGCTATTCGCCCGAACGGTGTTCGCCTGCGTGTCTCCCCCTCCCCCTATTTCGGTTAAGGTCCGGCTTAGTGCCTGGGTTACGCTGGTCATCTCTACACCTACTCGGTCGAATGAGAGCCCGCAAGTCCAGGGCTTTGATGAGGTGGCGCTGTCCGAGCCATGAGGGAGGAATTGACGAGCAATAACGGCAGTTGACTCAGAGGGGCGGGTGTGTTGACTCAGAGGCTTTTAGGGTGTGGATTGACGGGGCGTCCTGTTGGCCCTACCGTAGAGCCCTTATGGAAAACTCTGCATCTAACGCTTCGTCCTTAGCCGCTCGGCTTGATCTCTCCCCTAAGTCTGTGGCCCAGACGACTCTCGACATCCGTAACGCTGTCTTGCCTAAGAAGGAGCCACGTGTTCCCTCTGAGTCTGAAATGCGGGCGGCCTATGATGCTCTGCAGTGGTTGGAGGGGCGGGGGAAGCAGGCGTCGGCCTTGAAGTTTAACGAGGACACTGGTGAGCTGCTCTTGGTGGTGGACGGGATCGGGTGGCATTGTGGTGCTGAGGACGGTGGGGTGGCGGAGGCGGTCAGGCTGGCGTCGCAGTGGTGGGGCCAGCGTAAGGCCAAGCTGAGCCACTACTCCAAGCTCTCTTCAATCCGGCGTGCTTTGGAGGCTGCTGACCCGGTCGCTGGGCTCAAGCGTTTCGAGGAGTATGAGGCGGCTTGGCAGGCGGTCCTTGGGGCGGCGACGAATGATGAGCTGTATGGTATTCTGCAGGAGCAGATCGCCTTGGTGGAACAGGAGGCCGCCGAGAAGCTGGGCGCGGTCCCCGTGCAGACTCTCCCCACCGCTTAACCTTTTAAGTTCTCTTTCACCTTATGGACTCACTCTCCCCACTCGCCTTTCCGTCCTTTCCACCCTCTGACCCTAATGAGCCCGTCCGTCAGGTTGGGGTTCGTGTCAATGATCAGGGAGTCACCGAGGCCTTCCAGACCGTGACGCCACCAAAGCCGTTTAACTACGAGGATCTTACGCCGGATCAACGGGACGCTCTGCAGGGCGCGGTTTACGCAGCTAACTTTGGCACCCAGCAGGACATCGAGGCACATCGGGAGGTGGTGCTTGGGTTTGGAGCCAGTCTGCCGGATGTCTTGGATGAGCGGGATGCCGAAGCGGCTGCTCTGTTTACTCTTGGGCTCGATCTGGCAGCGCCGGGGTCGTCGGCTCAGACCAAGAAGGTCACGATGGTCAGGCAGCTGAATCAGACGGGCCTTGAGTATCAGGAGGAGTTCAAGCGGCGGTATGAGGACCACGGGTGCTCGTGTCACGTTTCGCCACCGTGTGGCTTCTGCGTTGATCCTGGGAACCCGACCAACTTGGCGGAGGACGACTCGATGTGGGAAACGGTTCCTGTGCAGGCCGTCACTGCTGAGGAGGCTGTTCAGGCGGTGGGCGAACTGAGAGCGGCGGTGGCTAAGAAGCCGGACAAGGTTGACTACACTCCAGGAGTCTTGGCGCAACTGGACAAGATGGGTCTGGTGATCGGCGGTGACGAAGGGCTGGGTGGTGTTCCGCAGGAAACTCTGAACGAGATCATGGAGCGCAACCCGTTGGGCTTCAAGGGCGAGAAGTATCAAATGACAGAGACCCAGCGGACCGGACCAGCTTCGAACACCATTGACTGGTCGAAATTCAAGGCCCCTTCGCACTATAACGTTGTGGACGACCTCAAGGCGGCGACTATGAAACGCTTTGGAGCTCCCGCTGAGGCCTTGCCGGATCTGAGCGGCAACGGGAATGATGCAGTTCTCAGCAAGACGTGGTGTCCGATCGACCGGGTAGTCGGCCAGGATACCGTCATGGGGATGCACGTCGTGGAGAACTCCGCGATGCCGCATGACACTGTTCTTCTGAACATGGAGCAGCCGACCCCAGAGCAGACCCAGGACATCGTGCAACGTCTCCAGGCTCGACTCAACAAGCGGTTTGGAAGGACTCATGTGGCGATGGTGGGCGGCCCAAGCAACCCTCAAAGCCTCTTCCCACGCGTCAGCCAGTCGGGGAAGCGCGGCGGTGAGGAGCCGATGGCGTGGACCAACCTTTCCGGGCAGGCTCTTCTGCTGGGGCGCATCACGGAGCTGGAGGCTCAGAACGCGGAACTTATGCTGGCTCTCCAAAAGGCGCAGCGGACTTTCTTGTTGCTTGAGAAGGAGAAATGCCTGCGGTCACGGGACGCCGACGGCACGGAATCCACGAGCCCTCCGAAGTGCGTAATCAGCGCCGTGGTTGCCATCGTGAGAGCTTTGCACGACAAGGTGCCGACCCGGACCATGAAGGCTCTGCAGGCCATCGAGTGGCTGGAGCGGGAAGGCAAGCGCTACCCGAACATCACGCTGGACTGGTCACTGGATGATGAGGCCTGGGTGATCACGATGGGAGGCCGGTCGTGGACCTGCGACGAGGAAATGGGCGGGATCATCGGGGCGGTCGAGTCGATCAAGAACCGCAGCGTTGACCCGTCGGCAAAAAGCTGGCCGTTCGAGGAGTTCAAGCGCGAGTTCGACGAGACGATCGGCAAGATGACCGCAGAGGAGCTGGAAGCCGCTATGGACGAGATCCGATCCAAAGAGGGCGCGACCGGCGAGGCTCCGGAAATGATCGAAAAGCACTGGGAGGAAGCTGGTGAAGCTTAACCGGAAGACCCTAGACTTCGAGGTCGATCCTCAGCAGGGCTTCGTGGCGTTCGCAACCAGCATCACCCTGCCAGGCCACCGGGTCGTCTCGGTGGACCGGCGTGGCACCAAGGCAACCGTTACTTTCGAAGAACTCCCAACCGAACAACCAAGCAATCATGATCAAAATCGTTCACTGTGAATCGTGCGGACGCCGTCTCTTTATGACCGCTACCAACTGTCTGGCCTGCGGCTTCCAGCACGGCTCCGACAACGTAGATGAGCACCGCCGTCTCTGGATTGAGGGCGGCATGCCATGGTGCGGGGCCGAAGCTCCAACCGGCTGGCATCCGCTCCAGATCCTCGCTGCTATGGCCCTCAGGAAGTCCCTGGAGCGCGTGCAAGGCCGCCCACCCAAGGAGTCACCGTTATACTCGGAGGTTGAGATCCCGAGGAGCAGTTTTGTGCCGCGTGGCGACCGGGACTCCCAGCAGGATGCGGACCACCAGTCAGAGGAGGCCGCAGCGGTATGATGGCTTTTGCGTTCATGAAACTCCTGGCTGAGAAGATCAAGGAGAAGGGCGGCGACTTCGAGCTGAAGGCGCACGATGGCATGGGCGACCTACGACCGGTGACCGGCCTGGGTGTCTCAATGGTCTCGCGTGGCTCCTTGTTCCTTGAAGAGGTTTACGTGGACACCAGAGAGTTTGGACAGGCGGGTTGACTTTCTCGAAGTCCTGGATTAGCTTCTCGCCATGGACCAAAAACCACTACCAACGCCGGAGCCAGGCGTCTTCCCTATTCCAGGGCCTTGTTACTACCTGACCGGCCCCGACGCCTTCGTCCAGCTCAAGGAAACCCTGAGCAAGGCTCCGACGGACGAGGAGGCCAAGAAGGCTCTGGACGAATTTGTGATCAAGTTCCCTGACGTGGCCCGGTGGATGAAATGGCAAACTGGAGATGTCGAGAAGGCCCTCAGCCAAATCGAGCCAGCCCCTGAGCAACGCACCGCGTGGAATGGTAGGATGCAGGCCCTTAGCATCAAGCATCAGAAGAGCATCGAGCGGGCTACCAACGTTGTTATGCAGCGCAATGCTCTCAACTTCAACATCCAAGGCACGTTGACTGGCCGTGTGAGCGGCAGCGCCTCGAACGTGACCGAGGAGCCTAGAATCCGAGGCTGCACAAGAGCTGAGCTGGCTGAGAGGTACGATGTGTTTCTGCGCGAAGTCCGGCTGGTTCAACGCGACCTCGGTTTATTCAAGAAGAAGCCTACGAAGCCCACGGTGTGCTGGCCGATCCGAATGTGGCGCAAGCTCACTGGGTGGAAGCGTCCAGCCAAGCCGGGGCGCAAGATCCTGGACAACGAGGAACTGCACCGCTGGGCTGACCGCATCTTCAAGCGGTATCTGACAGACGCTCCCTATATCATCCGGACCTTCTGGGGCGGATCGGTCGCTTTCATCACCAAGGACGTAGGCGGCATGCAGATGTGGTATTGCTCGTCCTTCGGGACCTGTTCCAACAAGTCGCTCCAGTATGGGCTGCGCGTCGGCACGCTCACGAACTCCCCTGAGGCTTCGTTAGCAATGTTCAGATTGAGCTATCCTGGACTGTTCGACGGAACAGTGGTCCCCCGAACATTTGACGAGGGGCTGTGGTGGTGGAACAAACGCTGTAGCCTGACCCCTCAGGGAGACCAGAAGCTAATGTTCAACAAGAAGGGCGAATCGTGGTGGTGGCAGGTTGTTGAGGGCAATTATTGGGCGGTCTTCAAGGGCAACCGCAGGATTTGGCCGATCAGCCGCGACGTCCAGCCGCTCACCCCGAGGGACGCCATGATCGGGCTGCGGCTCCACGACCCAAGGATGTTGCCGATCGAAACCTTCAAAGGCTTCAAAGGAAAACTCTGACATGGACCTCTTGCCGAACCTCCCGCCCAACCTCCCACCGCCGGAACTCTCAACCCCAGAGCAGAGAAAGGCAGCCTTCATGCGTGCCATGGGGGAGCTGCACAAGCACCAGAAGGCCATTGTGGGTCTGACCAACCACGTCCGGCTCCTGCAGACCCTCGCCAAGGGCACCATGAAGGAGCGCATGCTGGTGGCTCTCCAAAACGCTGGCCCTCTTTATCAAACGCTTTGCCCACGCAAGTACCGCGACATCCCGACGCACGCTTCGCCGCGCAACCTGCTCATTATGTGCGTCCTTGCAGCTCTCGTGTTCAGGGACTATGGGGCCGTCAACGGCTTTGACCTGAAGAACATGCGGCCCGAGCAATACGCGGACCTCATGAAGCGGTCGGATTCGATGTCGCATGGTTACGCGAAGGAGAACAGCCTGAGGCTGTGGCGTGTGATGGGCGACATGATCGAGAATGACTCGCCAACCTACTACCTCGACCAGGAGGCTTCCGAGGAAATGCTGGAGACCCAGTGTGACGACCTCAAGATGACGTGGGACGACTTCGACTGGCCTCACCCGGTCTTCATGTTGATGCCTCCGATTGGCTTGTACAAGAACAGCCCGCTGCTCATTCTGGCACACCGTGACGACCAGTACGTGACCTTCACAGGTCTGACAGAGGAGATGGTGGACTACAACCAGAAGCTGTTCGCCACCGAGTTTCCGATCAAGAGCGAGATCGGAGCTTCGGTCAAGAGCTTGATGGACGCCAAATACCACAGGCTCATAGGAGGAGACAAGATCCGGGACATGGAGGACGGCCTCAGGGATTTCATCAACAAGACCATGCAGGTGTGCGTCAACGCCCTGCTGGCCATGGTGGCGGAGCCCAAGTTTGAGGAGCTGGAGAAGTCAGGCGCGCAACCACGCCCAGCCAGTCAAGAGCGCCGTGCGCGTGACCCGTCTGCCCTCTGGAATCCGACCTTCTTCAAGATGGAACGGACCAGACAGGCGTCGGAGGGGAGTAGCGATGGTAAGGGCGGTCACCGACGCCCCCACCCACGGCGAGCGCACTGGAAGAGCGTCTGGCTGGACGGCAGCGAGGACACCCAACTGGAACCGGGGAAACGTGCCAGGCACACCCAAGACCAGCGGGTCGCCCATTGGGTCACGAGCATTGAAGGTGACGTCGTGACCCTCAAAAACGCCGCTGGTGAGGAGAAGTCCGTGCACCGCTCCGAGGTGAAGCCGTCCAAGGTCAAGTTCCGGTGGATCAAACGCCGGATCGTCGGGCTCAAGAACCACCTAGCTTGACAAGCGTCGGCTTGTGTGATAGAGTTCCAGTCAAGTTACGAAACCCAGCACCTGTCAACATGGACGACTTACTCTTACTGCAGCACACCCTCGGCCAAGACCACTTCACCGTCAAAGAAGTCGTCCTCGATGGCGTTTTCATGGTCGCCATCAAGACCAACGGAAGAGCAATCCCGAAGGCCTTCGTCGCCAAGTGGGAAAAGGCTCTGGGTCAGGCCGGAGCAAAACTCGATGAGGCCTGTGGTTCGGATAATGGCGAGACCACGACCCGTCGTTACGAGGTCCCGGTGCTGCGCGACACCATCTTCCTGATCACCACGGCCAAGAAGCTCTGGAAAACCGATTACCTCTCCGCCAAAATCACAGTCAGCACCACCTACGAAGTCACCCAATGAACCCAGCCCTCCACCAAAACGATGCCAGGAGCATCGCCACCGCCATCGTCGAAGACCTCCTCAAGGATATGGTGCCGAAGGACAAAACCTTCGACCATGTTCAGATCCACAACCGAAGCCTTGCAGATGGCTTCATCGGCCAGGGTCCGTTCCTGTCACGACCCGCTCTTGAGAGCAAGCTGCAGTCCATCCTGAAGAAGCACCTCGGTACTGCCCTGGAGCGCGACGGGCGCGACATCGGGACGGCTGCCCCGCAGGAGAAGGCCGACTTTTTCGCGGAGGATCTGGCTGCCCTTGAAAAGGCCTACGACGCCAGTGTTTCTACCGGCGTCAACGTCGCTGGCGGCGGTGGCCTCTGGCTCAACCTGATGATTGGGGACAAGCACGGCAACGTGTTCCTCGGCAGCGCAAAGGATCGCGGAACCTACTAAAGCCATGGCACATCCAAACAACGAGCAAGGGTCTCACACCAAGCTGGTCGCCACTAAAGTCCCCGAGGGATTCGTGCTCTACGAGCGTGCTGGCGTCGGCGATAATCAGAACGTGCTCCTGTCGCGTGCCAGAATGCTTGAACACCGCAACGACTTGGTAGCCAAACACGGGGAGGACGTCGGGCTCGCCTATCAGATGGAAGGCCGGTCGGGTCTGCAGAAAGCACCGTCCCGTTACTTCTGCGTCTTGGCCCCCATCACGGAGCCCGTGCTGGTCCCGTCGGGTCATCGCTACATCGACGCCGTGGATGTGCTCTACCGGACGATCTGGCAGAAACAAGAGGAGCTGAACGACCACGTCCGGGCGGTCCTTGAGAGATCTCCGCCCGAGAATGAGGTGCAACGCATGATCGGCTTCGTCCAAGGGGTCAACTCGATCCGTGGCTGGCCCGTTTGCCTTGGCCTCACCAGCGACATCATCGAATATCAGCAGCGGCAGCGACGCGCTCAGCGCTGAGGAGGACTTGACAGGCGCTAAGAAGCGTGTTATACTTCGCAATGAACCCAATGCCGTATAAGATCAGAGCACGCAATCAAGCACTGGATGATGATGGTAAGCCGATCATGCCGGTCTGTAGGGAGTGTGGAGTTCCGGTCATCGTGTGCATTGAGTTCAAAATACACCCGTCGAACACTACCCTGTATAAGTCCAATGATGCTCGGTTTCGCTGCTGGAAAAGGCGCATAGCGAAGTGGGAGTCTGGCTTCAAATTCATGTCCCACTCCAAAGGCCGTAAGCTCTCTCAAGCCAACAAGGACAAGCTTAGGGCTGCGAACCTTGGTCGTAAGCTCTCTCAAGAAGCCAAAGACAAAATAGGTGCTGCAAATCGTGGACGCAAGCACTCTCAGGAGGTTAGAAATAAACAGAGCGCGATGAGGACAGGCCGCAAGCTCTCTCAGGAACACAGGGACAAACTGAGAGCCGCCAGTTCAGGCAAGACGCACACTCAGGAGACCAGAAACAAAATGAGTGCAGCACTCAGCGGTCGCGAGTTCTCCCAGGAACACAGGGACAAACTGAGAGCCGCGAGTCTTGGTCGTAAGCACTCCCAAGAAGCTAAGGACAAAGTGAGTGCCGCTGTTCTAGGACGTAGGCATTCCCAGGAGACTAGAGAGAAACTTAGTGCTATCCACAGAGTCTCTGGCAACATCGAAAAGTTGCTTCAGCGTCGTCGTGACCGTTCCGCTCTCAAGCGCCTAGCAGCCCTAACAAAGATCTCATGAAGACCACACCCACCACACTAGAAATGTCAACCGCTGATCAAGCTCAGCTCTTCGGCATCCAGTTCGACGAGAGAGTCATCGTCGAAACCGACCTTCAAAAAGAAGCCCGGATCAAGGCGATGCTCAAGCAGATCGGGCCGCTGATCACCAGCGCCCTCCAGCAAATCCACCAAGCTGGCCTCATCATCGTCCGCCTGCTGGACGAAGATCGTGTCCCAATGACCGAGATCGTCGAGGCGTCTGCGATTCCGAGATCTATTCTCAAGAGGCTGGAGCAGGTGGGGCGTCAGAAGATGCACCCGTCCCTCTACTTGGGTGAAAAGGGCTACAGCGAGGCCGTTGCTCGACTCCCCTATTCAACCCAGGTCCACTTGCTCGACGAAGACGGGTCGGTTGATGTGCTGGTCGGCGGTGGTGATGTCTTGCAGGTCAAGCTCGACGCGCTCCAGCCCATCCAAATCAAGCAGGTGTTCGGCGACGACAAGATCCGGACGGTAGCTGAGCAGCGTGCCTGGGTTGAGGGTCAGAAGACCCTCGCCCGGATCAACCAAACGGACGCCAGCAAGACTAACGCCCCATATGAGGTGGCCGGTAAGAAGCTGACGGTGCACACCCCGATGAGCTTCTCGCTCAAGCAGCTCGAACGAATCGTCGCCCAGATGAAGTCCTCCTCGTAGAGGACTTGACAGGTGATAAGGGCTGTGTTATCTTTCCACATGGCCACCTCCCCTAATTCCCCCTCCCAGTTGTCCGTTGCTAAACTCCGTGCTTGGATGAAAACGAATGGCGCTGAGGTTGCCAAACTGATCAAGCTGCGCGAGTTCGCCGAATCAGAAAAGAAGCGCGTCACGGCCTACACAACCCCGGTTCTGGCCGAATACGGCTTCGTTAACTCAGACACCGGTGCCGTCATCACAACGGACGAAAGCCTGTTCATGTGCGAGGGTGACGAGGCCAGGATCAACGAGTACTACCAGCGCACCTATGAACTGCACGCTGCGAACGGATGGACTGGAAACCACGAGTCTTGCCCAGCACTGGTGGCCGATTATGCTGCCATCAACCAAGAGAACGTGCTGCTTCCCCTGCTCGCCCAGCTCATGGGGGTGACGCTGGAGCAGCTGCAATTCAAGTATCTCACTGCTAAGAAGGCTGTCGAACTCGTCGTTGACTTCTACAAATCACGCAACTAGGACTGGACCGGGCGACCCGGACCCTGCAGCCTCTTGTAACGTAGAAACGTCAGAGGTCCCTCCTGCCTGATCACTTCAGGCTGCTCGAACAGATGCTCAAACGGCGGCATGACGACATCACCTTCTGGGATCTCGTCCACCATCGTGAGCAACAGCTCCTGACAACTCGGCAGGAGCTGCTCGTACATCCTGGCCCCGCCGATCACGAAGATTTTGTCGCGATCATAGGTGACCTCTCCGAGCTTGCTCAAGCTGCTGATCAGGATGACCTCGCCTGGCAGCGGATCGAGGGTACCGGACACCACGATGTTGACCCGGTTGGGGAGGCCGAGGGGCCGATCGAGTGACTCGTAGGTGCGGCTCCCCATCAGGACCGTGTGGCCGGTGGTCACTTCTTTGAAGTACTTCATGTCGGCTGAGTGCTTCCAAGGGATCGTGAGACCGTTACCGATCACGCGGTTACGAGCCATGGCTGCGATGGCAACAAGGTGTAGGGGTTGGGTATTCATGGGCGAAAGGCTTCGAGAAGAGCGATGATGTCGCTGACAAGGTGAGGCCCCTGCGGTATCCCAGCTTTTATAGCAGCGTCCAGGATGTCCTTCAGGTCCTGGTTGCGCCTGTCCTCGTGCGACTTGAGGCAACGCCCGTTCTGGTGCTGGCGTGACATGCCATAGCCGATCGGCTTCTTGCAGTGCTCACAGATGGGGCGATCCCAGGACTCGTCTTCTACGCTCATTCTGGGAAGAAAGCCCGGTCAGTCGGGGAACTTGACCCCCAGTTTGTCAGCCTTGAGGGCTTCAGCCTCGATCTCGGCGACCCACTCAGTCAGGTCATCCAGCTGGGCCTGGTTCTCCTGCCGCAACCGGTCCGCCCTTTCGCCGTCCACACCAGCCAGGGCTGCCAGATTGTCTTGGCAGATGAGAATCCGCGACCGCACTGCGTTGGCGTACCCCTCCAGGCCACGAGCCGTGAACTTGTCCTTGTACTTCATGACGAAGAACTGCTCACCGGGCTCTTCGTTGCCGTAGGTCAGGACTCCGGCCTCCTTGAGGAAGTCGAGCATACCCTGCAGGCGCGGGTCCTGTTTGAGAAGATCGAGATTGACCAGAGCGTACTTGCCGCGTCCGTCGGCGTTGGTGTTGCGATGCAGTTTCATGTGGGGAATGTGGGTTGCCCTACATAAGAAAACTGCTTTCTCATCGGGATGGAACTACACAACCCGACAGGACTCTCTGGACCCCGTACCAGCCACTACGTTTGCGAAACCTGCGTCAAGGTCATCGCCTGCGTCGAGGTCAGCCCTGGCATCATCCCAGCGAGGATCGGGTGTGTGTTCGGATGTGGCAAGCGGATGTTCTCGACCTTCTACATCCCACTCCCGGACGACGCACCGCCGGTGCCGGTGACTCACGAGTTTTACCGGCCTGAGGGTAGCGAACTGGTCCAGATCAAGGGTCACAACCACAAAATGCTGATGTACGTCTGGCGTAGCGGCGAGCTGTGGCTGCGCAAACGCACCGAGGCCGACACGATCCACCACATCACGCAGGTCACCAAGGCCAGGGTGCTGGCCGACATGCGCAAGAAGCTCGATGAGGTCGAGCTGTTCTTCACCTGCACCGGGCTTCCCAGGGCGAAGGCCCTGAGCACCAAGAAGCTGACACTGGGCGGCTAAGTAATGGGATTGACCGTGCACTCAACAGTGTTTTTATTTTCGTATGAAAGTAAACGACCTCGTGGAGTCATTGTTGAACGAAAGCGCTGCCTGGACCTTCGACTACGGCGGGGAGTTTCCCCAAGCCTGGCGTGTCAATGTTGAGGGAGGTCTCGACGTCGTGTACACTGACTCAGGTGGACGTGACATCTCAGCGGTTGCTGACACCTGGCCCAAGGGAACCACCTTCGAGTCCTTGCCGGATCACGACCCTAGATCCAGAGCAGTGATCCGAGCAGATTCGGGCGAGGGTGCTGAGTACGACCTTGTCAACAGAGTCTCCGAGCTGATAGATGGGGAAAACGCTCAGGAGGCGTGGGATCTAGTGATGAAAAACGGCAAAAGGGTGCGCGTCGGGAAGCCACCTACGCCCAGTAAAAAGGCCGCCAAAGATGCATTCCTCCAGGGAACCTGGGAGGCTATGATGGATGTGTGGGAAAACGCGCCTACCACGCCAGAAGGAAAGGCTGAGGCCATGGCCAGGGGGAACAAAATGTACCAAAAAGCCAATAATCTCATGGTTGGTGACGAGAGGACTAGACTACAGAATGTGGCAACGTCCCTGAGAAGCGTCGGTGGTGGCTACGGGCCGAGCGATGACATGCGGAAGGCTCTGGAAGCACGAGCAAGAGGCGAGGCATCAAGACATCCGTGGGATGTGTATTAGTGCGGGACGCGCTGCAGACCAAGCGCCGTCAGGTCGATCACCCAGTCGTTCATGACTGCGCCTTCTTGGCGCTTGTGACCCTCGATCTCCAGCAAGTTGAAGCCGGAATCATAGGCCTCGTCCTCGTCGCTGGCTTCAACCAGCATCTTTGCAAACGAGATCCCGCCTGGATCAGTGTGGGGAATGACATCGGGCTGCGGCTGGCCGCTGGTCTTTTCGACCAGCCCGTTTAACAGGGAGACACTTTCTGGGTTTGCTGGAAGCACCTGGCACTGGACGTAGAGGTAGAGGCGGAGTGGGTCGTTTGGGATCATCCGCCACCCTACCCTTGCCCTCCTTAGCTGTCAATTCCGTTTTCAAGCCTCCGAGCAACGCCCCAAGGGTCCCAAGACGTTGTTCCATGTCGGCCAGCTTCTCCTCGTTGGCGGGGGTCCCCTGGCTCCAGTATCCGTACTGGCCGTCCACGCAGCTTACCTCCCTCCAGAGCGGGGTTGCCGTGCCGTTCCCTCCTAGTATGGCGCGTGCCAGGTCCCAGCACTTCTTCGTGGTCTGGCCCTCGACCACGCTCGTCGTGCTGCCGTAGCGGAGAATGGCAACCGGGTTGACGTAGCGGACGCCGTTTACGGTGCGTCCGCCCTTGACCCTTGATACTTCAATGCTTGCAAACTTCATGCTAGATATAAACAACACCATGCTCCAGCTCATCGAGACCCTCACCGAAGCCAAACCGAAGTGCCATTGCTCAGATGAGGGCATTCGCAAGATCATCAAAAGCGTGGGTGGCAACGTGGCCGAAATGCAGGAGACGCAGGCCCAGTTCGTCGTCACGGTCGAGCTTAGCAAAAACAACTTCGAGAAGCTCGAAAAGGCCATCAACGATAAGTTTCCGGACCACCTTCGCACTATCACGAAGTGTGGTCCGGCTCATGCCTCAGTGGCGATCTGGAAGAAGGACTAGGCGGTGCGCGTCACGTAGTCCGTGATGAATTCGACTTCACCACCGATGTAAGCTTCGCGCTGGGTGCGGTTCGAGAAAGCGAACTCCCAGTCACCCATCGACGCTGTCAAGACGCCCTTGCCCAGTCCGATGGAGTCGTCACCAGTGACCTTAACCCAGGAGTCGGCGTGCTGCTGCACCATCTTAAGGACGCCGACGCGGCTCTTGCGGGAGGTGTAGCCTGCCAGGATCTTGGTGCCGTCAGGCCCGGTGGCGATAATCTCGTAGCGGGTCTTGAAGTTCTGGATGCGGGTCAGCTTGGCGGTAAGTTCGGGGCTCATTCAGGAACTTAACACAGGTTCTAGCACTTGTCAAGTCCTCAGCGCTTGTGGTAAATGAAGCAAAGCTTCTCAGAGCCCCAGACTTTCCGGAGCAGATTCGTCTCCGCGTAGGCCGCCTCAGTGGTTGACATCTTTTGAGCCCTGCCCCAGACGGTGCGCTTGTGAACGACCCAGCCGAGCTGATCCACGTAGTAGTAGTCGGGAGCGACCGTGTGACTGAACCGGAAGTTGCTGGCCCGGTAGAGGCCGCCTGAGTGGCCCATCGTGGTGTCCGCGTAGGTCACAACGTCCTGACCGCTAAGCTTGAGACAACGCGACAAAAACCACGATCCAAGGTTCTTGACCTGGTAGGCCGGGTCAAGCCAGAACCGCGTCAGCTCCACGGCGTCCTTGTATTTGAGGGTCTGCTCGTTGCGCTGGAACGGCCCAAACGAACACGCCCCGATGACGGTTTCACCCGAGAACAGCCCAAGATGTTGTTTGCCACGGCTTGACCCCAGGTAATGACGCGAGTAAACGACCTGCGACTCCCGGAACGTGATCTCGCGAATCGCCAGAGCCTTGAAGTCAACTTCGTGCAACGCTGGCTTGTCAGCCAGGCCTAGCATCTCTTTGATCCGGTGCAGCACGCGCCCCTCGGTGTGGAACTCAAGCTCCCAGATCACTGCCAGCCTGACACCGGGGCAATAGCGCTCCACGTAGGTCGCCTTAGCCTTGTCACGCGGACCGGCGGCTGGCTTGCCATGCCAGTACTCCCCGTGGCACTCGATCAAAAGGTTGTGGTCTGGAACCCAGACGTCGAAGTTCCAGGGTCCGATCGGATGCTCGGACGCCCACTTGATGCCAAGCGAATCCAGGATAGCAAACACTGCCTTGTTGAGAGATGACACCACTGGTTGGTTAGCGCGGGCCACAGCCATCTTGGCCTTGACAACCTCGCTCTGCATGGCGTCCCTGACGCTCTGCTTAAACTCTCCAGTAGCGCCAAGCTCGCGTGACTTCGCACAAAAACGCTCCACCCAGACAGGGTCGTCCCAGTAGGACTGCAGCCGGTGCTGCAGCTCAGGATCGGCCATCGCTTCCAGGTGCCTGCGCCGAACCTCCGGGTTGTCCCAGTTGGCCTTCACAATGCCTGTCAGGCGCTCCCGGTACTCTGGGTTGGCCCAGCACTGCTGCGACATTGTGGACATAGCAGCCGCGTAGTCCGGGTCCTGCCAGCGCACCAGGGTGGCGGTGCGCAGCCGCTCGCGCAGGCTGATCGACCGCATCGCTAGCAAATGCCGGTCGCGCACCTCTGGGTTCGAGTACGACTCCTTGAGAGTCATAGCCATGTTGGCGCGGTATACCGGGTCTGCAGCACGCCTGCGGATCATGGTCAGCCAGCCCTCATCCTGTGACCGCTTTCTGATGGCGGCCCGCATCCGACCAGAAGTTTCTGGATCAGTCCAGGCCGCCTTGCTCTGCTGCGACAGGCGCTGGCGCTCTTCGGAAGTGGCTGGCACGCCCTTGTTATGTGGGACCACCCGTCCTTCAGCCTGTGCCTCCTTGAAACCGGCCTGCTGTTTCTCCCGATAGTCGGGTGACTTTATGACGCACTTAAAACAACGGGTCTCGCCCTTGCGCTTGCGGCGGGACACGGTCATGCGGTTCACGATCTCTATCGTTCCGCACGCCGAACATGTCACTGTGTAAACCTTAGCCACTGTTCACCCTACACCCGAGGAGCCGCTCGGTCAACCCAGTTACTTCTGTTTCTTGGCTTTCCTGATGTCGCGAGCCATCTCCTCGACTCCCTCGTCGTCATCCTGGCGCTTGCGCTTGCGTGGATTCTCTTCCTCGTCCTCTTCCTCCGGCATTGGCTCAGAACCAATTGACGAAAGGTACATGTAAGCTGGGTCGCAGCGGCAGATGATGCGGTTGTTGCCACCTTCATTACGGGAAGCGATCGGGATGAGGTGCAGAGTGCCCTCTTTCTTGTACCTACGCAATGCGTAACAATAGTCACAAATCCCAACCCACTCGAAGCTCGCCGCCATGTGTTTCATACCTGGACGGTTGGATGACTGCTCCTCACGGTTAGAACGGGCTGCCGTCCAGAGTGGGAACTTCCATTTCTGAGCTACTGAGCGCAGGTCGGTCGCGATGATGACCTTCTCCAAGTAGTCCTTCTCCTTCTTCTGGTCGGACCCCACAAGGTTCAGGTAGTCGATGACTACCATGCCGAACACGATGCCGTGCTCGCGCTGCATCATTTCGAGGTAGTCATCCAGCACCTTGGGTGTGAACTTGTAGGCGTCAAAGTACTTGATGACGATGTTCTTGCCTGGCTGATAGATGTTCTTGACGCGGATCTTCCAGTAGTCGATGAACCCCTCTGGGTTGCGCATCATGTCGTGCTTGGTCCGCATCGTGGTGCGCACTCCAAACCGCAGGAGCTGAAGATGCTCCGACAGCTCCAGGGTGATGTAAAGAGTGTTGACCCCCACGCCGCGCTTCACGGCGTTAAAGGCGAAGTTGAGCATCGTCCCACTGTTGTGTGTGACCGTAAAGTCGCCGAGGAGGTAGCGATGGTTGCCATCAGTCCTCCAGCCGCACCAGTCGCCCTCCCCAACTGGCTCCACTTTGATCGGTGTCCGGTCTGTCACCTTCACGGAGTCGGTGCCGCGCTTGCGTGCCAGCTTGGTTGGGATCTCGCTGACCTTGCCCTGGATGAGGGTCCGGAACGCGGTGTGATAGGTCTTGGTGCCGTCTGGGTGAACACAGGACGACCTGAACTCGACAACATGTGCTCTGAACCCAAGGCTGCGGGCCAGCCAACAGGCGTCGTCGCAGAGAGTCCGGTTGGTGTTGTTGAACGTGAACCCATTCACGCGCAGGAAATGACCATCGCTGTCGATCATCCCAGCCAGCACCTGGAGCCTGACCTCGCGACTGTTAAACTTGTAGAGGTCGGGCACGTGCTTCAGGCTGCCAGCCCCACCCAAACCAACCGAGCGTAGAGCTTGTTTCAGCGGGTTAAAACCGGGGGAGTCAGTAACCAAGTTGACGTTTGAACATTTCGCTCTCACCCTAGCACCGGTCTTATCCACTCTGAACTTCTGCTGCTCACTAATTCTGAGCCCCCACTGAGAAGCCAGGCCGCTTAGATAATCCTTTACCTCGTGATCGTCATCTGCACTACAAATCCCAGTGTTCCGTATCACTCCGTCGCCAAGCCAAAGCCCAATGTAGTAGGGGCAGACCAGAGTGGCCTGAGACGGAAACTCGACGCCAGCCTTGAAGCCCTGCCAGGTCCGCTTGAACCACGGCTTCTGTTTGGCGTATTCCTCAGCAGTCATCTCCAGGGTCTGTTCAGTGTGATACCTGGCTTGCTGCGGGACCTCTGTATCAGGGCGTTTCAAGACGAGCTTGTGCTCAGCAGTGACTGTGTAGGAGTCGCCGTTGGCCTGAGTCACCTTAAACATCTGTCCTCGCCCGGTGCCAAGCTCCAACACCCGACGAGGAGTTGAGTCATCCCCCATCAGCAAGTCACCGAGCTTCACTTCTTTGGCGAGCTTGATACTCCCGTCGAACATCATAACCGGCTGATTTGGTTCCGAGCACTTGAAGCCCTTAGGCGGTGCCATGAGCATGCAAAGGTCGCCCTGTCTTGGTCCCCCGCCCAGCTCGGCGTCAAAGTGGACCAACCCGGTTGGGATCGCGGGTCGCCACTTAGGGTCGGTCTCGTTCCTCACCATGGTCTCTGTAGCGCCGATCACCAGACTTCCCGGATCGGTCTTCTTGGTGCCAGCCATCAGAGCCACCCGGAAGCGGTCAACCAGTGCTGCGTCGATCTTACCGGCCTGCAGGTCATCCAGGGTCTCGACCACCGCTGACTGAAGGGCCTTTCCTTGCAAGAACTGGGCCAGTCGTGCTGCCACGTAGGCCGGTGAAGCACTAGGGGGCTTACAGATCTCCTCGACGTGGTCCAGAAGCGTCTGGCGCTGTCTCTTTTCGCGCTCATTGCCAGCGGCGAAGGCCACCAGAATGTGGTCACGCAGGACGGACCGTGACGGGATCGCCCGATAGGTCCTGTAGTAGTCCTGGGCCATCCCCCACAACATCTGGGACGAAGCGTCCAGCAGATACTCCGGTTTGAGCGAGGACTCGCATCCTAGGAACAGTCCCTGATCGGCCAGCACGGTGCGGACTACCTCAAGCTCAAAATCAGGATCTTCGGTCAGTAGGGTTGCCATTCGGGAGTGTTACGGGGTGTGGGGGAAGGAGACTGTTAGAAAGCCCGCCCAGAATGCGTAGCTATCAGCATGGCAAAGAGCACTCTTACCCCTACCGACCAGACCGCTGATTCAACTCCAGGGCAGTCTGGTGCGCCTACACGCAAGTATCGTCTGGTAAACCGGATGGGGCAGAAGGTGGTCGTCAACATCGTGGTCAACGGTGTTCAGGAGTCAATCGAGCTTGGCATCCAGGAGAAGAGCCGCCCGTACTCGACCGCAGACTTCGGGCCTCATGCTGAGACCCTCAGAAGGTCACGCCATCTGATGATCGAGGCTTGCTAAGCCTTCAGTCCTTCGCCACGCCAGCGTTCCATGTTTGCCTGAATGAACTCCTTCAGGTTCTTCGGCTGGTACTTCGCTTTAGCCCATTCCAGGAAGGCGAATGATTTGAGTCCAATCGACGGAACCGAGCCAACCCCCCTTCTCCTGCCAGATCTGATAACCGAGTGGGGTGAAAGAGGCGTCCCAGCGACGCGCTTCCACTTGAAGGGACGCAGTCTTGTATGGGTCGTTGGACTCGGCCAGAGCCTTGAGGCTCGAAGTAACGTTGGTCATACCCGCTTAGAAAGAAGCTTGCCAACAAAACGCTCAACGGATTCGTTCTGTGGGATGTTTGGGTCGTCACGCTCCTCGCGCTCGGCCTTGAGCTGCATCAGGACGCGCTTGCCGGAGGCCCTGGCAGAGAATGAGTTAAGGCGTTGCGTCAGGATGGCCTTCATTTCATCCGGGTTAGCTGCCCCCTCGATCATATTAGCAGTATGACGCCCCCAAGAGCTATCCATCAGAGCCACGACGTCCTCATCGTGCTGAATCTTGTAGGCCTCTTTGACGATCTGACAGGCAGCTGCGAAGATCTTGTCGGCCATGCTGGTGATCATCTTGCTGCTCAGAGAAGCAAAATAGAAGCCGTGGCCGGTGTTGTTGCTGATGAAGGTCGTTTCGTTCATGTAGGATAGTTACTTGGGCTGGGAGACGATTTCATATTCTAGGGTGTGGTTGATCACCATGGCAGCGCGCAGGAGCTTGGTCTGCTGGACGCCGTCGCGCTCGCTGTGCTCCTTGACGGTGGCCTTGAAGGTAACACGGTCTCCCTCTTCGGCGCAACGGTGGGTTTCGCTGTTCCAGTTCTTGTAAGAGAATGAGCCCCCGACCAGCACATTGCCGGAGTCGTCCACCATGATCGTGAGGGTCTTAGGCCCGTAGAGTTCGCTCTCAAGGATGATGATGCGCTCGATGGTGGCCGTGAAGTTCTGGCGCTTGCCAGCTTCGCCGACATGCTTGGAGGTCTGACGGCGCAGCTCCTGAGTGGCTGCGCGGGCGACCTTGTCCTGACGCACCTTGTAGGCGACTGGCAGAGCACAGGCCAGACCGAACGAGGTCTTGGAGGCGTAGCCAGCGCTGCAGATCACCTTGAGGTTGCGGTTGAAGTCGGATTCGGCGGACTCCTCAGCGTTCAGGGCTGCGAAGGTCTCAATGTAGAGGTCGGCGTCCTCCAGCATCTTCTCGGTGACTTCCAGCTCCATCATGGCCTGATGATTCTTGTAGGTCTCAAGGACGCGCTCGGCGGTCGGGATGGCTGTGCCGCCCTGCTCGCGTGCTCTGGTCTTGGAGAGCCAGCCGTGCTTGGCCTGGACGGCGAGGCTGCGTGCCACGATTTCGCGCAGCTCGTAGGCGGCGGCGGTTCCCTCGAATCCGAAGGATTGGGCCTGATCGAAGTCAACCAGAGCCTGGGTGATCTCGCCGAAGAATTCGAACTGGCGAGCCAGAGCCTCGGCGGAAGCGCCACCCACGAAGTCCTGCAGGCAGGTGCTGCCGACCTGCTTCCACTCGTCTGTCTCGACGTTACGGACCAGAAACAGGCCCTTGCGGAAGCGGCTGAGGTTGCAATGTTCGCACGAACAGTTGGCATCGGAAAACCGAGCCGGGATCTGCAGGCCTGGGACCGGGAAGACCAAGTTGCCCTTCGGGGTGTGCTCAACCGAGGCGGCGAACGACCAGCCGTCCAGAGTAACTGGGTGGGTGCCGTTGATCTCGATGGTGGAAACCATGAGCTTGACCGTGTCGATCTTGGTGGGGTTGCCCATCTCGTTGATCTGGAAGATGTCGCAATCCTCCATGGCCTCGCCGGTTTTCACGTAGGTCGGTTCGACCAGATGCAGGCGGCGTGCCTTGCGGCACAGGCGCTTGAACATGGCATCAAAAGCTTCGATGCGACGAACCCGGATCACGAGAGGAGTGTTTGTGTCTTCCATCCCAGAAGATAACACAAACTTTAGTGCTTGTCAAGTTCCTACGACAGCACCCGGCTCCAGGAGCGCCTGAAGGTGAAGGTCAACGAGAACCCAGAGTCCTTGCGCTGAGGCTCGTTGAAGTCAACCAGAAGACCCGTGTATGAGTTACCTGCCGAAATGGAACCGGTGGCGTTGAAGAACAGACTCCTAATCGTGCTGATGTTCAGGGAGCCGCTGGCGAACACCATCACGTAGTCGCGATAAAAGGTCCCGTTGGTGTAAGAAGACGCGGTTCCAGTAGCGCCAGTGCCCGTTGTCGGACTGTAGAACGAAGCAAAGGAAGCGGGAGGGGTGACGCGTGCGTTGCTGACGAACGCCCCGATAACTGTCGGCGACAGGTCAACGTTAGCACTCGCACTGTTGCACCAGGCCCCATCCCAGATTCCGGCAGTTCCGCCGGTGTTCCCATACCACGTGGGAGCGCCACCGGTGGTCGGGTATGTTCCCCCGGTGATGTTAGTACTGTTGACCACTCCCTGGAACCCACCGCCGCAGGTGTAGAGGTCCGCCTTAGTGTTGTTGTAGCAGGTCCCCTGTGCAGAGGCCGTTCCTGGGTTGAGGGCCGATGTGACCGTGAAGGTGGTGGAGGTGACGGAGGCGATGGTCCACTCGGCGTTGTAAGCAGAGATGCTGGCACCAGCAATGTTCACCTTGCCGCCGGTCAGGAAGTGGTGGCTGGCTGAGGTGGTGACCGTGAAGTTGCTGCCGGTTGAGGTGATCCCGCTGATGTTGTAAGTGTAGGGCCAGCCAGTGATGGAGATCGTTGTGTTGGTCGGCCTGTTGGCTGTGATCGAGTATGGGACCGTAACGTACAGGTTGTACTGGACACGCAGTTTTTCGGTGTTGTTGACAGTGACCGGCGTGTCAAGCACGATGCGTGAGAACAGGTTGCCAGGAGTGGAGCTGGTGTTCGAAATCCCGACTTCGGTGTACACGACCGTGCCAGTCTCTGCCGTGTGGTCCCAGGTGCGACGGAGCATCATCTTACCAGTGGCGGAGTCAAAGAACATGCCCTGACTCCAGTTGCCGTCGGTGTCGGTGTAGGCGGGCCAGATAGACGTCGAGGTGCTGAGACCTCCGGTCCTTTTTAGCTCGGTGTCAAGAGCGGTCTGGCCGCACCTGAACAGGGCGAGGATGCCTCCGCTCGCAACGGTCTGCGAGGGTGATACTGTGACGGTGGTAGAATTCGTAAAAGCAGTGATCTTTGCCTCCTCCCCAGAGTTCCATTTCAGCCAGGACCCAACGTCACCAGAGACGAACGAGTATGAACTGCCGGACAGGGTCACCGTGGTGCCCGATTGCGAGGCGGTACCGCTCACAGCAACTCTGGTAGGGGTGGTGCCAGTTCCTGCAGCGCAGTACAGGATCGAACCTAGCCACGACTTAGTAGCCAGGTAGTCCAGACCCCGATCCAGGATCAGATTGTTCTGTGCTGGGTAAGAGCGCACCACTTCACCCTGTGAATTGATGACGCTTACGGTTATCTTGCCGTTAACGGATGTGTGGAAGTCAATCATTGGGTTAGGCGTAGGTTCCGGTAACACTGGCTGCTAGGGCGGCGTTGTCAACAACAGAGGTAGATTTGATGTCTGCAATGTAGGTCCCTGAAACAGCGGCGGACATTGTCGTGTTCTCTCTCAGAGTGTTAGGTGGAAGGACAGAACTGCTAGAGGAGCTGGAGTTGGACGAGGCAGACGACGGGCTGGAGGATGAGCTACTGGAGGAGTCGATGCTCGATGAGCTTGAATTGGAGGAGGATGAACTGGAGTTGGAGCTTGAGCTTGAGGAGCTTGAGTTAGAGGAAGGTGAACTGGAGCTGGAAGAACTGAAGTCAGGAGCTGTCATCCCCCACTTTGCAGACAGGTAAGTCTCAATCTGCTCGACCTCAACGTCAGTGAGAACTCGTGTGAAGATCAGAACCTCGCACAGTTCGCCTTTAAGACCGCGATCTGCTGCTGGGCGTTGCCCAATCAGAATGGACGTGTTAGCATCAGACGTTACAGTAGCAGAGCCGGTCGTTGCCCCGTTGTCCGGGTTACCCTGCAGCCTGAGCGTCAGATTGGCTCCCGTGGAACCACCGTCCCACTTAGCAGTGGTAAGGTAAGTCGTGTTGAGGGCAATGGTGTTGGAGCTGCTGCGCGCTATGTTGTTGGCGTTCAACGCCGCTCGCATCTGCTGCAATGCCCCATACTCAGCGTAGTGGTTGCGGACGTTATTGCGGCTCCAGAACTGGTGGAAGGTGCTGGTGGTGGTGCCAGTCAGCTTAACGACCACGAAACTGGTGAAAACAGTGGTCGCTGACGCTATTGAAGCAGTGGACATCTTCATAGTGCCGTCAAACGCCGCCCCACCGCCAGAAAGGCGAGTAGGAGGAACGGTGGCTTCAGTAACGTGATTGCCGGACCCGGACTTGTCCTGCCACCTAAGGATGGGACTACCGACAGACGGCGTGGAGCCTCCTGACGTAGCGTTAAACATCGTAGCCGTGTCCTTACCATCGAGCCACAGCATCAGGTTAGGAACCGTGGCAGCATCAAAGCCAGATGAGCTAGAGGAGGAGTTAGAGGAGGCGGAGCTGGCGGAGGATGGCGTGCTCGAAGAACTACTGGAATTCGAGGAGGCGGAGCTGGCTGAGGATGGGGAGGAATCCGAGAGAGGGCTGGAACTGCTTGAACTGGAGTTCGAGGAGGCGGAGGATGGCGTGCTCGAAGAACTGCTGGAGTTCGAGGAAGCGGAGCTGGCGGAGGAGGCAGACGAGAGAGTGCTCGAAGAGCTGCTGGAGTTAGAGCTATCTGACGAGATGGAGGACGGCGTCGAGCTGGACGAGCTAGATGAGCCAGCCGAGGACAGGCTCGACGCAGAAGACGGAGATGAGCTGGATGAGCTACTAGACGAGCCAAGCGAGGAGCTGCTCGAACTGGACCCGCTGGAAAGCGAACTCGGCGTAGAAGACGAGCTGGAGTTAGAGGACGGACTGCTCGAACTGGAGGACTGAGACGAGTTGCTGGACGGCGTGCTCGAAGAGCTGGAGCTGCTGGAGCTGAACCCACATGACGACCTAGACGAGTCAGACGACTGAGACGACTGGCTGCTGCTTGAAGATCCGAACGATGACTCACTAGAGGGAGAAGAAAGAGTCGAGCTGGAGCTGTTGCTGCTAGAGGTTGAGCCAAGAGAGCTGCTACTGGAGTTAGAGGACGCGGAAGACGGCGTCGAGCTAGAGGACGAGCTGGAGCTGGAGAAGCCGACCGATGATTTGCTGGACGGAGAGGACGAGCTGGAGCTGGAGAAGCCGACCGATGATTTGCTGGACGGAGAGGACGAGCTGGAGCTGGAGCTGTTGCTCGACGATGTGGAGCCAAATGAGCTGCTACTGGAGTTAGAAGACGCGGAGGACGGCGTCGAGCTGGAAGAGCTGGAAAAGCCGACTGAGGATCTGCTGGAACTGGAAGAATCAGATGACTGACTCGACTTAGAACTAGCGGAAGACGGCGAACTGGAGCTCTCGGAGCTGTGGCTAGATGGCGTCGAGCTGGAGGAACTGGAGTTCGAGGAGGCGGAGCTGGCGGAGGATGTGGAGGATGGCGTCGAGCTGGAGGAACTGGAGTTCGAGGACGCGGAGGATGTGGAGGATGGCGTCGAGCTGGAGGAACTGGAGTTCGAGGACGCGGAGCTGGCGGAGGATGGCGTCGAGCTGGAGGAGCTGGAGTTCGAGGACGCGGAGCTGGCGGAGGACGGCGTCGAGCTGGAGGAACTGGAGTTCGAGGAGGCGGAGCTGGCGGAGGATGTGGAGCTGGACGACGAGGTGTTGGCGTCAGACAGAACCTCAAGCGCTTTGTCAACCTGGGTTGAGCATCCAAACGAGTCGGTAACCAGGACTGTGAAGGAATAACCCCCGACCGGGGACATCGACATCGGGTCTGCCGTGGGAGTGCCGGACAAAATGCCAGCAGTGCTCAGGGACAAGCCGTGTGGGAGAGAACCAGACGACACTGAGAACGTGTAGGGTGACACACCGTTCGAGGCTGACAGAGTCACAAAGTAGGGGGAGCTCTCTATGGCGCTCGACAGCAACTCGGGGCTAATCGTCAAAACCCCGCAGTCGGCCACCACCCCGGTGAAAACCCGAATGTTGAAGCAGCCGGTTTCCTGATCGACTACTCTGACGGAAAAGGCAAACGACCCTTGTGTGGTCGGAGTTCCCGACAGCATCCCGGTGGTGCTCATTTCTACACCAGTTGGGAGTTGCCCAGCCAAGAGATCGAAGTAGTAAGACCCAGACCCCCCGGTAATGGTCAGCTGCGCGGAGAACGGCTTCCCGGTACGCAGCGGAAAGGCCGCCTGCGGAGAGGTAACGGCCAGTTCGGGGCAAGGGTTGATGCTAAGGGGGCCGTGAATCAGGCCCCTCGCCATGGGAAGCATGTCGATACCTAGTTATCCGGGAATGAACATCAACTACACCAGGGCTGAGCTAGCCAAGTACATCAAGTCGAAGCTTGGTGGTGCGGTGTGGAGGATCGAAGGCTTCGAAAACACCGACGCTGTAGAGATCTGCATCGACGAGGCCGTCATGAAGTACAGCGCGCAGGTCCCAATGCTCGGATGGGAGACTATCAAGCCATTTTCCAAGTCGTACACGCTCACCAGTCCCGACGTCATCGGAGTCCTGCAGGTGTCGTTTTTGGAGGCGGTCAACCGCTTCAGCTCTGCCAACCTGATGATTGGCCTGACTCAGAATCTCACCGGTGTCGTCCCGATCAACGTGGCTGGCACGACCCCCAACATTTCCGGCGACATCATGGGGTTCCTCCAGTGGCGTAAGTCGTTCCAGCGCGTCACCTCGACGATGGCTCAGTGGTTCTACGACGATTCCACGAAGACCATCATGCTGTACAACCCAGCCGGTTATCTTGCCTGCGCCCTGCTGAGTCGCGCCCGTCGCTTCGATGACAAGATCGACACGATCAAGGTCAACCACAAGGACTGGCTCCGTGGCTACGCGCTAGCTCTTGCCAAGGATCAGCTCGGCACTCACCGGCGCAAGTTCCAGAGCTCAATTCAGGGTCCAGGCGGCACCAAGCTGGACCTGGATGCTGGCAACCTCAAGGATGAGGCGGCCAAGGAGATCGAGTCCCACCTCTCAAAACTGATGGCTATAAGGCCTCTGGCTTGGCCCATGTTTGATTGATAGTGTTCGTTCGAACATTACCTCTAGGGCATTAGTAAAGGTCCTCGCTGTAAAGCTCGCCCACACCTTTGGAGCCAGTTACCCGGCGGATCTGCCCAGCGGCCTCTGCTACTTTCCAGGCCTCCTCGCGGGTCAGGAACACGCCCTTCTGGTCCACGAAGCCCTGGTCTGCGACCTTGAGGTGATATCCCTCTGCCCCGTAAGCCAGTCGCATGATGGCGCGCATTTCAGGTGAGAAGTGCCGGATGCCGGTCACGATGCTGCCGTCCTTCATCAGCATGGCGGCGCACACGATCAGACGCGGCAGCTCGATGCGCTTCTTCGCTGCTCTTGAGGCACGGTCCGTGTTACCGCGATACTGGACGCCACTGCAGAAGCGCGTCCCGTAGTGGGCAGGAATGATCGGAGACCAGTAAGGGACGGCCGTGCTGGTCCCGCTGTCAGGCGGGGGATAAGTCAGGCACTCATCACCGGCCTGTTTGGTCCAGTTCATTTTTTCGGCCTCCTCGCCGGAGAAGTAAACGGGATCGTTCATGTCAAAGAAGCGAGGAGGTTACCCGAACCGACCAGACGGCCATAGCGATCATAAGTGCGGTTGGTGGAGGGATCGTAGCGACCGACCCGGACGCCCCAGCGATCAGTCGCCGTGACGATACCGGAGCCGGAGGTTTGCTGACGCTGGGTGACGATGCGGTGGATGTCTTTGAGGAGGTTCATGACGAAACCTAATATAGGAACTAGCGTTTGTCAAGTTCTCAGCTTGAGCAGCTCAGCCAGCATCTTAAGAGACGGGGCAATTTCCATGAGCTGCGCGATGTTATAGCTGATGCAACGCCAGATCATCAGAGAGAACTGCAACCACATGCCGACGAACATCGTGGCGAGACCGGCGAACGGGTGTCCGAAGTAAATCAGAAGACCCCCAGTGACCATGAAGATCGCACCGATTGCCAGCTCGGCAAGGACGAAGACGCGTACTCTGGTGGTGAAACGGGATGGACCCTTTGGCTTGGTTTCTTGACTCATGCCACGATAGAAAGCACGAACATGATCCCGCCTCCCCCACACGCTCTACTTCCTGAACTGAAAATCGGCGACTACACGTTACCAGTAGCGTCGTTGCTGAAGCTCGATCCCGAAGCCCTGGACGAAGCCTATCAGGCTCAGGCGTCGTGGTTCGCCACTCTGTCCTACCAGGAGTCCCAGCTTGAGAGCAAGATCAGGCGCAAGGAACGCCACATCAAGGAACTGGAGGCGAGCCATTACGGGCAGATCGCAGAGAGGGGCGGCAAGAAGCCAGCCGAGGCTGCCATCAAAGCTCTGATCTCGATCAGCACGCCGGTCAGGCACGCCTACAAGGAGCTGTTTGATCTGGAGGAGGAACGCGATGCTTGGGCGGCGGTCCGGCAGGGGCTGGCTCAAAAGAAGGACATGATGGTGAACCTCGGAGCTAGCAAGCGCCTCGATCAGAAGTCCAACCTCGGTGCGAGGGATTAACTTGCGCCAGCCTAAGGCGAACCTTTTACTACTCCCCACATGACCGACGAATCCAGCACCCTCCCCGACCTTGAAGAAGCCGACAACTCCCCGCCGTGGGAAGATAACTTCAGTCCCGCAGCTGGGCGTGCAGCAGCTGAAGAGGAACAAGAGGATTGGGACGCCCCTAGAAAATCAACCTTCCTGACTGCTGCTCCAGTCGAGGTGGTTTTGACGAAGCGCGATCCGGTCCCGATGAAGTGGGACTTTGCAAAGCCGCCACGCCAGCCCCAGACCACGGCGCTCGACTGGCTGGTCACTCAGGAGCATGAGCAGGAGTCCTGTTCAATCTGCGCCCCAACCGGGTCCGGCAAGAGTGCCATCGCCCGTGCCGTCTCGGCAACGCACCGTGGTATCACGCTGGTCCCGCAAAAGATCCTGCAGGATCAGTACATGAACACCTGGCCCGACTCACGCCTCTTGAAGGGCTCCGGCAACTACTCATGCAAGGGCGCAGTAAACTGCAAGGTTGGAGCCAAACACTCCAAGGTCAAGGACTGCCGCAAATGCGCCTGCCCCTTCGCAGAGGCGAAGAGCGCGTTCCTGAGCGGTCAGTGCTCGATCACCAACTACGCGGCCTTCTTCAGCTTCCGGCAGCACGACCCAGGATTCGATCCAACTCACCACGCGCTCATCATGGACGAGTCCCACAACTTGGAGGGGGCCTTGATCAACTCGGCGACTCTGGTGATGACTGAGGAGAAGTACGTGAAGGTCACCAAGGCTGACTTCCGGATGCCGCGCACCCTGAACGCTGCCATGACGATGATGGAGACCTTCGTGAAGGCCTTCCAGAAGGAGACTATCTCACCGAGCCCGTTCTGGACTGAGATCGAAGAAATGGTGGACCTAATCACGTTCGTGTTCGAACGGGTTGAGGAGGAGGGCGACGACTCTTGGATTCTGTGCAACGACAAAGATGGCTTCCGGGTCTGCCCGGTCACTTCCGACAGCCTCTACCAGCGTTACGTCGGCAGCCGCTGGAGCATCCTAATGTCTGCCACCCCTCCCCCGCAAGACCAGCTCGATAACTGGCTGGGCGAAGGCCACCGGTCGCTGGAACTGCCCAGCACCTTCCCAGTCGCCAACAGGCCGGTGCGCTTCGTGCCGGTGGGTCGTCTCAACAAGGACAGCCTCGCCACCCCTGACATCCAGAACAAGCTGCTCAAACGGATCGCCGCTATCCTGAACCACCACACCGGCGAGAAGGGCATCATCCACACGGCGACCTATGCGCTGGCTGAAATGATCGGCAGCAGGCTCAAAAGCCCACGCCTGTTGATTCAACAGCCAGGCAACCGCGAGGAGATCTTGGAGAAGCACCTGATGTCGAAGCAACCGACCGTTCTGGTGTCGCCGTCGATGACTGAGGGCGTCGATCTCTACGACAACCTTGGCCGGTTCAACATCATCGTGAAGGTGCCGTTCGCCAATCTGGGTGACAACTGGGTCAAGGCCCGTAAGGAGCGCTCCCCCAACTGGTACAACTGGTGTGCCATGAAGGATCTGGTCCAGGCGATCGGTCGCACGACCCGACACGAGAACGACTACAGCGAGTCCTACATCCTGGACGGGTCGTTCGAAATGCTGTTCAATCGCAGCTCGTTCCTGTTCCCGAAATGGTTCGCCGACTCAATCCAGAGCTAGGCATCGCCCGGAGGAGCTTGGGTCGGGTCCACCCTGATGTTGGCACCGGTATCGAAGATCTCGTTTCCGATGTCGTCATTTTCGTGGTTCACACCGAGGATGCGAGGGGCGAACAGAATGTCGTCCCACATCCAGGCCTCGACCTTGACGGTCAAAACCGCGTGCATGATCAGCTCCTCGTTTTCCGAGCGAGACACTTGGCTTTGGTCTTCCATGGCTTCGCGCCAGATCGCCGTGATGAACTTAGTGGGTCCAGGAGAATGAGCAATCGTGGCGTGGGCGAGGCGGTCGCGGAACGACATCTCCATGCGGTGTTTCATCCAGGCCAGATGGTTTTTCTTGCGCGCCCACAGGTCGATGGAGTACATGAACCACATCGGCTTCGGGTAACGAGTGAACTGCTCGTTGGTCTGGCCGTACACTCCCAGATTGCGTAGCGGGAAGCGGGTCTGACCCTCGCGCAAGTCCTCTCCGGTGTTATGGACGCTCGCCATCGGAAGCGGGAGGTTGGAATAGTCACGCGGGTTGTTGGAGCAGTTCTCCAGCACGCCCAGCTCGATCAACATCGTGCGCATGTTCGCAAAAGCGTTCTGAGGTGGGGAAGGGATGACCGGCAACGCCTTGCCGTCAACCATCAGACGCGACCTCACCCAGTCAGCCATCGCCTCGTTGTAGATGCGGTATGAGGTCCCAAGGCTGTCCATGTTGGGGGCGACCTGCAGAGACACCTTGTTGTAGTCCGTGGGAACTAAACTGGCTGAATGTAGTGGCAGGACAGTCTTGATCATACGGCGAGTCCGGTCCCCTTGACAACCGCCTTGAGAGCGCGGCTGCGCGGTGTCTGCAGTCGGTCATAGGCGGAACCGATGTAGCTTGGGTCGTAGCCGGAGCTATTAGGGATGAGGAGCCGGACCGTGCGCGTCCCTGGAATCAACCACATGTCCTCGACCGCGAAGCCGTTGGCACCACGGTCGAGCTGGCGGTAAACGTACTCAGGAGGTGGGTCTGGGACAGCGTTGGTAGGGACGGCAATGTCGAGGCGCTCAAGCACCGTGATCGACAAGACGCTGCTCGGATCGAGTACTTTGCCACTGAGAGCGGCCAGAGCAAGATCGGTCACGGTCCGTGCTCCGGCCTGCCACGTGAAGTTGACCCAGGCGGATGCGAAGTCGAGCGGAACGCCGTCCTTGTAGTTTTGAAAGCTAGAGGACAGAGTCTCCGCCTCACTCGCAACGTTAAGCACTGCGGCGTCCACATAACGCTTCGTGGTGAGGTGGGAGGCTGCGGTCGGGTCGATCCCGGACTGTGGCTTCGTGAACCGAACCGAGCCGTTGGACAGGATGTTACGGGAGACGTCGCCAGTGCCAACTTGCTGACTGAGGGCTCCGACTACCTCGTTGACCTTGGCAGCGATCAGGTTGGTCCGGTGGGCCACGTCTCCGAAAACCCGGTTGAACAACGCTATGGTCAGTGCGTCTGATACCTCGATGTAACGAATTCTACCACCGTTGGTCGGAGACCTGAATGGGTCCGTGTTTGGTAGCATCGGGTCTATGGTAAGCGTCTGCATGTGTAAATAAGTAAAATGGCACAGACACGACTCCTAGGGCAGCTTGGATTTGCAGACAGGCTCAACGGAGTGACTGTGCCTGGAATCCCGATTTATGGGATGGACCCTATCATCCTCAGCCGGGAGGCCAGATTCGACATGGAGTCAGGTTCTCAGGCTATCATGCCAGTGACTTGGCAGGGCAGCACCGTGCTTGAGTACCAGTTCAGGTTCGAGCTGGTAGCTGGGATCGAGGTGGCGAACCGTGATGAGCTGTTCAAGCACATGAAAACGGCGCAGGCTCTGGTGGCGCACACCATTTCACCGGGAGGTGGAGTGGCTGGCCCTGCCGCAGCGCGGCTGTTCCTTGGCAAGTTCTTGAACACTCGTGGTGTAGTCAAGTCCTGCACCGTCGAGGGGAAAGGGCCGTATGACATCAACCTGCAGCCTACGTCTTGCGTGTTCACTGGAGTGTTCGCCGTCGTTCCTGGCTATAACGCTATCCTAGCTCAGGTGGAGCAGAACCGCAACACGCTGTCCGCTAGCGCGGTCCTGGAGCGTTTCTATTCTGTCTAATGCGCACTCTCGACTATCAGATCGCCACCCTTGAAGATGGTGCGTTGTTCAACCTGCTGCCACGCACGGTGCGATCCCGCGATGGCGGAGCGGTCCGGGCCTTGGTGAGGCTGCTTGAATCTCGTCACAACGAGATGGCTGAGGTGTACCGGCAGCTGCCTCGACTGCAAGACCCGACCAAGGCCGGAGCTTTCGCCCCAGAGGATTTCCGAGAAGACCCAGTTCTGTACGCTCAGTGGAAGGAGCTGCGCGAACGGCTTAGCCCACTGAGCGCTCCGGAGCAGCTGCTGCTCGACCATCTGGCAGAACTGGTGCCGGTGTCAGTGCGAGCCCGCTCTTGGGAACAGCAGTCACTGCGAGCCCTGGCTGGTGCCTGCGGCGACACGCTTCCGCAAGGCCCGTTCTCCAATTACTGGCGTGACTTTGTGGCGTCGGCCACCCTGCGCCATCGACTGCGCGGCACCCACTCAGGCCTGTACCTGCTCGGCGCTGTGCTGGGTATTGTGGACATTAAGATCACGGAGCTGTGGACGTCGTATGACATCAAACAGCCAGAGACCCCGCAGCAGACTGGCACCTCCAGACTGGTGCTGGTCCCCGATGAGTACCCTCTGTGGGGCGAGGCGTCCTCCCTGCTTGAACGTGGCAACGAGCTTGGATCAGAGACCTCATTCCAGAGCCCGCAGGTCCCATACGGCACGCCTGGTTATAGCCCGCTGATCCAAGACGACGGCGGCTCGACGGTGACTGCTACCTTTCCGCGCCTCTCACCCTCGCCATCGAGCCCGTACAGTTTCCGTAAGATCGTTAACCAGAACAACCCGTTCGGCAACTTCATCGGCGAGGTTCGTGGGGCGTTGGAGCCTGGAACCTACCTCTCAGACGTTGACGCGGTCGGTCGTGGAGTGATCCGCTTCCCATACCTGGCTCTGACCGGCTTTGCCACCTTCCAGCTGTCTGAGCATCTGACCAAGACAATCACAGTGGCGATCAGTGGTACCTCGACCCAGTCGATGGCTCTGACCGGACCAACCAGCAAAGTCAGGTTCAAGTCATCCCGTTACAACGCCAGTTATGTGGTTGATCCTCTGGAAATGTCCAGGTTCTATCTGCCAGAGCTGGTGGTGCTGATTCCTGACGCCACGCCGGACGATGGCACACTGAGCCGGACCGTGCCAGCTAGGCCGGTTACTGGATCACTTGACGGTACACGCATCATCGCCCCGGCTGATCTCAAAGTCATGAGCCTTGGTGGCATGAACGAGACCGCCGGAGTGGCGCGTGCTCTGGCTCAAGGCCAGCTCCCTATGACCAGAGAGGTCAACCAGGAGTTGTTTGGGGTGTCATCCAAGGACTTGGTGCGTTACGCCCCCTACAAACCACTGACGTCAGTGGTGCTGGCCGATGCCAACGGCCTGTGCTGGGAACTGACCGTCGATCAGTCTGGGGTCGTGCTGCTGAGCGAGTCCAACAAGGCAGCTACGACAGCCCCGGTTCAGAACGATAACGGCACGATGGTCGAGTGGGCGGTGTCGGTGGTTGGAAAGTTTGTACCACGCGCCACCCAGCTCTCACGTAACGACGTGGTGTTCCTGAGTTCGGATTCGTTTTCGGGTTATGTTTACCTGAGTCAGGGAGGCTTGTTCTCCAGCCGTGTCCAAGGTGAGTTCATCACCGAGGTGCTGCATGGTGATGGAACCCCGAACGAACAGAACCTGCGTGCACTCTATCACAACGTGGTCGAAAACCCGCCGGAGCACCTGCGTGGTGTTATGTCAGAGGACGCCTTTGCTGTGTCGCAGGACACTGGAGTGCTGTTCCAGACCCGGCCAGAAGACTCCGTACAGGCCTCCCCGTTGCTACGCGACCGAGTCCCGTCTGGAATAGCTGCCAACCTGATTCCAGGAGACGAGGGCTTCTCAGCCGAGCGCTCGATGGGGTCGCTGACCGGTAGGACTGCCTGTAACGACATTCGCAACCGTTACGTCGGGATCGAGGCTACGCTGGTTCAGCCAGTCCCAACCGGTGACGCGACCCGGAATGACGGCCTCACTTACGATTACCCGATCGAGTTCCTGACCTACTACGGGTTCTGGCACTGGCGTGATCGTCTGACCAACGCCCCCTACAAAAGCCACTACCTCTACGGGTCGGCGTCTCCGACTTGCGGCGGCACCCTAGTCACTGAAAGCCTTGGTGGTGATGGCCCCAACGAGGGCTCGCACATTCCGCCTCAAGGAGATTTCCCCGAAGTGTCATCCACCGGCTTCCGTGTCAGCCCCAACTCGCAGGTCACCTTGCGCGATCTGACAACTGAGTGGAGGCGCGAGTTTCATCAGTCAGCTGAAGCTCTCGCGACTGCGGCCAGCGTCGTTGATAGTGGAGGGCAGGCGAAGATATCCGCACTCGCGGAGCAGCCGGTCGGGTCGTTGTTCACAATCACCAGCCCATCCGGCAATTATACCACGTCCGGAGCGTTTCACCTCGGCGGTGGAGTCCTTGACCTCACCTTCATTGCGACAGAGGACGTCGAGCTGTACCGGAGGCGTGGCGAATTGGAGTTGTCAAGCGAACGTCAGGTGGTGCTGAACATCCGCTCAACCGACGTTATCAAGACGTCGTGGCGGATCGGGTACACCAACAGCTCCGGGCGTCACCTGCTGCGCTTCGGCCAAGTGGTTCCAGGCAACCAGTACGAGGCCACCTTCACCGTCCCTGACGGCAGCTATTCAGCATGGGCCGACAGCAGCGGCGGGCAGCACCAACTTAGCCTACGCATCGACGTGCCGACTGGCACCCTACCGACCTGGCCCGAACTGGCTGGGCAACAACTGATGGGTGGAGGCGAGCGTGATGCTATCGAGGTCACAATCGTTGATCCAGGCGAGCACTACTACGACTACGGCGACGGACGCAGCTCGTTGGACCCTTTGCTATCTGGCAAGAAGTGGTTCAGAGGTGGCGACTGGGCTGGCGGAGCCCCGAACCAGTTCTCCAGCAGCTCCAGCTCCTCGCGGTCGTCGGCCAGCTCTGCCTCTTCGAACTCCTCGTCCAGCTCAACGCCATCGTCTGCCTCTTCGAATTCTTCGTCCAGTTCTTCTCGTAACAGCTCCTCGTCCAGCTCCAGCCAGGAACTGTTCTTGCTGCTCGGTGGCTCGCTTCTCACTCTGGGAGACGGGGTGACGCCGCTTAGGTTGTACGCTCCCCCTGAGTCATCGTCGGCCAGTTCTGCCAGCTCGGCTAGTTCTGCCTCCTCCAACTCAAGCTCTAGCTCTAGCCCCTCGTCGAACTCCTCATCGAGCTCAAGCTCAACACCGTCGTCGGCGTCTTCAAACTCCAGCTCTAGCAGTTCCACACCATCGTCTGTCTCCTCCCAGAGCAGTGCATCCTCGAACTCCTCCAGCTCATCCTCCAGTCCGTCGTCGGCCTCCTCGAACTCCTCCAGCTCATCCTCCAGTCCGTCGTCGGCCTCCTCGAACAGCTCCTCCAGTTCTTCGAGTTCCTCGCACCATGCTACCAGCTACGGTAACACACTTGGAACAGGCAACCGCACTAGCTTTATCACCACTCAAACCAACACAATCAATGGTGGTGATGCCAGCAGTTTGGTTGATGGCAACACAGCCTCTGGCGGGGGCTTGCTTCTGACACTCGGTTCCCCGGCCTACATTCGGTTTGACCTTGGTAGCGCCCGTTGGATTGACCAGGTGCGCTGGATACAGTCGAGTGCTGCCTCAAGTGGTACCTGGCGCTGGGAAGGGTCAAGCGACACTATCAACTGGACCGTCCTCTCGGCCAACTTCACCCTGGGTGGCTCCACAACACAGACTCATGACCTTAACATCTGGCAGGACGCATTCAGGTACTACCGGATCATTCAGGTGAGCGGCTCGATCACGAGCACGACAATCCGTGAAGTTGAGTTCCAGATCGACGCCTCTTCCGGGATCGACTACTCCAGCTCATCCAGCTCCTCCAGCAGCTCATCTTCACCCTAAGTATTTCACATGGACTGGCCAGACATCCCCGTAGCTTCAATCGCAGACATCCTAAGCACCTCCACGTTTCTGGTGTGCGACCAGCCCAACCTAGCTGGGCAAGGGCCAGCTGCTTTCAAGGTCGTCGATCGCGAGCTGCTACGCCGCATCTGCGGAGTTGCCGATATCCAGGTCTTTTCGACGGCGGGCTCAACCTCCACATGGACCAAGCCCGCCCTGGCTTCCATGGTGGACGTTTTAGTCGTTGGCGGAGGTGGTGGTGGCGGCGGTGGTCGCAGAGGCGCGGCGACCACAGTACGCGGCGGTGGCGGTGGTGGTGCCCCTGCAGCGATCAAAAGGCTGCGCATTGAAGCCTCCCAGCTCGACCCTACTGTGTCGGTGTATGTGGGAAACGGTGGTGGTGGCGGGGCAAAGGCTACAACGAACGACGCCAACGGCTCAAACGGCGGAGCTGGTGAAAGTTCTTCGTTTGGAAGCATCATCGCGGTCGGCGGCTCGGTCGGCGGGGGAGGAAGCGCCAGCCCAGGCGCAGCTGGTTCTCTCAAAAACAACTCAATCTCGATCTACAACGGCATCGCAGGAGCCACGGGGGCTGGAGGTCTCGGTGGCGTCACTGCTGGTACGAAACCGAGTGCTCTCGCTTATCACGCACCAACCGGAGGCGGAGGTGGTGGGGGTATCAACGGTTCTGGCACGGTAGGCACAGGAGCAGACAGCGGTGACATGGGGTCGTCTGGTGACGTTCTATTGGCCGGAGCAACGCCAGCGGGTAGCAACGGCGGCAACAGCATCTACCGCTTCGGGGTCGGCGGGGCTGGCGGTAGTGCCAGTGCTACAGCTGACGCTCAGGACGGCGGCACCGGCGGTAGAGGTGCTGGCGGTGGCGGTGGCGGTGGTTCTCTAAACGGCTTCAACAGTGGCGCTGGTGGTGCCGGTGGTGCCGGTCTCGTGATCGTCATCACTACATAAGGGCGAACCCCGGTCTTGACATCAGGCCCGTTCTGGTGTTTTTTGGATCAATGCTGCTTGGCCCTCGCTTGCTGGACTCCCTCCAGCGACAATTCGAATGCGTCTGGACGGACTCAAACGGACAAGTTAACGTAACTTGTCCTTTCTGTCAACTGAGAGGGATGGCCACACCCGATCTAAGCGGTCATTTAGGTCTCAACTTTGAGCTGGATGCGGCACATTGTGTCAGGTGTGACTGGGGCAGGAGAGGGCTGCGCGCCTGGCTCGGCAAGGGGTTTGGGATCTCAGGAATCGCGGCCACCATGCAAGAAACCAGGTCCACACTGGACGGCTTGCGCAAACGCCTCAACCCACGCAAAGCCGTCTATCAGCTGGCACCGGCCAAACTCCCATCTGACTGCTTCTTCTTCGAGGATTGGCACTTCGATGAAAACTTTCCTCACATCCGGTCGCTGTTCGACAAAGGGATCACGAAAGAGGAGATTCTGAGGCACCGCCTAGGGTTTCAGGCCGAGGGGCGTTACGCGGATTACGTGATCTTCCCGTTTTTCGAGGACGACGAGGTAGTGTACTGGCAGGGACGCAGCCATCGCGACAACGCTGAGCTTAAGAAGGTCAACCCACCACCGTCTGAAGCCCCGCTCGGCAAGTCTCACTGGCTCTACGGGTTCGAGCAGGCCCAAAAGGGCTGCTGCGTCGCTATCGTGGAAGGGACTCTGGACTCCATCACAACCACCAGCTGGCTGATCGGCCTGAAGGGGGAGGGCAATGCAGCTCTGGGCTTGAACGGTACCGCGATGAGCTTCCCGGATGGTGAGACTCACCCGCTCAACACTCACTTCGGCAGGCTGTGCAGTTTGGAGCCATCCGAGGTCTTAATCTTGCTGGACCGCGACGCCATCAAGAAGGGCGAGGAACTGGCCTTGCTGCTCGCCAGTGCTGGGCTCCCAGCCAGAGCCGTCCCCCTACACTCAGCCAAGGACCCCAACGACGCTGGCTCCGACAAACTCACAGCAGCCTATTCGGGAGACGCACTCGACCGGCTGCGCCAACGGGTCGATCAGGACACCGCGATAGTGGTACAGGCCCCCAAACCAACCAAGAACAGTAGCCTTGACCAACTGCGCGAGCGCGCACTTAGTTTACCCGTATGATCACCTACGAAGAAGCACTATCAAACGGCATGGAAGTGGTAAACATCTGCGCCACCAAATTCTGGACCTCAAACCGCGAGTCCTACCTCAAGTTCGGGTTTGACCAGGAGGACATGGTCGGGTATCTGAACGTGCACATCTTGGTGCGTCGTTACCTGCAGTATGCGGAAGACCGCCCCGACTTCTACGCAACGATCGAAAACTACCGGGCTTCCCTTTATGTCGCTTGCTGGAAGGCCTGCCTGGCACACTTCCGCCAGCTCAACGCCAAGAAGCGTGAAGCCGCATTCCGTCCGGGTGCTATGGTGTACTTGGACCAGCCCATCGGGGACGACAGCTCCGACACCCCGACGGTCGAGAACAACTTGCTGTTCTCCGTAAACGAAAGCATGGACGACTACGTCAAGCGCACAGCTGACACCCTGTTCGATCAACATGGGTGCCTTACCAGCCGCGTGTTCATCTTGATGACGTCCAAGGGGACAACGCTGCGTTACCTGCAGCACCTCGTGCCGGAGCCCCGTGATCGCCTCCAAGCGATCATGAGCACCATAAAAGAACATCTCAGGAACTCCCGCTAACCAACGCCAACAAAGACCACGCCCTTATGGACCCAGACCGAATCCGCAGTATCGTCGCACGCGCAAAAGCCAGAGGGCTCATTAGTCAAGCACCGGAAAGAGTGCCGACGCCGTTACCGGAATCGAGGATGTCGTTTGAAGAGCCTGTCGAGGAGTTGCCTGAACCGGGAGACAAAGAGCGCAACCGCAGACTCAAGAAGCACGTCAAGACTGGGCTCGATATGGACTTCGAGGTGCTGGCGGCCTTCATGAGCCTTGAGATCAATGCGGAGGTGTCCCCGCTACGGCTGAACACCATCCTCACAAAGCGGATCTCAGAAATGAAGTCGGATGGGTCCTTCCGGAAGGTGCCAAAGGTGGTTCTTGAAATGCTGGAGTCACTGCGCGTCCCGAACTTCGCTCCGGTGCGTGAACCTGAGTACACTGTCTCATCTCGCGGCGGCCTGTTGGTGGTGTCTGGAGACGGAGTCGAGTCAACCCTGCGCAGCAAGTCAATCCAGGGTCTGTTGCGTCATTGCGAGTGGCAGATCAACGGCAACGACCTGATCCTGTCGGGAGGATTCGTTGACGCGTTCGGTCAGGAAGCCGTCAAACGCATCTGGCAGAATTGCCAGGCAGCCTCCCTATGCTGAAGGCTCTCAAAGCCGTTATCAATGAGGTACGCAAGAACGACCAGCGGTCACTGGCGCTGGAGCTTGCCATGGAAAGCTGCGGCCAGCTTGGTCAGCTGGTTCGCACCATCGGCGTAGGGCCAACGCTATTGTTGGTCAAAGCGTTCGCCGGTAAGTCCCTGAAGATCCCAGACCTTGAGCAGTTCAGCTCTACTCTGGAGGCCGCAGCAGCTGCGGTGGAGGGGGACGGAGTTCCCCCGGTGATGATGCGCAAGCGTTACTCGAAGGAGGTGGTCGCACGGGCCTCGCAGTTACGCACCCAGCTCAAAGAGGTGGAGCTTGCCAGAATAGCGCTGGTGCAAAAGATGGATGCGCGAGATACAGACTGACACGCTCTCGTTAGACGTCCCCCGTATCAAGTTCGGTCTATTCTCTAGGTGTAGGGGAACACGATGCAGGCCTTCGCTAACAGCTCCAATCCGTTTGCCGACTTCATGCTGAGTCTTTTCAGCCGGGACGTTCTTCTGATGGACGCGGTGTCACAAATCGCCTGGGTGGACGGGAAAGACGACTCAAAGGGTTACCTGCTGGTGCGGGTGCTCCCACGGTCCGAAGAATCGTTCGAAGACATCAGGGAACTGCTAGTGCAGGGCCTTGAAGACGCCCAGGAAGACGCCCCGTTTCCCTTCAGATGTAGCGGCCAGGCAGTCCAAGACTCGACCGGAAGGCGTAACATGCTGGTCAAGCTCTGGCAGAAAGTCAGCTCGCCAAAACGCCCACAACCCACCTCTAATCGCTAACTCACCATGCAGATCCTCCAACACACCCTCCAGGTCCCAACCGGCAACACTTTCAAGACTGCCGCTGCCTTCAAAAACAGCTCCGGCAAAGTCGGCAAGGTCACCTTCTTCTTCATGAATCAGACCAACGCTGGTCTGGACAACAAGGCTACGAAGGCCGAACCGATCCTCGTCAACATCTATGAGTCCGATGACGGACGCACGCTGGGCAGCCCCCTCAACAATAGCCCCCTCGCGGTGGCCGGTGGTGCTGAGCAGCCCGTGACCGTCAAGATCTCCAAGGCCTTCATCACCCTCAAGCTCAAAGGCTCCAACGGCAAGGGCGGCAGCATGCGCGTCAACGCCTCCTACGAAGGCCGCCAGGAAATGGGCCAGCTCGATGTGCTCTCCCTCGGCAAGGCCGGTTACGGCTTCGACGGCGGCACCGAGAACGGTCAGAGCGACGGCAGCTTCCCTTCTTACCCAGAAGGCGCTCCGGCCTAAGCGGAGCCGGTATCCGGCTATTAACCAGGGGAGGCGGACTTCAGAAACGCCTCCCCTTCAGTTTGTTTTCTGACTACCTCTATTCCTCATGCAGATCCTACAGCACACGTTCCCCGTCGCAACCGGGCTTACCGCCAAAATCGCGGTGCGCCTTCATCAAGATGGCAAGGTCAATCAGGCCTCGTTCACCTTCATCAACAAGCCGAACCAGAACCTGGATGGCAAGACGGTCCACACCGACCCTCTGACCATTTCTCTCCAGGCCTCCGCTGACGGCATCAACAACTGGGTCGAAATCCTCGCCCCATTCGCGGTGCCAGGCAACGGCCAGATCACCAAAACCGTCACCCTTACTGCCAACTACATCAACATCTTGGGCAAGACGGCGAACGGCAAAGGCGGCTACTGCCGTCTCCACTGCTCGTACGAAGGCGTGCAGGATGGTGGTCAGATCGAGGTCATCACCTTCGGCAAGCAGGGCTACGGCTTTGACGGCGGCACCGGTCAGGGTCAGACCCTCGCCCAGCCTCCAGGCTACCCAGAGGGTACCTTCATCGAAGCCGAAGAGTCATCCAGCTCCAGCAGCTCGGAGAACTCCTCATCCAGCTCGTCCGACTCATCCGCATCTTCGAACAGCTCCAGCAGCTCGGTCAACAGTTCATCCAGCTCCAGCAGCTCGGTCAACAGTTCATCCAGCTCCAGCAGCTCGTCCAAGTCCTCGCAGTCCTCGTCCAGCTCCAGCAGCTCGTCCAGCACCTCCGCCTAAGAGGCTCAAGTCGTTTAGTGGAAACGGCCCGGTTTGCTCCGGGCCGTTTCTTTGTACACTACTTGACAGATTGACAAGCCTGTGTTACGTTATTACATGGCTAAAACTACCACACCCTACGAACCCCAAATTAACGACATCGCTGCTTATCGCGGCTCAACTGGACTCGTACTCAGCCTCGGCGGAGTCGGCTCCATGCAAGACGTCCCACTCGGCTCCATGCAAGACGTCCCACTCGGCTCAACCGAGTATCTCAGCCACGAGCCCACGGTTCTGATGGTTGATCTCAGCATCATCAGCTCCGGCATGGACCGCCAACTCCACAGCTTCCGAGTCCCGACCCGTTTGGTCACTTATGTCGGCAAATACAACCCAGAACTGGATGCGGTGGCTGCTGCACCCGTAGCAGTGCCAATCAAGGAACTGATCGTCGCCGACCTTCTCGGAGCCCCCGACGTCGGGATGACGATCTCACAGCTAGCAGCCTCTCTGCAGCGTCCGTCGGCTGCTATTCACAGCTCTCTGCAGAGCCTAAAGACTGCTGGACGGGTGGCTCAGCGGGAGACGCTGGAGTGGCATCTGCTGCCTCAGGCTGCGTAGGCTCGAACACCTCCCAGAACCGCGACGGCGGGACCAGCTCAAGGAGTGTGGTCCTGCCGTCTCTCACGTTAGTGTTCATTCGCTCGGCAAACCGAACTTCGAGGTTGCAGCCACGGGACTGCACCCAGTCGCCGAACACCCAGACCTCATCGCACTTGGCGAGCAACCAGAGGCAGGATGCCATGGCGCGGTTGTAGTTCTCGGCGTCGTGCGGAATCACCTTCCCGAAGGCTAGAATGGGTGAGACCGGGATGAAGCCAGCCTCGAAGATCAGCTGGCCGATCTTAGCCTGAGCGTCGAAGTTGGCAGCCGGGTCGCCATGAGTCGTGAACGGGTGGCAGATGTAGATGGACTTTCTCATGGCTTAGCGGGTTTCGACGACGAAGATGGCCCAGCTTGAGCTGGTAGCGATAGCCTTAGGGAGAAGTTCCCAGGACGCCGACTGGTTGAAGTCACGGTCGAAGTAGTGCTGCTTGTCGCGTGGGATGTAGCCGATGTCGCGACCACCGTGACACACCTTGATGGCCTTGGCGTCGTAGGGGTTGGTCGGCTCGCGCTCCAGCGTGACGCCTTTGGTGAGCTGGTACGGATCGACGTCCATGTGCTTGGAGCCGACGATCGGAATCTTGACGATCCGGGCTGGCTCACCCTTGATCACGATGTTCGAGGCCTGCAGTTCTGGAGCGTGCAGCAGCTGTAAAGTGTCCCACATAGTTTTACAAGTTTAGTGCAGAGTGACCTGCGTTTGGTTTGTGTTTAACGAGTTGCCTCGTTCTCGAAACTCGTGGGGACGATACGCTCCCACGTGCCCGGATAAGGATGTTCCGCGCACCAACAGTGTCCGCGTTGGCGGTGTGGCCGCAAGAGCCACACTGGAACTTCTCATTCGTCCGGTTGTCATTTGCTCGGTGACTGCATTCAGGGCACGTCTGCGAGGTGTAGGCAGGGTTTACTCGGACAAACAGAACACAGTTCTCTCTGGCCTTTTGTTCAACCCTACCCAGCACAGAGGCATAGCGCCAAGGAGCAAGGAGTTTACGAAATTGTTTGCCGCGCTTGGGCTGCTTGCCTATCTTCAGGCCAGTCAGATCCTCGACCGCAACGGTTTTGAGAATACCCCAGGGAAGTTGGTTAACGCAGCGGTTCAGGTAACGATCCCGCGTGGTGCGAGCCCTACGCATCCCCTGGCCCCCTGGCTTCGCCATCCTGACGGCCTTGCCGATGGTCTTGAAGTCACGACCGATCAAGTTGCCGTCACTAGTTGCAAGAACAGTGCTGACCCCGCAATCCACGCCCAGCTCCGCACCCTCGGACCGCAGTGCGAGGTCCGGAATGTCAATCCAGAGGATGGCATACGCCCCTCTGTTTGTGAGACTAAGTTCGCAGCCTTTGGCAAGCACTGCCCCAGGCTTGCTCAACCATTTATTAAGAACCTTCGTGGACTTCGCTGGGACGTTTATGCGGCAACCACTGCGCAGCGTGGAAACGCGCAGCCAGGTGTCGAACGCCTTGCTTGACTTCCCGAAGGTGATGGAGACACACTTCTGGTTGACTTTGACACCGCGCTTGACCACAGGGCGGGTGGCCTTATTGACCGTGGCTCGTTGGGATTCCCGCGTCGCCTTGACTATTCCGAGCGCCTGTCGCAAAGCTGCAGCTCTGTAGTTGAACGGTAAGTGCCCGAGCGGCACAACGTCAGCAGTGGCCTTATCGAGACCGCCTTTGTTACCCCACAGAAACTTGATGTAACGGTTGCAGGCGCTCAAAAAACGCGACTCCACCGCCCGCAGCTTGCGCAGTTTGGACTCGGTGGCGTAAAGTTTGATTTTGACAGAGCGCGTCATCGTTTGGTGTTCGCCTTAGAAAACAAACTCTACCTATTGGAGAATGAAACAAGCAGCAGTCCAGGGTTCAGGGTGTCAAGGTAACACCGGGCCGTTGTACCTGATCGACTACGTGCCACAAGACCGGGTGCTGCTCAGCGGAGTCCCTCTGGCCACCAAGGCATCGCGAATCGGCTCCAGCGAGGTCCGTGAGGGCGATGAGCGCGTCCTAGTCGCCAACCGTTTCCCGGTCGCCGGTGAGGGTGACGCCATCGAGGGTCCGGTAGTGAGTGGCACTATCAACCAGGATACCAGCGACCGTGTGCTGATCGGATGATTTCTTGCTGTCAACCCTATGATTCGATCCAACGTTGATTCCCTGCCGCCAGAGTTCACCGAGTTCACCCTCCCATCAGGTGGACTGCCTTACCGAAACAACTTCCCGGACTTCCCGTCTGTAGCCAGGGTAGGGTCATTCACGTTCAAAACCGAGTGTATCTTGACCACTAACATGGACCTGATGGAGAAGATGGCCAGGATCACCAGAGACGTATTCCAGAACCTTCCGCCGAACTTCCCGATCGACGACCTCCTCGAAGAGGATCAGATGGTAGTCATGGCGCTGGCACGCGGCCAGACCTACGGCGAGTCTTACATCTTTGCCACTGTTTGCCCCAGCTGCAAACACCGCGAGTCTCACGAAATGAAGATCCCGGAGCAGCTCCCAGTCGTGAACTGGAAGTTCGACAGCCTGGAAAAACTGGAGGAACATCTGACCGTGGCGCTTCCCTACTCCAAGGACGTTGTGCGTCTGCGCCCCATTACGGTCGGCATGGGTAAGAAGAGCGTCAAGGGTAACGAGCCCGCCAATGCCCCGGCAGAGGGCGAAGCCGCCCCAGCAGAGGCGAAGCCGCGCTCGTCCAAGTCGGCCATTGTGAAAGCCACAGCGGTCGCAGCTGCGCCAGACAAAGTCAGCCTGAGCGACCTCCCCAAAGAAGCGTCGGACTTCTTGTTCGGTGTCGCTCGTAGGATCGAGTCGGTCAATGGCACCACGCCGGACTCCTTGCAGGAGGCAGCCGACTGGCTGTTGCGTTTGTCGGGTCGTGACCGGGTGGCTATCGAGGAACATCGAGTCAAAACCGCGTGTGGGATCAACTATGACATCCCAGTGAAATGCGATAACTGCGCTAACCAGTTCACGGCGTTCCTGCCGATTGCGTCGTCATTTTTTCGTCGAGGCCAGTGAAAATGGCCGAGTCCCGCACGCTTCCTTGTTGACACGAAACCGGGCTGCGTACATCTCAATCATGAGACTGTCAAGGTTTACAGGGACTCCGATGCCCTACTTCGAAACGATCCCGCTGTCACGCCTTCCAGTGTTGGAGGTGGAGCTAGAGGAACTCATCACTCAAACCAAGGGGCTGAGGTAGCATGCAAGACCTAGACGCTAAATGCCGCGAGATCCTCAAAGAGGAGCTAAAAAGACTGCTCGATGAGCACCGTGAGGTCCTTGATTCACTGCCTGATCGGTATCTCGAAGAACTAACCCTGTTGCGCACACTGAGCACAGTGTCGCTCACTGAAGCTCTCAAGTTTGACTTTGGGGATGCTGCTGGGCTGGCGTTCGTGTTGCAGCACGGAGGGCACGATTTTCCGGCGCTCCAGTTCATCACCAGACTAGACAAAGCGGTTGGTAGGCGGTTGACGGAGCTGATAGAGAAGCTCTAGGTATAAGCAATGACAGTCCTGGTCAACAAGTCAACCGCACCGGTCACGGTGTTCTACTATGATGCCTCCAATCGTGAGCAGCAGACGGTCATAGATCCTGGCAAACAATTCGTCCTGAACGGAGCGGTTCACCCGTCCACTCAGGCTCTGATCAAACGTAAGGTGCTCGTGGTGAGTTCCAGCACCGTCACCGATCCACGCGCCAACACCCTCGCTTGGGGGACTCCACTCGTCTGGGCTGGAGGTTGGCGTCCCAACGCTTTGTACAAGGCCGGATTCGTTGTCCTGCACAACGGCAAGACCTTTGTGGCGATTCTGGATCACACGTCCGTCAACCCTCCGTCGGAGTCCGATCAGCGCTGGGATCTGTTTTCCCTTAAGAGCTTCGCGGCGGCATTCGACTTCCTAGTCACGGTCGCCAACGATGGCTCCGTGGTGTCGTATGACGCAACTGCTGATGAATGGAAGCTCGCCAAGATTGGCGACGCCAATGTTCAGGGGATCTCGGCCAGCAAGATCACAGACATGGCCCAAGTCTTGGCTACGCTGATCGCCTCAGCAGGTGGCACGATGACTGGCCCTCTGGTCCTCGTAGGAAACCCGACCGAGAACCTACACGCGGCACCAAAGCAGTATGTTGATGGCTTCCTGTCGAAGGACGGTGGCACGATGACCGGAGCCTTGGTCCTGAACGGCAACCCAACTGCGGCCCTGCACGCCACTCCGAAGCAATACGTCGATACGTTCGTCTCTGGTGGTGGCGGCACGATGACTGGACTATTGACGCTATCCGGCAACCCGATCGAGAGCCTGCATGCTGCTCCCAAGCAGTATGTTGATGGCTTCCTGTCGAAGGCTGGTGGCACGATGACTGGTGACCTGACTCTGAGCGGCAACCCGTCCGCAGCCCTGCACGCAGCACCGAAGCAATACGTTGATGGCTTCCTGCCAAAGGCTGGTGGCACGATGACGGGAGATCTGGTCTTGTCCGGTAACCCGTCCGCAGCCCTGCACGCCACTCCGAAGCAATACGTTGATGGCTTCCTGCCAAAGGCTGGTGGCACGATGACGGGCGATCTGGTTCTGACTGGTAACCCGTCTGCGGCGTTGCACGCCACTCCGAAGCAGTATGTTGATGGCTTCCTGTCGAAGGCCGGTGGCGCAATGACTGGTGCGATCACTGGCGCTCATGGCCTGCTGCCGCTCGCCGGTGGCGCGATGACCGGTGATTTGATCCTGTCGGGCAGCCCCTCAGCGGCATTGCACGCTGCCCCGAAACAGTACGTTGACCTGCGCCTTCTCAAGTCCGGTGACACCATGACAGGGCAGCTCAATCTGCTGTCAACCACCCTGAACGCTGGGACTGGACTCTACGAGACGTCTGATTATGGCGCTCCTGCCTGGAAATCTGGGCTCCTGCAGGTCAGTTATCCACCGACTTACATAACCGGCAGTCACACCGCCACAGCGACCGAAAGCATCTTCGTCTTCCGTGGCTATCAGGAGTCAACCCTCAACTTGAGCACCAACGCCCCATTCTCGTTCAAGGAAATGACTGTGACCAACGATGGCCAGGCCAACCTCTACGTGGTGGGCAGCTCCGAGACGGTCGTGATGGCTCCCGGCGAAACCCTGACCCTCCTACCATCCGGAACGGACTTCATTGTGTTGTCTCGCGGCTTGGTCCAAGACGTCGGAGCTGTCCTGGTGCTCTCTTCCATCGGCTCCGAGTCGGGAGGTACCAAGAACGTGACCTTCAGCATCTACGACACCTCTAAAGAGACCACGGCGATCACCGTGGTGGCAAATCCCTCAGTCGGCGTCCTGCGCTTCACTGTGGGGAGCGCCCTGAACATCATGCTCGGCTCAAAGATCTTCGTGACCGGCACCGGCACGTATGATGGCGAGTATTTGGTACACGACGTCTCAGGCTCCAACATCGACGTGCAGACCAGCACCCCGTTTACGATCTCCAAAACCGGCACTATGGGGGTGACCAGGGTTGCAGCACGCAGCAGCACGCTGCCTCTCCTAGCCTTGGTCTCCGACACCGCGCAGGCAGCCTGGGGTGGCGCATCTGGAGCCGTCCTCTCAATGGTGAGTGGCGGGGCTTTCCAGGCACGTTCACCGACCGGCAACGGCTATCGTCTTGACAGCACCGGCAGCAGCTTGGTCCTGAACCTCGACGAGCAGTTCGTCGATTATCGCCTGCTGTACGTTCACCTGCTCACCATGGGCAGGTCGTCTCCGGTCCGCTCAACCTTGATCAGCGATGTGGCACAGCTGGCTGTCGCCCTCACCAGCTCCTCTGACAACGGCGGGTTCCTGCAGATCGAGCTGGCGAGCGTTGACGGGTTCGAAGCCGGAGACTTGGTGACCCTGGCTGGCACATCAGGCGATGGCGACTACACAATCACAGCGGTCCTCACCGGACCTCCTCGAATTCGCCTGAGCACCGCGTACTTCGCGATCACCACTGGCACGCTCACGAACAACATGGCGCTGGTCTTGACAGCGACCGAGACCGCCGGTCTGGTGGTAGGCTCGTTTGTGAACCTCAAGAACCTGCCCTGCCTTGGCGCACAGCGTGTGACCAGAGAAGTTAAGGGCCTGACTGGTACCACGATCATCGTCAAAGACCCGTTCGAGGCGTTCAACAACGCGCTGGGCAAGGTCGGAGTCTCGGAGCAGGCCTGCATCGCCAAGGTCGAATTCCTGGAAAACTCATCGAGCAGCTCCTCCAGCAGCTCCATCAAGTCGTCGCAGTCGAGCGCCAGCTCCGTCAACTCCTCGTCCAGCTCCAGCTCCAGCTCCGTCAACTCCTCATCATCGTCCAGCTCGGTCAACTCATCGTCCAGCTCGGTCAATTCGTCCTCGTCCTCGTCGTCACCATAATGCTGATCCTTGGCCCCTCAGACACGCTGCTGCAACAAGTCGAGCCCATCAGGTCCCACTGGTGGAGTTTGTCCCTTACCGGGCCGTCGGCGGTAGGCACTCTGCCCGGAATCGAGGGGTTGTCCCTGCGCGATCTACCGTCCATTGGCAACGAGCAGGAAGCGATCGAGCACACCCCGATCAACAACACGATCAAGTATCCCGGAAAGCAACTGGCTCAGTCCTGTCAGCTGCGCCTGATCATGCTGGACACCGACCCGGTGTACGACTTCTTCGTGCGCTGGCGTAGGATGTGCTACGATCCGGAGACCAACTTGGTTGGGCTGCTCAACGAGGTGGCTGGGGTTGGCTACGTCAGGATCTTCGCCCCTACAAGCTCATCGTTCGCCCCGCAGAACATCCGGACGATCAGGCTTGACGTGGTCTGGCCGAGCAGTCTGATCGTGACGGGCTTGTCACGTGATGGGGAGGGAGACCCAGCGGAGTATCAGGTAATGCTGGAGATCGGCAGCTCATACGACGTCAGCCTGTAGATATCGACGTGATCACAAACCGCTCTCTAGTCGCCGCCGTCGGACCAACGCAGGCACCCATCTTCAAGTTCACAGGAACAGTCCGTGGTGCATTGCTGCTGATCCTCGAAAACCTCGATGATGTCAACCAGCTCACCTACAAGGTGCAGGAGAGCAATGACGGCGTCACCTGGACCGACAAAATCTTCGTAGTTGGCGACTCAAACGTCAGCACGTTTGTGATCGACCACGGCGGAGCACACACTTTCCGGGTTCAACCAGCCACCCTCCACACCCGCTTGGTCGGAAGTGGTAGCCTCACAGTCAATGTCGGCCTCTCCTATTCAACCGCAGGATCAGACAGCGCCCCTGAGCTTTACGCGTGAGGTCTGGGACAAGGTCTCACCTGAGACGCTCGCCTTCCTAGACTGTCACGAAACCATGGGACTACTGGAGCACGGCCAAGAGGCCGCTCTTGAGTTATGCGCCATGGACGCCCTGATCGAGGAGTTCGAGAGCCACATCAAGCGCAGCCCACGCCACGGGCGGGTCAGAGATACATGGCAGACTCTGAAAGAAGCAGTTCGTATTGGTAACGTTGGACCGCAGATCCTACTCAGGTTCTCACGCCGCACCAAAATCATGCTAGAACAAACCAGAAAAAACCGCTTCGAGGCTTCCCTGATGGAGTCGCTCCTCAACATGGGAGACCTCAGCGCCCTCGCCCCTGAAAGACTTCAGGACTTGGAGCCACACCAGGCTTTCCTACGCGAGATGGGCCGCACCTTCAAGTGTCGCAGCGGCGATCTGGCCGAATCGGTGTCGAGTGGCCTCCACGTTTACCTCGATGAAGCCGACACCAAGAAGCTGCTGGAGCAACGCGCCATGATGCTTGAGCAGTTTGCTCTGAAGCACGGCTATCACTGCGTGCGCCGTGGCAGCATGTCGGACATCAGTCACGGACACTCCAGCCAGCGGGTATCACGCTGGACCTTCATCAAGATATGAGCGCGGCCTTGCTGCTACAGAAACACCGCCGGAGGCGCAAAGCGTCTTCCGTACCCAAGCCTTGCCCAGAAGAAGGCCAAGAGCCAGACAACCTGACCGAGTCCTCGGCATGGGTGGCAAACGTCCTAATCCCGGACGCTGGCAAGCTGATCCTGCTGCCGGTCCTCGACACTTATCAATCAAATGGGGTCGCGTTTCACGCCAACTCCCCAGGAGGCAGGATGCTGCCGATCTATTCAGTCCTTGCCAATCGCGCAGTCCTCCAGAAACACTTCCCCTGGCTCGGTCGCGAGATCAACCGGCTGAAACAAGAGGACCTCGTGGACGAGTCTGAAATGTCGATGGTGCAGAAACGGGTGTTCGAGCGCAGCGGGTTCGGATTCTGGATCGTTAAGGGCCAGCGCGGCTACTTCTATGGCAACCCGTTGGTGCATAAGCTGTTCATGCGCGACGTCACAACCGAAGAACTGCGCAAGCTGTCTCACATCTTCAAAGCAACGGCTGCCGGACTTCCGCAGGAGGTAGTGTCCATTGAGGACTTCACAGGCCAGGACGACCTGTCCTTGAAGGGACTGGTCAACTCAGGCAGGCACGCCACCCCGAATGAGGTGGCGTTTTTGATCTACGACCAAGGAGACTTGGAAGGAGTCAACCCAAAACAGCTGGCTGACCTGCTGGATTACCCAGCGGTCACTGATAGCCTTAGGCACCTCCAGGGGCCGTCACAACTCAAGTTTGCTCACAACGTCGTGCTGGCGCTCAAGTACTCTATGAGCAAAGGGGTGGAGGTGGAGATCGACAAATACCCGCCTTACATCGCAATGGCACTCCGCAAGGTCGGCGAGAGCCTGGAAGAGGCCTCCTTCAGCAAGCTGCTTGGCCTGACCCAGTCCAATGGTGGCTACCGTTACGGCGGTATGCGCAAGGTAAACGACCGGTGGGTGATCGACCCCGCCATCAACGGACGTCTTGACAACAGCCGTTTCATCGTGACCTCGATGCCATCCTGGAGGCTCGGTCAAGACGGGTTTCCTGTGATGCCCTACGTCTGCAAATCGGCTCCAGAGCGCAGCACCACTGGCATGAAGCAGGTTGGGTTCGTGCGCGTCACTAACCAAGGCGGGTTTTTGCGCAAGCTCGCTGGTAAACTCATTCCGCAGATCCGGGCGGCAGAGCCCGACGTTCAGGTGTTCTGCAGCTGTCTGTCGGCGGAGTCAGTTGTATTGATGAGCGACGGCACCTATCGCCCAATCGCTGAGGTCAGGGTGGGGGACAACGTGATCACCCACAAGGGACGCTCACGCAGAGTCACCAAGGTGGCAGCCCGTCAGGTCAGGCCAGACGAGAACGTGTATCGCGTAAAGGTACAAGGCTTCCCATTTGAAATGACTGTGACCGGCAACCACCCGTTCTACACGCTCCGAGGTAACGACAAGTGCCTGTGCGGCTGCGGGCAGCTCCTACAGCGTCCAAAGCGCAGTGCCTGGTCGCCGGAACTGCTCCTAGGGCGTCGTTTCATTCAGGGCCATGGTGCACGCCCAGCAGTTGAGCAGGACCACTCAACTGGCAGGTTCTCGTGGATTGACGTGGATAACCTTGAGCCAAACGAATGGTTCCTCTCCCCATGGCAGCAGTCCGGGTGCGCCAGCATGAGCAGGAGTCTGGCAAGGCTGTTGGGATATTACGCGGCGGAAGGCTCCGTTGCAACCAGAGGGACGACGGTTAGCTTCACTCTCAACATGAACGAGTGGGATACCATCGGCAACGATGTGTTGAGGCTCTGCCACAATCTCGGCCTTAAGGCGCGCAGGAAGCAGTCAGGCGACCACAACTGGTTCAACGTTTACGTCTCAGACAAGAAATTCCGCGACCAGTGCGTGTCCCTGGCGGGCACCGGGTCCCGCACCAAGAAATTGGCTAGCAGCTTGATGGACCTCCACCATGAATCACTCGTAGAACTGCTCCTAGGCATGTTACTAGGAGATGGCACAGTCGGTGGTGTGAGTGGTGGAAAACGTCAGGGACGAGTCAGGTACCACTCAACCAGCAGAGATCTTGCCAGCCAGGCCCAGACCATCATGAGCAGGCTCGGACTGCGAAGCTCCCTGTCCTTCTCCAGGAAGGCCACGAAGCCAAGGCAGGCACGCAGCAAGCGCGAGGGCAAAGTGGTTACCCTTAACCAGTCGGCTTGTTGGCAGGTCACTCCTGACCCAACGGCCTGTTCATCCCTGCGTCGCCTGATGCGCTCAGTAACGGGCGGTAAGGACTCCATGCCGGACAACCCCGCAGCACAGCGCAGCGTTAAATTCGTCCCGAAGGAGGGACAACTGCGTGCTATGCTCAAACGCGAGAAGGTTGACTTTGACGGACTCGTTTACGACTTGACTGTCGAGGAGGACGAGTCGTTTGTGGCGCATGGGGTCGCGGTTCATAACTGTCCCGACTTCAAGTATCGGTACCACTGGGTGCTGTCCCAAATGGGCGCAGCCGCGAAGCCGTCCGGAGCCGGTGGAGAGGCCACCAATGCCCCTCCCAACAAGACCAACCCGTCATTCAGGCCATCGCTGTGCAAGCATCTGGCAGCCTGTGACCAGTTTATCGACTTTGGCAACGCCGACTTCAGGAAGATGCTGCGCAAGGTCGGTAACTCGCCGGTCCAGACTACACAGCCAAAGCGCGATCCGGTGATTCGCCGGAACGCGCCAGTCAGAGCAGCCCCGACACCACCAAAAAACGGCGATCCGAAGCCTGCTGATCAAGGTGTTACTCCTCCAGAAGCTGCTTCGGTGTCACCCCGCCTTGCCTGACCGATTCGGTCAGAGTAGGAGCAGCCTGCGCGGCTTCGGAGGCCGAACCAAAGGTTCCCTTGACTGGAGCAACGCGCTTGCCCTTGGAGTCAACCAGAATCCACTTTTCCTGAGATGTGCTGTTTTGCATAGTGAGTGAGCTAGAAAGCAGGTCAGCTTTCTATGAACAAAAACGGACCATCCATGCCCAGTAACAATCAGCTACCAGATCTCCCTTCTTTCGACCTCGGCGGAGCCAGACTCATCCTTGCAGATGAAGAGTCACCCGACTTCGAAAAAGAGGCCAAGAAGCCAACCGCCCCGCCTCCCCCACCGGTGAGCTTGTTCGACGCCCTCAAAGCGACATGCGCAGGCACCCCAGCCGTACCGCCAACGGGCTTCCAGTCGGCCAAGGCTTTGGGCAACTTGAACGACAAAAGGTTCATCCCATCGGAAGAAGGCCCGTTGATGGGGGACGTCGGAGCCTCTGAGCCCAGCCTAGGGCAACGGATGCTGCAGGAACTCAACAACGCTGTCCTCAGCAACTCCATGGACGCCACGACAGCCCGCGAAATGGCGGTCATGGTGGAAAACTGGCAGACCCGGCTCGATCTCATCGGAATCGGCATGACTGCCTATGGGATGTCACGAGTGCAGAGCGTCACCCAGATGGCGGAGGACGTCGAAAGGCACATCTGGGAGAGACTCGCCGACCTCCCAGTCACAGAGGCTATCGGCCTGCTCAAAGTTCTCCACAAAGACCGGCTGGCCTTCATCAACTTGGTTGGCAACAGGGCCTCGAACCCTACCATATCCAGCCCGGACGCACTGTCTGGAGGCCTTAACGGACGCGCTGAGGAGTCCTCAAAGCCAAAGGTCTCCATGATCAAGCCGGACGGTCGCAAGAGGCTCCACCTGATGATCGGAAAGCTACGCAAGGTGATCGACGCTGATGCAACTGTGGTTGAGAGTCCCACTTGACGTAGCGGTAGGGAGCACTTACTGTGCTGTCCATGAGCAATTACCTTGAAAACGAAACAACGACCATCCAATGGCTTGATGAAGCACTGGAGTCCCTCACAGAGGCCTTGAAGGCACTCGACGTTACGATCGTCAAAATCGAGCGGTTCCCACACCTCACCAGCGCAGCCGAGTGCAACCTGGGCAATTTCTGGAACCGACAGCGCGGCGGAGCCGTTGAGGTGAGCAGGATGGTCCTATGGATCGTTACTGGAGAGCACGTCCAGATGGTGGGCAGCACCACGGTCAGCGAGTATCTCCCATCAGTCACAGTCGGCACCATCAACTACAACGCTCCGATGCGCGAGGGCTGGGCTCGGTTCCAGGAGTACAAGTATTCAGCCAGTGCTGGCAAGAGGGGCATCAAGATCGCCACAGTGGCGGAGCGCTTCAAGGGCTACCATGAGGTAGTGATCGACCCATCCAAGGCGACTTCCAAGAAAAAGCCAAAGGACTCGGAGGAGCCCGTGGAGTTTCAAAACGAAGCCGCTGTTGACTCCTCCACGGCGTCCCCAACGGAAGCTCCACCTAGGCCAACACCGGAGCCCAACAAGAAGCAGGCGGCAGCCCCCGAGATCCCGTTGCTCGAAATGGCAGCGGGTCCGGGAGGTATGGTTTACGTACATATCCCGATGACGCTCGTCCCCCAGACTTTCGCACTGGCGCTGGAGGCCCTCATGAGAGGGGCAAATGGTGATGTCAACATGGCAGCAACAACGCTTCCCCACTCATGATCAGACCTAAGGCCCTGACACTGTTCATCAAACGCAGGCTGATCATCGCGGACGGCCTGCTGCTCAACCCAGAGTCGATCGCTGAGGACGTCTTCTACCTTCTGAAGGCAAAACTCGAAGATAAGACACTGAAGCCTAGCAGGCTCTTTTTCACGGAGCACGTGGAGTCGCTCTTGAAGTCCTACGGGGAGAGGCTATCAAACATTGAAGCCGAAACCATGTTGTTCCATGAGGTCAACACCCTGTTTTCGCAGTCATGCGAGGGCGAGTTCATGGACACTGGGAAGTCCTCGTTTGCAGCAAAAGCTGATGGGGTCGATCAGGACACCGACAACGAGACTGATTTCATGTTGGTGATGGGCAGTACCGAAGAGTAAGGCGTGAACGGGTCGTTTTGTATCCCTGTGGGGGCTAGGTTTCTAGCCCTTCATGGACCAGAAACAGCCCAACGATACTGCAATCCCTCTCTCCCTCCAGAAGCACAACCTCCCCCCAGGTCATGCTGGTTATTACAACCACAAGAGGTCTCCGCTCACCTTCACCTCCAACTTCTCCAACCGTGGACCTGCCGACATCGACGCCGGTAAGGCAGTCCGCGACCTCCAGGGCGCGCTCGTCCTCTGGGACCCGGATTTGGAGCGTATGGTTGCCGACGGCGACCTCAAGCGCATCATGCCGAGCGATCCGCGCTACAAACAGTTCGTCAAGGAGAGCGGCGACCTCAAGAAGCGCCAGAGCACGGTCGTTACTCCGAATGCTCAGGTGCCGGTCGGCTCCCAGCAGGATCAGTCCGACGCTGGCAAACTCCAATATGAGACCGACGTCGTGGACGACACCACTTACTACCTCTACGAGGGCCAGCGGTTCTCCTCGATCAGCGCCATGAACGCTTACGCGAGGTCGATCGGCAACGTCACCTAGTACCTGGACCACGCGGGACGCCGCTTTCGCTGCCACGACTTGTGAACACGCAGCGTAAAGCGGGTCCCTTCTCCATGAAAGCACTTCTTATTGGAGACACCAGACAGGTTCATCGGGTATTCCCTGGCCTTCACCTTGTGAGGTTGGAGCACTGCAAACCCGAGGTCGAGAGGCTTTCCGTTAAACACCTTCTCTTGAAGGTAATCGACCATCACAGCCGCCAGCTTCCTGGCTTCAGTCGCGCTCATGTCGTACTGAAACTGCAAATCCGAAACCAAGAACTTCATGTAGGTGCGTCGGTACTCGGAGGCAGGAACGACGTCTTTGACAGGCTTGCGTGGCATAGGCCAACCAAGAAAGCCACAAATTCTCTCCCAGTAGGTATCACAATATGCCCGAAGCTGCACTGATAACCACAACCGAGTACGATCGGAACAACAAGTCCCTCAGGAACTGGATCACCGCAGTCGAGGGCAAGGTAGACACCCTTAGGGCGGAGTTTGACCAGTTTAAGGTTGACATCCGGGCCGAACTGGCTACCGCAGTCAGTGGACTCAATCAGCAGCTCATCGGCAACAGGGCCTACACCTATCCGCACTCCTTGCCGTTCATCTTCACAGAGCAGGAGATCGCGGTGTCCTTGTGGAACAAATGGACCACGGTTGACCTGAGTTCGTGGTGGACCGCCACCACGGTCGCGTTCCCAGCGAAGGCCGTTCGCCTGCAAGTCAGCGCTCGCATCTGGTGGACCGGGCCTCTGCAGTCTGGAGATGATATCCGGTATCTGGATGTTGATTTTTCCGGTGTGGAAACCAGCACGGCGGTGACGCAAGACAACTATGCGAGGCCTGCCCCGTCACGACGCGTCCGCGTCAGTGGTGTTAAGGACGACAGCACCTACGCAGATTCAGTCAGCCAGGAGCTGTTGGTACCGGTCTATTACAAGGACAACAAACCATACATCAGGTACTGGTTCGGGTCTAACGGAGGCTCCGTCAGCAGACAGGCCTCCATCGCTATCACTGGCTGGAAGTATTAAACAGCGGCCTTGACGCCGTTGGGCCACAGCACCGTGTAGAACCCCTTCGGGTTCAGCTTCTTCTCTGGAAGCTGCTTGCCATCGTACAACAGGCCTTCAGCAGAGGCCTTGAACCTGGAGGTGCGCAGGTGACTCACGAACTTGCGCGACTTGAGCTGCGTGAACCACGGGTGAAACGGGGTCGTAAACACAGCTGGGTCATGGTGATGGAGCACCGACTGACCCTTAGTCAGAGACATGATGGCTTGAATGTGGCGAGGCGCGGTGTGAGTGTGAAACTCGATGACGGTGACGTTTTTCATGATTGAGGGATGGAGGCGTTGCTTAGGCGTTCGAGTGCCTCGTCAACTAGGTCGGGGCGTCCTTTGGAAGAAAGCCAGCCGCGCACGGCGTCGTCCCAGTTCATCGCGGCTGCTGTGGCGCGCTGCGTCGGCATGGACTCAGGACGCTCAAGCAGGGGATGAGCCTTGACACCAAGAGTACGAGCAATCGTAGAGACCCGATCAACTTCGTGGGCGGTCGAGCACCTCACCTTGTAATAGCCAGGCTCCAGCGCGATGGCTTGGTCGAACTGATCAAAAACCAGATAATGAAACTGGTGGCCGGTGGTACGGATCGAGGTAATCACGCCGTTACGGTCCACCTTGATGAAGCGCTTGACGTCTCCAGACTCGTCGGACGTCACCTGATATGGAGAGCCCAGATAGGTCACTTTGTCGGTGAGCGACTGTGGCTTGTGGAAGTGGCCCAGGAACACGTGGTCGAACTTGTCTGGGTGGAGGTCCTCGATTCCGAGCGCCCCCTCGAACAAAGACGAGGCCAGCATGGCTCCGGAGACACCCTGGTGGAGGCACAGGAAACGCTTTCCGACGTGCTTAGGTCCGAGAGCGGCTACTACGTGCTGCAAGCGCTCCTTGAGCGCGTCCGTGTCGTCCGTGTAGGCAAAGAAGATGTACTGGTTGCCGTCGATCTCCAGGATGGCATGGTCGGACACCACGGTAACACTGCCGAGCAGCTCAAAAGGCTTGAGGGCGTGGATGGTGCCGGACCTGCTGTAGTGGTCATGATTGCCAGCCACCAAAATGAGCTTGACCCCCTTGTCGCGGACCCTGCCGATCCACTCAGAGACAGCGAACATCACTGAGGTGTCCACGGCACGTTGGGTCTCAAACAAGTCGCCCAGAACCACGATGGTGTCGCCCTTCTTGGCCGGAGCCAGCACCTGATCGAGGGCGTGAATTCCGTCCTGCAGCCGGTTGGAAAACCCGGTCGGCAGGAGCGTCCCGAAAGAACTGTGGTTGTGCAGCTGCAGATCTGCTGTTAGGAACACGCTCATTCTCTGATGGGCTCTCCTGGGCTTGATGGAGCAACGCCAGCTGGGAGGATGTTGATGAACTCCGGAAGGGTGAACTTAAGAAGTTCCTCGTTAACCTGCTCGACCTTCATAGGGAGCTGGGTAGGTACAAAGTCAGAGACCTTGACGACCAAGCTGGGTGAGTCGAGCTTCAGCATGGCACAACGAAGGGCCGACGAGAGGTACTGGACTTCATGATCACGACCTTCGGCTTCACCGAGTCGGCGCAGCAGGGCGACCTTGAGGGAGTCACTGAGGTTGCTATTGACGATCTCTTGCACGTCTTTATTCATCATAGACCGGGCAAGAAAGCAGATTCTCAGCCTGTCGAGCGAATAAACTCGACGACGCTGTCCGGTATGTCGTCCACGTCCGGATAGGACTTGGAACGAGCCCGGTGCGTCTGGATGTACCAGCCCTTGTCGTCGCGTTTGAGCCCGACCCCGTCGAGGCGCTCCGGCTTGAGCGCTTCAAACAGAGCTGATAGGGTGCGCAGGACTGAGGTCATCCCCGATAGTTAGGGCTTCACCAGCCACTCAAACCGCAGGTGGTTGTCGCCACACAGCACGGGCTCCCAGCCAGCGTCCTTGATCATGCTGCGGACGCGGCTGAACAGGCACCCCTGGTGACTACCGTCTGGGCTCTTCGGCCAAGTCTTCAAGGCCCTGCCGTCGTAGTGGACGGAGGCATGAATCACTTTTCCGGGGAGCTCAACTAGGGTTGTGCCTAGGATGAAATCAAGGGCCTCCAGCTTCTCAATAAGCTTGAGGAGCCCCACGTTTCGGTTTCTCAGTGTACATTCCACGGGCTGAAGTAGTTGTGTCGATGGTGACGCTCTCGATGGCCTGATCGAAGTCGGCCATTGGGAAGGCCTTGAGGGCCGAGTCTGGGTTGCAGTTGAAGACCTCGAATCCGACCTTCAAGAAATACTCCTGCAACTGGGTGAAGCGGTTGATCAGAAGCCCGTAGGAACTGTTGTTGCCCTTGATGGCACCCGTGGTGCGCTCTTCGTCAAAGAAGTACTTGGCGGTCTCAGACATGTTGAAGTCGCAGCCAAGAAGGTAGAGCTTCTTGAAGCCGAGCAGATGGATGATCCGGACAGCTGACAGCATGCAGGAACGACCGCCACCAAGGTCGGAGTGATTGCCCCAGTTGATGGTCTGCTCACTCAGGTACTGGGCAGCGAGGAAGCGCTCGTTGCGGCGGAAGCCGATCACGTTCGGGTGCTGCCACACCTGTGGCCCTTCTTGGTTGGTCTGAGGATTCCAGGTCGGCTTGGAGAAATGCGAGTATGGAATGAACTTCATGATGTTCGGGTTACGCCAGATCTCCGGCATAAACCGGGTCGGGTCGTCCACACAAGTCCACATGTTGGGAGTAAGGCTGTGACCACCGTTGTTGACGCCGAATAACACGACGCCGGTCTGCTTGAGCTTGAGCTTGTCGATTTTGTTGAGGCTTGGCCCGTTGAGTGCCAGGAAGCAGGTCTGACCACGGTACAACCCGAGGAGGTCGATCGGAGCCCCGTCGTGCCGGAAGAACATCGGAGTGCCACGCATGGCGTCCGGCTCAGGCAGCTTGCCAATACCACGTTGACCACCACACCAGTTGTGCTCGTTGCGGTCGGCCTTGTCCACAAAGTCATCATGAGCACGGCGCATGGCCTTAACGGGGTCGCGCATCAACACCTCAACTCGCACGCAGTCGGCACGTTGCTCTGGCGTTACCAGTTCCTCTTTGAAGAGCTTGAAGTCGATGTGACTGCCGTTCTTCATGAACAACCTGACATCGGGCTGCTTGATGACCGCAACGTTGGCGACGACGGCGTCTAGTTCGCCGGACCCCCAGTTGACGTCGCTAAACTTCAGTGATAGAGTCTCGTAGGTCTTCTTCATAGATTGGATGAGCTGAGTTAGAAATCTACGTATTTGACCAGTATGGTCAAGATCACCCCCACCCTCCTCGAATCCAGGCTCCTGATTGAAGCGATCACCGGAGAAAAGCTGTTCGACAGTCTTGCCTTTTCTTACGAGACCAGCCGTGGCGGCGGTGCCTTTGCACAGGAACTTAACGGCTTGAGTCCAAACGACACCCGAATGATCCTCGATTTCATGAAAGAGGCTGGGTATGACGTGAGGCTCCCAGAAACGGGTGCTACTCCGCACGCGATCAAACGCGCTATCACAACCGCTGTGGCGTCCTCTTCTTCGTCCTCGTCCAGCTCAGCGAGCCGGTCCGAAGGTTTCGGCACTCACGAAGAGGACGAGGACGAGGAGGATGAGACCGGCGTCATCAAGGATGACGAGTCCGGCATCAGTGTCAGGCGCGAGCGCCCGATGAAAGACGACCCCGCTGCGAGCGAGCTGGCCCTTGCCAGAACTCTTGGACATCGCAGCGAGACCGGCGAAGAGGACTAAGCTCCCGGCTTCTTGTCAGCACGATCCTTGGCGGCAGCATCAGAGTACTTGCCCTTGTAGCGCTTCTCCAACTTGGCTTTGTTGTGCGCCTGGACGCTCGCATGAGTGTAACCGAAGTGGTTCATGAGACCCTGCAGGAAGAAGCTGATGTCGCCCAGCTCCTCCAGGATCGTCTCACCGATCGTCGCGCCAGTCTGCTCACACATCACGGTGTCCAGTGGCTGGTTGTAGATGGTGTGCTTCTTGATGGCGTCGAGGAGTTCACCAGAGGCTTCTCCGGCGATGCCGAAGACCATGCGGATGAGGTTCACCTTGTCAGCCGTGAGGGTAGCCAAGATGGCCTCAGGCGGCTTGATCAGGTCGCCCACGAACTTGGCGTAGGGGATTGCATTGACGTCCAGTTCGGGAACTGGGGTTGCGGGTGCGGATGTGTTTTGGTCCATCCGCTCCAGAAATCACGCGATCTTGATCACCAGACGGGCTTCGATGATGGTGATCCTGACTCCCTCTGGCTCCTCGTTCGTGCGAGCAATTCCGGTCATCAGGAATACACCTTCGTCAGTGCTGATAACAAGGTTGTGCTCCGGGCCAAACTCGATCCGATCGAAAAAGCGATCGGTCTCGTGCGTGCGACGCACAAAATACTTCGCCCCGAGAGCACGCTGGGTGACAGCTGGTTCATCCTGGCCGTCGATCGGGATCGTATGGGGTGCGAATTCGGCCTCAATGTTGCCCATAGCTGTGCAGGAACCATTGTCCGCGACGAAGCCAAGGCGTTGATAAGGAAGGGCCGGTTTGGTTGTGTTCTCCATAACCACTAGAAATCAGACAACGGCTGTGAGGCGTGCAACTGAAAACACTAGCTTGCCTTTGCTGCCTCCAAGGAGAGCGATCGGGTCACCAGCGTTGCAGCCAATGGAGGCTATGTTGTCGTGGGAGGGAACAGCAGGACGGGCCACCAAGACTTTGCGTCGCGGACCTTTGCCATCGACTTTGACGAGGGTTCCAACGAGGGACTTGAGAGGGGAGGGAGCGGTCATTCCAAAAGCTAACACAGGAGCTGGTGCTTGTCAAGCCCTCCCCGAGTTGGGGAGGGCGGCCAGCCCTGATAAGCTCTAAGCCTGGACGGTGGAGCCCTGAACGTCGCGAGCGATGAACTGCTCGACGTCGGCACCGCTTGGCAGGAGCGTGAAGTCGATCTCGAACGCCTCGGCGGACTTGGTCGGAATCACGTACACCTTGGCTTTGGCAAGGTTCTGATTGCGGACGTCCGGTGTGTTGGTGTCGGCGTCGCACTTGAGCTGGAACCACTCGATAGCTTCCTGCTGCTTGCGCGTCCGGAAGGCAGGTTCCACGATGTTGAGCCAGTCTTCCCACATCGTCGGGCCGTTCTGTTCGAAGTTCAGACGGCGGGAAGCCTGACGGACGACTTTGATGAGGTCGAACATCATGCGGCGAACGTTGATGCGGTCCAGCGAGGACGCGAAGCGCTGCAGAGTGCGCTGGCCGTAAACCACGACGCCGGTGTCGTTGAACGACGCGATGGCGTTGAGGGCGTTGCCGTTGCCGGGGCCGTACATCGCGTTGCGATCCTCTTCGGTGGTCGCGTATTCGACAGCCAGGGCGTTTGGCACCTGACCGCGCTGCTCACCAGCTGGGGCGGTCCAGACCTTGCCAACCGAGTCGTTGTAGGCGAAGACGCCGGGAACGAAGGTGGTAGGCGGCATCCAGAGGTTCTTCTTGGAGTAAGGGTCGTAAACCTTGACCCACGGCCAGTAAAGGGCGGCCATGTTGGTCGCGAAGGCAGTGTGAAGGCCGGTGTACTCGCCGGTGCCGTTGTGCCAGTCGATGACCTGCTGGAGCGACAGGCCGAATGGCGTGTCATAGATGCCGAAGCAATCGTAGCGCTTCAGAAGGATCTGAGTGACCTCGTCCAGAACGGCTGCCAGAGTAACTCCAGGAACCGCCAAGATGTTGATGTCATAGAGATCGACGCGGCGGAAGTGCTGCAGACCAGTGTAGGTGCTGTTCGAGATAGTGCCGATGTACTCGGCGCTCGAAGGATTGGAGCCGTTGTAGCCCTTGGCGTTGTCGAACACCTGCTGGGACGCCTGAGCGTTGTCGGAGGTGCGGATGGAAGTCTGAGCCCCCATCAAGAAGCGCGGGTTGTTGGGGTGACGAACGCGATCGTAGGAGTTTATGGGCTGCTCACCATTGGCACCCAAGTAAGTCGCTGTGACGTATTGGGAGATTGGGTTGGCCTCAGTGCCGACCACTGTGTCCCAGAAGTTCGGGCTGGCGGGATCGTAGCCGATCACGTTGTCGAACACTTCAACCTGAACACCACGGAACAGGATGCGGACGCGCTTGGTAAGGACTCCGACTGGGCTCCAGGCGCTGGAGGTGGTCGTCACCGCCGTGCAACGGTAAACAACGCCGAAGCGGTGGCCGGTCGTGGACTCCACGAAGCCGGTTTCGGTTCCAGGAGTGATCGTGCCAGCGTAGCCGGACACCACAATCGAGGTGCCGTTCGGGATGGCCGTAACTGAGTAGTTGCCGTCGTAAACGGAAGTGCCGGACACCTCAATGGTGTCGGCGACCTTGAACTCGGAGCTGTTGGAGACGTTCAGGACCAGACTGCCGGAGCTGTTGGCAACACTGGTGATCGTAGCAGCCGCTGAGTCGAAGTTAACACCACGAGTCTCGCCAACGCGCACGCCATTGGTGGAGTTGAGAGCGAGCAGATCGAATTTGGTGTCCTTCGAAGGCGCAGCTGGCATGACGCCCTGCAGGGGGATACCCTGGCTGGTAATGACGTTGCCCTGAGCATCGAGGTTGGCGAACTGGCCACCGTCTTCGATCAGGACTTCAATGCCCTGGGAAGATCCGAAGTTGGCGAAGTCGCCAGGATAACGAGCGCGGAACGACAGCAACGGGGTGACCTGACCGTGATGACGGCTCATGACGAACACCTCAGCCGGAGCTGCGGCGGAGTCATCAGAAGAGTCGATGCGGACGTCGCTGGTGTCCGTGTAGATGTCGAGCAGCTTACTTGCGAAGGTGATGACGAGGCCGGTGATGTCCGTGATCTGCAGGTTCTGGCTGGTGACCCGGCCAGTCTGGGTGATCTTGACGAAGTCGCCAACGTTGAGGCCATGACCGGTCTGAACGTTGATCGAGAAGATGTCGCCAGAGGCCTCAGCCTCGCCCATGGAGTCAAACAGAGCGGTTTCCTCGGTGTACACCTTGGCAACGCGGCAGTACCACACCTTCTGACCACGGCGCAGGAAGTTGATCGCGGCGTGCGGACCGAAGGAGTTGGCAGAGGGCTCGCCAAAGACTCTCAAGAACTGATCAGGAGAGGTGAGCAGGGTGGGCTTGTTGAGGGGGCCGCGTGCTGCCACGCCGACAAGGGCGAAGATGGTCGTGGCCTGACCGGCGATGTAATCGCTAAAGTCGCGTTCGTTGATGTAAACTCCGGGGCTAAGGGGCGTCATGATGTGTTAGAAGGGGTCTTGGATAGGTAGGGAGCTAGCAGCGGATGGACCAAATGAAACTCAGCGAAAGGTCTGACGTCTTGACGATAGGGACCAGAGCCTTGCGGGCAAATAGGCCGCCACCAGCAGTCCACAGCCCCATCTCACGCAAGGTGTAACCGTTGCACTCGTCGGGGCCGAGCAGACACTCGAACCGAGTGACGAACGGTACCGGCCAGTCCACTGAAGTGATCGCCTTGCGGCGGTTCGTGCCGTCATACTTGATCTCGTTCTCACCACCGGCGGTTGCTCCAGGTTGAGGGGACAGGGTAGTGTCAGTGAAACGTGGAGCCTCGTCGTAGGTGCCCCAGCTCACGCTGGTAATCACCATGTTGGAAGTGCCGAGGTCCTTGCCGCCGATCAGATAAGCCAGAGCCTGCCTGCCGTTGTTGACCACCATGTTGCGCGACAGATCAAGCCTGCCGTCTTCAAAACGGGGAAGCTGATGGCGTGCAAAGTCAGGGTCGGCGAAGGCCTGATACGGATCAACTACCGGATTACCGGAGCGGTCCAGGACCAGCAACGAAACGTCGCCGCGCACCTCGACAGTGTCTGTCAGGAGGCTGCTCACGTTTAGAGGATTCCGGATGGGAGGGACATCAGCTGCTGGGAGGAGAGCTTCTTGCGGAGCTTCTTCTTGTCAGCTGGGCTCAGGATCAGGTTCAGACGCTTGAAGTCGTTGATGCGAAGCCCCTTGATGTCGTGGTCACTGGGAACGCAGCTGGTGGCAATGGTTTCAACCAGACGATCAACACCCTCGTGAAAGGCGCGACGGTTGCTGATCCTCTTGGTGGTGGCTTTAGGGCGTGGGCGGCTCATTAGAACTATACTTAGACCCCGACTTCGAACCGGCCTAGATATTGCCTACATGGACCCCTCACAACTCCCTGCTGGGATCGGACAGCACTGGCAGGCCATCCTCAGCTGGATCTTTTTAGTCGCAGCCGTCATCACAGCCGTAGGCGTCGTTTACGCCAAATTCTTCAAACCAGTGGTCATAAAGAACTTTGTTAAGTATCTGATCACCCCGATCAAGAACCATGTGGCCGAGGTCAGAGAGAACAACCTCGCTGTCAGGGACATGGTGACGGTCGTTGGCGAGGTTAAGGACATCATTCCGAAACTCAAGCAGGTGTGTAAGATGGTGATGCCGAACCACGGCTCCTCGCTGCCGGACGGCCTCTCCAGGGTAGAGGCTCAGCTGCTTCAACTGGTGCACCAGATGAGCCAGTCCGAAGCAATTCAGGAGGCGTTGCTCCTAGATCACCCAAAGGCGGTGTTCATCTCCGACATGGAGAACCGCAACACCTTCGTGAACAAGAAGTACGCAGAGCTGATCCGGTGCGACCGCGAGGAGCTGTTGGAGCTGGGGTGGAGGACCTACCTGATGCCGAGCGAGCTGCTGGTGTACGACACGATCTGGAAAAGCGCCTTCCGTGAGAGCCGCGATTCGTTCTTCACTCTCAAGATGCGGACCAAGCGCGGCATGGACGCCGTGACGTTTTCGGTCAAGGTCAGTGTTCTGCGCAGTTCCAACGGGAAGCCGACAGGTCAGTTCATGGGGATCATGGACGAGGTGGCTGCGGCTTGAGCGATTCCAATAACTCCGCGAGCGAGCGCACGACCTTGTAGTTGAGCTTACGATCTTTGCCGGTGCCGGTGATCCTGAACTTGTCCGGTGTCCAGGCGTTGCTGAAGAAGCTACGAGCGCCCTGACCGATCCGGACTAGCTGGACCAGAATCCCGTAACGTTGCAGCACCCACTTAAGGTTGATGTTGGCAAGCTGGGTCTTGTTGTGAGCATCAAAGCAGGGCTTGACCTCGATGATGGAGTCGGTGCCGGTGCGCCAGAAGGTAGGAGGCTCAGACACCTTGTCGGACAGATCAGCCGTCAGCAGCTTGGTAGCCGGTGAGTCCAGGTTCCACACCACTTTGAAGTCTGATGTGTACACGTGTGCCATGAACATCACCTTGCCAGCGAGCTTGAACTGCGGAGACAACTCCAGGGTAGGGGCGCGCTCGATCCGAGCGATGGCACCGATCCCAATCAGCTCCTCAAACATCCACCAAGCCCAGCGCTCCTCGTCAGAATCGAAGGTGAGTCCACCCTCTGGAACTGGCTTAGGCTTTGGCTTGGTTACTGGGAAAACTGGGCTGTCGTCGTTCACACAGAATCAGGTTGAGGAGTGGCAGGGGGCGTGGCTTTCCGTCGTTGCCGGTTAGCGTGACAATATCGGGAGTGACCTCGGTGATCGTAAGCAGCTCGTTGAACAAAAACACGCGATCTCCCACCTTGTCGGGGAGGTGTAGGTGCCTGATCTTCAGGAGCATGCACATGGTCTTGAAGGCTAGCACATAGTTGCCGCGCTGAAGATCTGCAGAGGCGGTGCGCTTGGCGAGCTTCCAGGCTTGGTGGACGTCCCTGCATGGCTTCCCAGCTAGGAACGCCACAGCGTCTAGGTTTTTGATCATGAGTCGGAAACCAGACGGGCCACACGATCTCTGCCTCCTCCAAGTTTGATGGGGCGGTCTTCCAAGAGGCCGTCCTCAATGAAGCTGAGCACGTTCTCGACGTCCGATTCAACGATCGCTGGGCTGATCCCTGGAAGCTTCATCCCCACCTCGACCAGAGACTGCGAGTCCTTGACCAGAGCGTTGATGACGCCACCGGCGGCGGCAGCACGCTTCATCTGCTGGACCGTGGGGAACCTGACCGACATTCCGGCGAACACGTGCATGAGGTGTCGAGTGTTTTTGACCCCGATGATGTTGATGAGGTCTGGGATGAAAGAGAACTTGGCACCCAGACGCATAACGTCCCCCTCACTGAGCGGCGAAGCAAAATGGTCGAGCAGCACGTTACGGACTGCTCCGGTGGTCCAGTCAACCAGAAACTTGGCCTCGTCGAGCCCGATCTCGTATCCGAGACGCAGAGTGTTGAGCAGGTTACGTCGGTAGTCAACCGAGCGCCCTTCTGAGTCCTTACCACGGGTCTCACCCCTGCGTTCGAGCACCGACACCAGAATCACCCTGATGGCTTCTTGGATGTTGGGTTCAGTCCAGCGAGTCTCGATGGCTGAGAGGCATTTCGCGATCGCCTGGCTGTCATCGAGGCGATGGTGCTCAGAAGCGACTGAGCCAAGTAGGTCGATTGGAGTATCACCAAGATTTTGGAACCTACCACGATAGTTCGACTCGCGAGCCACTAAGCTGATGCAACCATGCTTGGTCGAGGTAGCCGCGTAGGTGTAGAACTTGCCATCACCGGGACGCCATTTGAGAGCCCAACGGTCGATCTGACTGTACAGATGGGACAGCAGGTCCTCAAACGGGACCGACTGACTGTAACGGCTTTTCCTGATGATGCTCGACATCAGGTTGGTGAGGTGATCGCAGATCCGGTGAAAGGTCGCAAAGTCGCGGTTGCGCTTAAACAGAAGGCACAGCTCCTCAACGGTCTCGTTCTCGAAGATCATTTTCTTGCTGGCTGTTGTCGGAACTCTCGGTATCATCGTGTCGTGGGAGAGAAACCCCCTGGCTGAAAGAAAGCAAGGGTGGCTTAAGAGATCGGTTCAGCCTGTACTGAGCGCTGACCTAGGCACCTTGACAAGATCGACGCCGCATGCGAGATTTGCCGACCACATGGAAAAGCTCATAGACGTTGCATTATTGATCCTGGCTGACCTCAACGTCGCCGGGGAAGCTGGACGCATAAAGACGCGGATACTGACACTAGTCAGTGGCACCGGGGCGAACCTGGACGAAGTCCTCGATTCGTTGGTCAAACGCGAGTATATGACGATCGTGAAGGTGGCCGGTGCCAGAGCAATCGGCAACAAGCACTTCATCACGGAACTTGGTCAGAGAGCATTCGTGGAGGCTACCACCAAGCTGTGAACCACGAGTGCCAGTACTGCGGGACGCTCGGAGATCACTCCTTGGCGAACTGTCGTAACTGCGGGGCTCCTACCGCTGAAGCGGTCGTGGCAGCACCACCTCCCCAACGCTTCGCGGTAGCGAAAGGACTGCTCCAGGTGGTTCCCGGAGCAGTCCTCATATTGATCAATGGCTGGAAGCTGATCTCAGTTCTGGTCGGACTCTAAGTCATCATCAGCACTGAGCCTTTTCATCCGCTCAAAGCTGCGGCGTTCCCCGGAAACGCCTGCGCCAGACTCGCCCGTGCCTCTGGTCACCACCATGGTGGCTCCAGCCTCGACCAGAGTGGTTTCGAGCCTGCTCACGAACTCGCCGACGTCACCCACGGTGCGTTCGACCTCCTGCAGGTCGTCTTCTTCGTTGCGGGCCTGCTCCACGCCGGGGATCTCGTTGTCCACCTCCTTGATGATGGCTGGCTGCTTGTGACGGATCTTGATCCCGGTACCCTTGAGCCATTTGCGCGGCATCGACTCGATCACTTCGGACAGCTTACCAAAGACGTGCTTCTTCTTGGAGTTCACGTTGGCCTCCCGCACCGCAGTCAGCAGCTTGTCGAGGACCATTGTGTGCGGGATCTCGCGGTCAAACTCAACGATGAGCGCCACGGATTCCTCTGGACACGGCCCTTTAATGAACAGGATCATCGGGTCGAACTTCGGCGGCTTGATGGGCTCAGGCTTGGCGTCGTCCTCCTCCTGCTTGGCCTTCTTGAGGGCGTTTACGATGGCGAGCACTTTGTCGCGCTCCAGTTTGGCTTCAGTGTGAAGCAGTTCTTCGACTAGTTCAAGGTCAACTTGCATAGGACGGCTCAGAAAGCACGTTATGCTATCACGACTTTGTCAACCCGGCACCCGTTGTCCTTGAGATACTTGACGATGCGGCGTGAGTTTTTAGCCAAAGACATGTTGTGCAGGTCGATCGGCACGTGGACGGTCCCGTGGGTCTTGCCCTCTGCGATACGTCCCACGCGACCGTCTTGCTGGGTCAGAAGCTGCTCACCGGGCTGGCCGTCGAGCTTGATCAGGTGGTAGAGACCTGGAATGTCGATCCCCTCGCTGACTGACTGATAGATGGCGAGGAGACCGGACACCTTACCCTCGGCGAACTTCTTGAGTGCCTCTTGGTTCTCGCCGGAGGTGCGGTCGCCCGATACTACCCCGAACGACATCCCGGATTGCTGCAGCAGCCCAGTCAGACGGTCCACGTGGCGCAGCTTTGCCACGGTCATCAGCCAGGGTTCCCCTTTGGCTGATAAGGAGGCAGCCAGATCGACAGCCCACTGGTTGCGGGGCTTGTACTCCATGATGCCGATGTCGTGTGAGGTCTGATACACCAGACTGTTTTTAGTCATCTGCGACGGCTTGACTTGAGCCATCTTACCAGTGGCCTTGTCCTTCGCGTAAACACCGAACTTGGCCTTGTCCACCTTGGTCTTGCCCTTATCATCCGTCGTCGTGCACATCTGGCTGGCCTTCCCGTTCTCGTCGAGGCCGTGGTAGATCCCGTAGGTCCAGGAGTCGGCCCCGACCATCTTGAAGGCCGCCTTGACCCCGTCCCTGATGCTCGAGGGTAGGTTGGACGTGATCGCGGGCCAGGACTTCGCGGTGTAGGAGCAGACCACGACCGGGCAACGGCGCTCGACAGCTTCCGATTCAAGGAGGAGCGGTCCAAACTGGGCTTCGATGGTGTGCTCCTTCTGCTTGTTGCCAGCCTGAGTATACTGCAGCTTACCGGACAGGCCCCATAGAGAAGCCTCTGGGCATCGCTCGGAGGCCTTGGTCCATAGCCCAGAGGCTTGGTGATGTCCCTCGTCCACCACCACGTGAGTAACCTGAGCTAGGAACTCGTCACCCTCAAGGCAGTTCATTTCAGAGATCGTGTGCGGGGTCGCAATGACCACGTTGGCGTCAAGTTGCAGTTGAGAGTCACCTGCGATGCCCATACGGAGCAGTCCATCGGTGCCCTCGTCGAACCTCTTATAGGTCTGGTGCAGCAGATTGCGGTTCGGCACTAGGACCAGAAACACGGCGTCGGACTGATGCTGCAGGTGGCAGGCCGATGCGTTGATCATGATCTCGGTCTTGCCGGAGCCGGTCTTGAACTGGATGGAGGCGAGACGCTGGCGCAGCAGCAGCTCGCATACCTCCTGTTGAGCCGGAGACAGTGTCTTCCCTTTCAGGAGCTGTTGGAAGGGCGAGGGGTCGCTGACCTCAAGGTAGGGCCTTACGGCGTCCATGAGACCGGTCAGGAATGGGGCCTCGCTCTCGGCCAGTTTGCCGTAGAGGCCGAGGGGGCAGCCGTATACCCCAGGCCCGTTCCAGTCGCGGTCGATCGAACGCACGAAGCCGTCCCAGTCGCGATAGAAAGGATTCTTCGGGTGCTTACGCTTAAGAAAAAAGGCCTGCGGATGCTTGATCCGGGTGGCGTGATGGATAGCTCGCCAGGCAATGTCGTTGCGGCAGTAAAAACGGATCTCCCGCCCAAATACTGAGATGTCCGGAAGGCCGAGGGTGCTAATTGACTGGAGGGCAGAACTCATTTAACTTCTTGTCCTATGCAAGAAAACACGCCTACACCCACCGTCAAGCCAACCTCAACACTTGGATTCCTCCTGAGCCAGGACAACAACGCCACCCGCGAACGTCGCGTGCGGTCTCTGCTCAAGAACATCGCGACTGAACAGAGCACGCTCATCATCAACCTGGAGCGCGAAGAAAACGCCCTTCAGGCCAAGCTGGAGAGCCTGTCCGATCAGCTGGCACCGGACGACACCACGTCCCTCAAATTCGGCAAAGATGCCGACGGAAAGGACCTCGACTGCTCCAAGTGGGTGGCCGACGTTCAAGCCACCAAAGAAGCCATCGAGGAGGTCAAGTTCCGGCTTGAAATCGCTCGCGGAACCCTTCAGGAGTTCACCCAACAACAGGCATGAAGATCTTCTTGGTCCCGTCCAAACTTGCGTCCAGCAAGTTTCAGAACAAGATCGAGCTGCTTTACGACGTCCTGCGAACACATCAGGCAGGAGTGAAGCATGCGGTGACAACCGCCAGCACGGACTCCGACTTCAATGAAGAACACGCGAGCGAGGCAAACCTCGTCGTGTTCGCCATTACTAAGAGCACCGTGTGGCGTCATCGGGGGGACCCTGCCAACAGGGTTCGACCGCAGAATAAGCTGATCATCGGGCGTGGTGTTTACGACATCAACAGGATTGTGTGTGATAACATGAGCGACGACGAACTGGTTACGGAGGCCGTCGTGGTCTTCGTGGACGAGGAGTCTGATTCTCGTGCTCACTTCAACGCCTATCGGATGCCACACACCAGAGACTTCAGACAGATGGGAAGCACCCGTCCGTCTGGCTTCACAAAGGACACGGACTGGAACCAGTTCGCTTGGTGCGACTGGGAACCCAACGAGATCGGCTTCCCAGCGCTCCTGCAATGGCAGTCGCCTGAGTATCGGAAGCGCAAAGGCACGGTACCGCCCAAGAAGACCAGGCTTGCAGTCGCCTGTCGCTACTTGAGGAAGGCCGGTCGGCGCTAAACAACCAACCAGAAAATGCAGCAGGCCTGGGAGTGATCCCAGGCCTGCTCTCTTTTGTGGCGAGACGCCCCCACGGCTCTCATCTCACAAAGCTTGTGTCAGACGATCATGTTGCTCAAGTCCCCAAGAGCCACCGATGAGCCGGTCCGGTAGGACTCAACTTCCGTCTCTTGGGGGGCCACCTGAACCAAATGGCCGTCGAACCACTTGTCGATCCAGCCAATAGGGTTGGTCTTCTGTCCGAAAATAGCTGGCAGGCCGATGCTCTGGAGGCGGAGGTCGGTGATGAACTTGTTGAAGCCGATCATGCGTGCTTCATCCAGGTTTGCAATTGGGCCTTCTGAGAAGAGGTACTTGGACCATTCGATTTCCTCCTGAGCCGCCACCTCAAACATCTCGATGGCGAGCGGCTTGCACTCCTCCCAGACATCCATGAACCCCTCGCGTGGGTCGGTCCTCATAGCGTTGAGGATTGTCGAGGTGATCTCGACGTGCACGTTTTCGTCGCGGCAGATCTCACGGACGATTTTGGCGTTGCCTTCCATCTTGGCACGCGGTGGCTCAGCCAGGGCGAACGCGCAGGCAAAGGAGCCGTAGAAGCGGACGCCTTCGAGGATCTGAGTGCTCAGCAGGGTCAAAAGGATCTGCTTGCGCGGGTCGTCACCCTCAAAGGCGATCAGGCGGTCGAACTCGGCTTTGACGGCGGCACCGCGCTTGATGATCTCCGGGTTTGTCAGGGCGTCGTCGAAGATCTTTCCAGCGTCCGGCGTGGCGTTCTGCAGCAGATAGGTGTAAGAGTAGCTGTGGAGGTTCTCGCAGAAGATCCAGTAGTTGAACGCTGCCTCCATTTCGGTCAGCGACACGTAGGGCATCAGGGAACTCACACCACGCGTGATCACGGTGTCCATGGCGGTCTGATACTGCAGGTTCAGAGTGAACACGCGGCGTTCCTGTGGGTTCAGGCGCTCAAAATCGGGACGGTCCTTGGTGAGATCCATGCGCTCCGGACGCCAGAAGAAGTTCATCTGTTTCTTGAACAGCTCAAGAAACTCCGGGCGTTGGGGCCGATCATAACGGTGGAGACCCAGCGGGGCTCCCAAGAACATAGGTTGTCCGCTACAGTCGGTGGCTGTGTCATCGAATACGGTGCGTTTGGGAAGGATCATGGATCGTGCGTTATAGTGGGATTGTTACGGGAGAAATTAAAGGGTGCAGGCACCGCCTGCGCAGCCAGATTCTTCCAGGAATGGGGCCTGGGTGTCAACGTGCTCGGAGACCGTCTGGCGGTCGTCATCGTCAGACACGATGTAGTAGAGAGACTTGCCGCCGATCCGGAAGAAAAACAGCTGTTCACGCAGAATCAGCTCCAGTGGGATCTTGCCGTCCGGGTAACGCTTGTATTGGTAGTACAGGTTCGTGGAGATCGACATGCACATGAACTTCTGAATCGCGGCGGCGATGCTGAGGTATCCAAAGTTGTCCTTCATCCCGAAGGCGTGCTGATAGACTCCGAGCGTCCCTTCTCTGGTCAGAACCTGAGGAACCAACACGCGGACCGGGCCAGACTTGGACTTTTTGAAGGTCACTTCGGAACGCACCGGGTCGATCCCGTTGGTGCTGTTCTGGACGACCGAAGACGACTCGCACGGCATCTGAGCCGACAGCGTGCAGTTGCGCAGGCCGTGCTTCTTGATGCGCTCACGCAGGCCTTCCCAATCCATCTTCAGAGGAACCGTCACGATTGTGTCCAGGTCCTTCTTGTAATGGTCGATCGGCAGCAGGCCCTGAGCGTATTTAGTATCCCTGAAGCCGGGGGCTGCGCCCAGCTCTTCGGCCAGCTTGCAGGAGGCATCGAGCAGGTGCCACTGCACCATTTCCATGAGTTCGGCGACGCGGTTCGGGGCGTCCGGGTGGTCGTAAGTGAGGCCTTCGCGAGCCAGCCAGGCGGCGAGGTTGGTGAGGCCGACTCCGAGGGAGCGCCAGTACTTGCAGAACTGCTCGGCGGCAGGCACTGGGTAGCTCTGGTAGTCGATCAGGGTATCGAGGTGAGACACCGTGGTGTAGGCGATCCTGGAGATGTTGTCGGCGGTGATTTCGGTGGCGTTGAGAGCACTCAGGATGCACAAGCCAATCCAACCGGGGCCGTCGATGTGCTGAATTGGGATCGTCGGGTGGGTGACCTCCATGCACTGTCCAGTTACAATGCCGTTCACAATGATCTGATGATTCTCGGGCTCGGTCAGACAGAAGGTTTCCTCCTCACCAGCGTAGGTGATGCTCTCGACTTCCCTGAAGTAGAGGTTGTGGGAGTTGTTGCTGCCAGGGTGCGTCGCCAGCCACTCGCGGAGCGAAGCCATCTTGGACTCCTGGCGAACCCCGATAAGGTCCGCAAACAGCACCAGATTATCTCGTGAGGAGATCATCAGACGCCAGGTGGCCTTGCCGTCATACTCGCGCATCCCGCCCTTGCCGTCTTTCATCAGGCGCTTGCCAGCCTTGACTCCAGGGTGGAGCGATGACATGATACCAAACTGGCTCAGCAAGACTTGCACCTCACGAAGGAGAGACTTGCTGACCTGAGCAATCGTGACGCTGGCAGAGGCACCATAACAGCCGATTGTAGCATCAGCGGTGTAGAGACCACGCAGGAAAGCCCCAACCGTGGTTTTCGTCCCACGCCAGATGCTAGCTGGAACGCGATGCTTGCTGCCGGGGGTGACACCATCCGCTAGCAACCTGCGCCCAAAGGGGAGGCTACGCGCACTTGCCACCCAGTACCCGAAGGCCTCGTCGAAATGTTTGTTGCTAAACGAGTAATCGGGGACGAGTTCGGATGTTGGGGAACTGTCAGTGAACAGCTGCTTCAGGAGGCTGGAGAACACCGGCCCCAACTCATCGATTTCATCATCCCACAGCTTGATGATGCCGTGCTGACTGGTAGCGTTGCGGGTTGAAACAGAACCGTCTCCGATGAGGTGCCCAGCAAGCTCAGCGTAGGTGATGTCATCAAAGTCTCCGAAAAATTCAGTATTGGATACCCTGATGCGGCTGCCAGCTGCTAACTCGAACAACCTAGCTCTGCCGCCATCATAAAGCTCGAATTCATGATGAGCTGTTGCCCTCACGGTGAGACCACCAGACAGTTTCAGGTCGAACACCTCAGATGACTCAGAGGTCCTCACCACTGGTGTGGAGTTGGCCACCCCGTGCTGGTTGACCACGAAGGAACTGTTGAAGTCAGCACCAGAACCAAGTTCGTGGCAGCCTTGCTCCAGCCAGAGGTCGCGCATCGGGCGGTACCCGGAAGTGGTGAGCAGTTTGGTGTCACCACTGAGACAGAGGTTGGACATGCGGACCGGCAGCGAAAAGGAGGAGTGCGTGTTGCAGTTCTCGATGTGCAGGTAGTAGAGGCGGCCAGTCTCAAGGGTGACATCGAGCGAGAGGTTCACCAGCTCCTTGGCTGAGATCTTCTTGGTGGTCAGTCCGGGGCGACTCTCGCATTCAACGTAGAGGCGGTCGAAGTCCGGAGTCCCCCAAGCCTCATACAGGTCCTTCACCTCGTTAGGGTTGAACAACGTGATGTCCTGTCCTGCGATGGCGCGGAGGTAAAGCATCCGGTTGACCACGATGCAATAGTCCAGCTTGAACACCTTGCGGTCGTGGGAGCCACGGGTCGAGGACTTAGCGATCACCAGCGACTCCACCTCAAGGTGCCAGAACTGGAAGAAGACCGTGGCCGACGCCGAGCGCACCCCGTGCTGGCTGGTGGACTTGATGGTTGACTCGAACATCTTCAGGAACGGAATCACGCCGGTCGAGACGACCTCCCCAGACGCCACCGTGGAGTTCTGAGGGCGAATCCTGGAGATATTCAGGCCAAGACCAGCACGGGCTGCCCCATACTTCATCATGGCAAGGTTGGTGTGGCCGATGGAATCAAGCGTATCGTCCATTTCAGCCAGAGTGCAGCTGGCAAACTGCCGCAGCGGGGTCCTGAGACCAGCACGCACTGGAGTGGGCTGGGAGATCACTAGAGTGGACACGCCGTGATAGAGATCGCGGACCAGCTGCATCCTGACCTCACGCGGCTTGACGGCGTAGAGGGCGAGGGCTGTGATCATGATAGCGAACTGCGGGGTCTCGTAATGGCACTCCGAAGCCCGGTCTTGCACCAGATACTTCTCCATCCACCACACGATAGCAGCATAGGTGTAGCCGAGGTCGCGGGTGTGGTCGATGGCCTGCTCGGCCTCGTCCAGCTCAGCTTCCGAGTAGAGGGCGAGAGCCTGATCGTAGCGATGGGCGCTCAGACCCTGGTGCAGGAAGTTCTTCAGAGAAGGTGCAATGGTTCCGTCCCCTCCCCACACCTCTCGGCGCAGGGCAAGGTTCAGCAACAGGGACGCCTGATACTGGGTGTCTGGGTTTTCCGGCGAGATGGTATCTCCGGCAGATTTTGCGGCAAGCTTAAGTTCGTCGATGGTCATGTGGGGACTAGGCAGAAAGCCAGGAAAGGGCAAACTGAGTTAAAGTTACGTTAGCCCCTTCAATAACGACAAGACCGCACTCTTTCAGCCACTCCACAGCGGGGGTGACTTGAGTGCTGCCATTATCTCGAATTGACTGGAGGAGCCGCCAGTCATCACCCGTGATCTCGACCAGATTGACGTTGTCAGTGGCGGTCGTGATCATCCCAGTCTCGATCAGACGAGGCTCTTTAGTGCGTTGAGCAAGTTCTTCGCGAAGAGACAGCATGGCTAGTCGGTGTGGATGATGATGGGTGGGAGACCTTGCCAGGCCGGGTTGGTGTCCGGCAGGATGATGCGGTACCTCGGGTAGTACTGAGTGCCGTTCACCATACCGTCAGCTGTAGTGATCCTGAAGTACACGGGCTGGGTCGCGTAGGTGGCAAGGTCGATCCCGTTGGCAGGGAACGGAAGGTGAGCTCCCTGACCGTTACCAGACCATGGATCGTAGTAGAACCAGCGCTCAATGGAGGCAGCTGTCAGCCTGCTCAAAACGACTGCCGAGTACTGGCTGTCGGTGGCGAGTTGCAGCTCGATGTGCGCCGTCCCAGTGCCACAATCAGGCAGCTGGATGATGAGGTTGAAAATCGTGGAATCAGCGACCGTGACGGGTGCTGCGACCCGGTTCGGAGTCTGGTACTGAGGCGGTGTATAAGGGGCTGGGCTTGGCTGGCGAGCAGGCACCTGAGAGGAGTTGACGATGACACCGGCGGGGCGCACTTCGCCCCATGACCAGTCTGGAATGCGCAGACGATCTCCGACCCGTAGCGAGAATGGGTCTGTGATTGTGTTATAGTCGAGGACGACCCACCAGCGCTCCGTCGTCCCGTAGTAGCGATACGAGATCAGCTCAGGCCGGTCGATGTCGCCCTGAGTGATCACGTGGAGCTTTTCGGCGACCTTGCCGTAGGCAGGCGGGTGCCATTCAGCATACGCCACCACACCATCCTGACTGAACGTCGGAGTTTGGAGGAAGCGTGAATCGGGGATCATTAGGTGTCGGGGCTGTTTGACAGCGAGATTTCGGCTTCGAACACCTGCTCTGGAGCATTGGCAAGGCTGCTCTTGACTTTTACTTTGCGCCCGTTGGGGCCGGTCGTCACCACAGTAACTGATGAAATAGACACTCGCGGTTCTGGAGCCACGGCATCACTCGTGTAGGCTGCTGCAATCTGGTCGAGGAGCGGGGTGGCCTGCTCGAAGACTAACTCAGGCAGTCTGCTGCCGATCCAAGGGCGCATCAGGCGCTCCCCGATCCTGGTTTCGAGCAACATTGTGATGCTGGATTGCACCAAATCGGTGTCGTAGATGGTCGGGAAGGCCCAGGAAGAGTCCGTGGCACCCTCCAGGCTGCTCACTTGGGCGTAGGAGCGGCGACGCATCTCGACGTTGGCCGTGGCGACGTCGTAATCGTCTTGAGCCGGTATCGTCAGGGTGAACTTACCCGCCCCCTGATCCTTGACGACACGGCCAAAAGTGACCTTACGGCCAGGCTGCCAGATCGTGACCTCGGTTCCAGGCTCAAGAGAGATACCACCAGCCAGAATGACGTCGAACGACCCGCTTGCCAGCCTCGACGCCAAGGTCGTGGTGGTTGATGGGTAGAGGGTCTGAGTGGAAGCTGAAGGAGTGGACAGCTTGAGGATTGGAAGACCCAGACCACCCCAGCGGCGTAACACTATCTGCCTCTCTGCCTGAGGCATGATTCGCAAGGCGGCCACATCGTTCGGGGACGCAGCCGAGAAGGTGCCAGACGAGTTAACGCACCGAATCCTGATGAAAAATTCACCCGGAGTGTCGTAGGTGTGCTGGTACGCGAAGTCCCTGCCGACCGGCAAAAAGTCGCCAGTATCGACCGACCCATCGCCCCAGTCCACGATGAACTTCACGTAGGGGTCGTCATCCAGTCCGGAGGATACGGCGGCGACCTGGACCGATGCGATCATGAGGTGGTCCAGAATCCAGCGACCGCCGGACTCACTGGCGTTGCCGACAAGCAGCCTGCGGTTGACCAGCTTAGGCGCTGCCATGTCGCAGCCCCTTTCTCATTTTGACAGCTGGGTGGTTCTCAGCAAGAGACTTGGCCTCCGGCGGGGCTTCACCGGCGGCCTCGACCAGGTTGACTTCCAGTTCCCCACCCTTGGCGTAGGCCTCGACCAGCTTGGTTCGTGACTCGACCAGCTTGTCTGAGCCCGCAGTCCTGACAAGCGCTTTTGGGAGCGTCTCTGTGATGAGGGGCTCGCCGGTGTAGCTCTCGATCAGGCTGGTGCGTTTGGAGGTGTGCAGTTCGCTGATCGACTTGACTTCATTGATGATGCTCCTGACGAACTTGGCTCGGAGGAGCTTCTTGTCCTCGCTCTCCAGTGACTTCATCCTAGTGCTGAGGCCACGAATCAGGCTGTCCACCACCGACTGTTGTTTTGGAGTAGAGCGGCGGCGACTTTCAAACAGGTTACCTGACTTCGCCCTAGCCCCAGACATAAGGGGAGCCTTCGGAGGAGCCCCATCAACCGGTTCAGCCTCGGAGCCGGAACCGTCTGGCATTTCGAGGTCGTCCATACCGTCTCCGGCCTCGTCCCCCATATCACCAAGGTCGTCCATCCCACCCATCCCGCCAAGGCCACCGCCTCCAGCGCCACCGGCGGAGTCCTGATCTGTGCCGAGAGCGCGGGCCACACTGGTGCCGAGCTTGGCGATGTCGATGAAATAGCGAGGCACCGAGAGGTACTCACGGAAAACAAGGTCGATGATCTCGCGGTTCGGGATCTCAAGCTGCTGGCACAACGTGGCGATTGTGTTGGCGAGGTTGGCCTGCTTCTCCAAGATAGCAACGTTGACCTCTTCCTCGATGGTCGAGATCCGGCTCATCTTGACCTTGATGTTGTAACGGGTCGGGTCCTTACCGGAAAGGGCGAGGTGGATCTGGCCCAGCCGGTAGAAGCCAGCCACTAGGATGCGCCGAATGTTGCGGACCATGCGGGCAAACCGGATGTCCTGACTGACCAACGAAGACGAGGCCAGACTGGAGCCTTCGTCGTCCTGACCCATATAGGTCTTGGGGATGCGAGCGCCACCGTAGAGCTGCTTGAGGAGCTGCTCAATGTCGGGGACGTCGGGGACGTCCTTGTCGCCGACCATGCTGGTGATCTCCGTCGTGTCGTCGTTGCCACGCTTTGGCAGGAACAACATCGACTCCAGGGCTGGAGGGTTGTAGCGTGACTCCATGTTCCCAGCCGACAGCATGACGTGCTGGTTGCGCAGCATGTGGGCGAACAGGTGAATCGACTCCATGGAGTCCGTGATGTCCTGCTCTTTGGTGTCGATGATGACGGCGTGCCGGGTAGGCATCGTGTGACGGCGGTAGAGCACCATCTGGTCGATGGACTGGTCGATCTTGCGCCACAGCGAGTAGAGCTTGTCCATGATCGCCACCCCATACTCGGTGTCGGACCGATACAGGCGGCGAAAGTGAATGAAGGACCACGGCGGAAAGATCTCCTTGTGGGAGGGGTAGAGGACATCCTCATCGCGAGGCTTCTGGCCGTCCCACAAAAACCCAATCAGACGGCGGGTGGTCTTGTCCCACAGACGCCGGACCGGCATCCGGGCTGAGTTGGCTGAGTCAGCACGTGGAATCCCGACCAGTTGTTGAACCCCGTTGTCGTTGTACAGGATGCGTCGAAACTCGTTGCCAGTACCGGCGGCCCCCATGACAATGCTAGGCAGGTGCTCCTCGGAGTTGATCCGATCGAGCATTGCGTTGAGGTCCTTCTCGATCTCACCGTCGTCGCACTCATACCAGAGAGCGCGCCCCTTGTTGATGTCTGGCTGGCAGGTCTCCTCGGCGTACACCTCAAGCATTGGCCCGACCAGCTCAGAGTCGGACATCGCCAGCATGTCGCCATAGCGGGACTCTGGCGAGGCGTTGGAGTTCTGGCGCGCTAGGCCCTGGTCCTCATTGCCAGAACCGGCAATCTGGCTACCAACACCAGCCCTGCCCTTGACTTCATCCTTGGTAAGGTTAACGGGGGACGAGCTATACCAGCCAAACAGGCCTTGAAGCCCTGCCAGGATGCCTATCTTGGGAGTTTCCATCAGGAGTCAGTGCTGTAGAGAGGGGTTATTTGGCACGACGAGCTGTCACAGCCTCACGGTGGAGACGCATGAAGCTGCCACGACCGTAGCCAGCGGTGCGACATTCGGCCAGAGGGTTGCGGGCCTTAGGTTTCACGCTGGAAAGCTGCGGCTGCGGCGGCTCCTGAGGCTTCTCGATGGAACTTTTCCGGATGTCATCGGCCCGTGATTCAAGGTCGGCGTTCGGCAGATCAGCCACGGACTTGATTCCAAGGAACTCAGCCAGCGGCTGGTCCCCGATCTCGTCCAGAAACATTGCGAAGGCCAGCTGGTTGGGCTCCCATTTGGCAACACCAAGCTGGCTGGACTCGGTACCCTTGAACAGGGACATCAGGTCAGAGGTGAGACCCTGAGCATCCTTAGAATTGAGGTTGCCATCTTCACGGTACAGGTCGTACAACCTGATGAAGATCTTGAGGGCCGTCTTGTTGGTCTTCAGGAAGTCCTTGAAACCAGACAGTTCGTCTGGCTCGGAGCTGGTAATGCTCGCCAGATCATCTTCTGGTTCAGGCGCTGCGGGTGTGTCCAGTTCAGAGCTGCCTGGAGCGTCAGCAGGCTCCAAGTCGTCGGTCAAGGTCTCGATTAGTCTCATCGTGCTGATACCTAGTCAGTCATCCGCTGTCCTGTCGAGGCTCTGGCTGGACGCCACAAAACCGGCCATGAGATCATTCAAGTCAGGACCGTGGCGAGTAGCCGGAGGACGCTTCGGAGCATCTTCCTCCTCTGACTCTTCTGACTTCCACCAGTAAGCAGGTAGCACCTCAAGGTCTTGCTTGACTGCGTAGTCGCCTACCAGCTTGCGCAGACGCCGGTCCCGGTCGGCCAGCGATACCGAGGAGGCCACGATGATGGCTCCGTTGACCTTCTCTGCGAACTCAACGTTGTTACTGACCAGCTGGAAGTGCATATCCTCCTTGATGACCGTCCCGATCTTGTGTTGCTGCAGCCAGCCGTAGGTGGCCTCTTCGATCGCAGTAGCAGCGGCCTCAAACAACAGCTCACGCAGTGGTTTGGAGGAGGCAAGACGAGCCTTTTCGTAAGAAAGGACCTCCATGATCGGTTTGGGGCGCAGCATGGCCGACAGACATGGCGCGGTGCCTTCCGTCCAGGTCTCGTGAATGCTGGAGTAACCCTTGAAACGGCCTAGGTTAACCGAAGCGATCATCCACCACACTGAGGGCTTCATGGCCGCCGGGTCGGGAGGTCCGTAGCTCAGAGCACCCTCCAGCCACTGCACCTCACCGGACAAGATGTCCGACCGCATCATCCCAGCGAAGGTCTCGTGCGACGACCCGGCGTTGATGATGAACCTGAGCTTGTCGCGCCATGTAGTCAGGTACTCCAGGCTCGACTCGGCGACCAAGTAGGAGTTGGCGAAGAATGGCGCTCGTGGTGGCTTGTTGAGTCCGCTCCCGGTGCGCAGCAGGTAGGCTGCCACTTGGTCTTCCAGGAACTCCTTGGCCGGTCCGAAGAAGGGCTCCAGTTTCTCGATCTCGATGAGGACCTCATCAGACGGCATCCACCCTCCATCGGTTGGAGGAACCCCAACTACACGGGTATATTGCTTAGTGAGTATTTCGCGTGCCTGGATGGCGATCATCATGTCAGAACTAGAAACCAAGTCTGACTAGTGATCACCGGGCGGAGCCACCATGGTGAGCTTGCCAACCACGGTGACCTTGATAATCTCCCTGAGCGACGGGTGCCGATCGCGGGCTGCCCTCCTGGCATTGGCCTCAGCAGCCGCTAGGTTTGGAGCAGAGCCCTCCCAGCGCCATAGCGTCTTGAACAGACCCCCTCTGGTGAGGTTGTCGAACCCTAGTTCAAGATCTGCCAAGTACTCGGCCATATCTCATACTTAGTGTGGCCGTCGAACGTGGAGCCGATACTGGTTCTACGTGTGCGCGCACGCGCTCGCTGGCCGCGCTGGCTCGCGTGCGCGATTCCCTCTTAAACGTGATTTCTGTTATAGCTTTAGCTTTGAAACGGAGTGAACAAGAAGATGATGGTAGAACAGAAGATCACCTCTCTCCCCCTCCACGGCCCACGGAGTGGGGCGGAAACCCAACTTGTTGGGTTGTTAAGAAGGGACATAACCTTAAAAAGTAAACGCGAGCGCGAGCGGCCCGCTGGCTGGCTCCGGCATGTGACTCGCCTAGCGGCGAGGACGGCCCCCACTCCGTGGGGCCGGGTGGCGGTTGGATGGAGACGATGCAATGTGGCAGCAGGCTGCACTGTTTGGTTTTCTTGGCTGGTCCCCACACCATGAGCAAAGTCCTAAAGCAGCCCGTTATGTCCGGGCCTGAGCATCCACCATCCGAGGAGCATCCGGCCTGCATTAAGTGCGCCTTGTTCAAGACTGCCGAGACCCCGTTCTGGGACTCCTTCTACGAGCAGGACGGCAAGATCAAGATGGGGATGCCCGATTACCCGGTGAACGGTGGCTGGGTGATGGTAGTCGGCGACGGGATCTCCAAGGAAATGGACGAGGAGGAGAAGCCGACCGACCTTAGCGTGCTGATCAAGCACCTACGGAGCATGGGTCTCAACAACCGCGTTGTCTATGTGCCAGGCACGCTCTGTGTGGCCCCGGACGGTACCGAGGGACGCAAACGCAACCTCAAGAAGCCAGAGATCAGCCGCTGCTTCGGTCACCATATCCGGTGGCGGGTGGACTACCTGAAGAACATCGGCCTGTGTGGGCTGATTGCCGCCGGTCCCGTGGCGTCCTATAGTCTGCTGGGCCACATGGACTCCAAGCAGTGGGGGCAGCGCAAGCCCTACGTCCACGACCACGACATCCCGGTGATCGGGACGATTGACGTGGAGGCGACTCTGGTTGCTCCGACCAAGCGCCCCCTGCTGATTACGCAGCTCCAGTTTGCTGTGGACTCCTTGGAAGGGCGCATCGCAGCTACTGACCGTCACCAGGTCGCCTACACAGTGGCGTGGTCTCCTGAAGAGTTCGATGCTTGGTTTGAAGGTCTGGACCTGCGCAAGCCGCTAATGTGGGACGTGGAATCCAGTGGGGTCAAGCCCTTCGCAGCTGGTTACCGTCTGGGCGTGTTTTCCTTCTACCACCCGTCCCGCGACAAGGTTCTGATCGTGGCGACTCCGGACTACAAGCATGCTCACGACAAGTATTCAGACTGGGTGGATGCTGCCCTGGAACGCTTGGAACAGGGCTCCGAAGAGGATGTGCCGTGCAACAGTTTCGACCAGCAGTGGCGCAAGATGGAGCCAAAGGTCAAGAAGGTGATCGAGGCTGAGGAGTACAAGAAGCTGGGTCACAATCAGCAGTTCGATGATGTGTCGGTGTATGCCAGGTACCGCTGGCAGATGGGCGGCTACTTCAACGACACGATGATCATGAACTACCTGTTGACGCCGGACGAAAAGCGCAACGGTTTGGAGGCTCTGGTCCAGAAGTGGTATCCGGAGGCCGACGGTTACTGGGACGCTCTGGACGAATATAAGAGCCAGTACAACCCAGAGTCTTACATGGAGATTCCGTGGGACGTCTTGGTGCCTTACGCGGCCTACGACACCTGGGTGCTGTGGCCGGTGTTCATGGCGATCCTCAACGAGTTCAAGAGGCTGGATGACGAAGAGTATGGCGGCCTGTTCGTGAGGCGCACCGAGGGTGGAGTGATCCAGCCCACCTACTCGCTCCTTGAGTATGCGATGTTTGGCCGGAAGATTCACCAACGGATGTGCACCGAGCTGGAGAAGACCGGAGCACCGATCGACACCGAGCTGCTGCCACGCATTTACGACGAGTACAACAGGCAGCGTGATGCTTTGGCCGTCAAGCTCAACTCCCATCAGGACGTCGTAGCCTTCTGCTCCGAGGTCCTAGGACCACAGGCCAAGAAGGGAACCCCGAACTTCAAGCTGTGGAAGGCAGGCGAGATCCCAGAGCTCAACTGGGGCTCGCCGGTCCAGCTCAAGACCTTCTTCCTTGACTACCTCGGAATGAGCACTGACCGCCGGACCAAGACCGGCGGTGTCAGCCTGGATGAAACGGCCCTGCTGGGTATGATGACGGAGCACGAGATCGTCAAGATCCTGCTGGACTGGCGCGGAGCCGACAAGTTCGTGACCTCCTTCCTCGATCCGCTCATCGAAAAGCGCGTGCTGTGGCCGGACGGACTCACCCACGCCTCCTTCAGGCCGTCCGGCACCGAGACCAGCCGTCTCGCAGTGTCCAGCCCGAACGTCCAGGCCATCCCGCGTGACGGCTTGGTCAAGAAGCTCTACTGCCCACGCGACCGTGCCAAGGGCTGGCTGGTGACACGCGATTATTCAGGCCTCGAAGTCCGCGTGATGGCTTGTATGGCGTCCGATGAATCGCTGATTCACACCTTCATGACGGGTGGTGACCCCCACTTCAACACGCAGCGCCACTTCTTCCACGACAAAGCTGACAAGAAGAATAAGACCCAGCGCTCGATTTGCAAGCAGGCCCTGTTCGGGCGAATTTACGGCCAGACCGCCAAGGGTCTGTATGAACTACTGCTCGGAAACGGTGTGATGAACCCCGACACCGGCCTCCCGATCACTATGGAGGAAGCCGAGGCCTTCAACCAGATGCTGGACGACGCCTATCCGGCCATCGCCAGCTGGGTCAACGCCTCTCACCGCTTCTCGATCGCTACCAAATACGTGGCGTCGCCCTTCGGATTCGTCCGCCCTCTGGACGCCCTGCAGGACCACGCCACCTTCCTGACCCGGAAGCGTGAAAAGGGTTGCTGGGACAATCAGCGCTTCCGCAAGCTCTCCAGCGCTATCTCGAAGGACCTCAGGCGTGCTCAGAACTGTGTGGATGCTGAGACCGAGTGTCTTACTGCCGAAGGCTGGAAAACCTATGATAAGCTGGCAGCCGGTGAGCTAATCATGACGAAAAACCCGGATACCGGAATCCTGGAGTGGCACCCGATCCTGAAGATGAACGTCTTCGAGGAATCGTCCACGCCGGTATGGGAAGTCGAGACCAACGCCTTCTCGGCCTGCGTTACCCCGAACCACCGCTGGCTGGTGACGACCCGCAAGCGTGGCGGCAAGGGTAAGCCAACCCAGTATGTCGATGAAATCTTGACGATGGAGCAGATGGTAGCCTCGAAGGGCTTCTAGTCTCTGCACCGGACTGGCGAGTGGGAAGGTGCAGACGCCCCTTATTCAGACCGGTTCCTGCAGCTCATCGGGTGGTATGTGACCGACTCCAGCATCAAGCGTGGAGTGGATGGGAGGTCTTCTACAATTGAAGTCGGTCAGGACTCTTCCAAAAAAGACAACTGCGAGCAGATTCGAAGCATCCTTGGCGACTGGGCTATCAGCGAACGCCCGGAAGGGACTTTCTTGCGCTGGCGTGTGAATGTTGCTATCTCAGAGGAGGTCATCAGGCTGCTACCGCGCCGGAAGCTCACCAACGAGTTCATCAGGTCACTCTCGCAGTTTCAAGCAAGACTCGTGATGAGTGAAATGCTCAAAGGAGATGGCAGCCGTGGGCGTGTCCTCTATGCTGAGGACCAGGAGGAGGTTGACTTATTTCAGACTCTGGCTTTCATAGCTGGCATCGCCACCAACGCTGGTTGGCGTGACATGTCGAAGTACCCGCCACGTGCCAGCAAAAAGCTTAAGCGTCCGATCATTTCGAAGAAGGGTGGCTACTGGGAAGTTTCGGTTCTCAGCCGTAAGACAGCGCAGGTCCTGAAGCCACAGGTCAAGATTATCGACGACAAGCGCTTGGTGTGGTGCCCGACCGTGCAGAACAGCACCTGGGTGGCCCGTCGCAAGGGCTGCGTTTACGTGACAGGGAACACCGCGATCCAGTCGGCTGCCGGAGACCTCACGGTGTTCGCTGGTTGGCAGATCCGCAACGTCATGAAGGACGTTGGGCTGGACTCCGAGATCGTCAACATCGTTCACGATGATATTTGGATCAACGTCAACAGCGATGATCAGGTGCCGATGACCACCGCTGTGATGCGTCAGGTCATGGACAACTCACCGGACTGGCTCCCCGACATGCTCCCAGGCTATGACCCGTCTTGGATCACGGTGCCGATCATCGGCGAGTGCGACGTCGGGATCAACGCCAAGGACGCCTTTGGCGCTAAAGAACCTGATTGGGGCGTGGCCGACTCCCGTCTGAAGCTCAAGGTGCCAGGCGTCGTCATCAACAAGATCAACGGGCGCGACCTTGCGACGGAATGCGAGCCAGACTACGTCGATTTCTTGGATAACTCAGATCTTCTCAGGTCAGTACTCAACGTACAACGTAGCCAGTTCAATTAAACACCCTCTCTCATGTACTTTCGCCGCATCAAGGAAGCCCTTCTCCTCACCTACTTCGCCACCAACTCAACCGGTAACTTTGTAGCTGCTCTCAAGAAGCTCGACGAACGAAACGAGGCATCCTGGCAGGTCGCCACCGGCACTGATCGCAGCCCAGTCATCCGAGAGGAAGGACTCACCATGGAACAGGCCTTCGAGGCCGCTGAGCGTATCGAAGTCATGGGATAACTTGACAGGAGCGCGCTCCTGTTGTATGTTATCTAGTCGTTTCCCACCACACTCCCCCTATGTCAAAACCAACGCCCGCATCCGCCCTGTCAGCCTTCGCCAAGAAGGAACCTGCCAAGAAAGTCACCACCCTCACTCTCGATGAGGTCGAGCTGCACAAGCAGGTCCTCGAATACGCCAAGGCTAAGAAGGCTATGGACGAAGCCGAAGCCGCCCTCAAGAAGTTCAAGCCGGAACTGCGCGACGCCGCCTTGGCGCTCTACGCTGATCACAACGTCGCTACCAGTGTTTTCGCTGGCAATGTGGCCTTGCAGTCGCCGTTCGCCGACCTGCGCGTCAACTTCAACAACGGCTACCGGTCCGCTCTGACCAACGAGGCGATCGCAGACGCCGAGGCCGCCATCGGCAAGCCTCTCAAGCAGCTGTTCACGACCGCCACGACCACTCTGGTGGACTTCGACAAGCTCCCCAAGGAGCTGCGCGCCAAGTTCGAGGAAGAGTTCCTGCACCTGTTTGAGAAGTATGACGCCGTCGGAGCCGTCACTCTCAAGTCGGTCAACACCGTCGTGGAAGACTTCAATCAGAAGGTGCTCAAGGTCCTCACCGCTGACGAGATCGTGGTGCTCGACCAGTCCCTGCCGATCCCAGCCACCTTCACGGTGACCCGCCTGGAGTCCCCCGAATTCATCACCGCAGCTCTCCTGAAGCTGCAACAGGGGGCTCAGGCATGAGCCCATACTCCTCCCCAACACCAGTTGCGAACGTGTCGGCCTTGGTCGATGAGATCGAGATCACGAAGCTCACCGAGGAACTCGAAGCGGCAGCCGCAGCCTACTACAAGGATGGCAGCTCCACGATGACCGACGCAGAGTTCGACCTCAAAGTCGAAGAGCTGCGCGAGCGCGACCCCGAAAGCGACTTCCTGAAGAAGGTCGGCGCTCCTCCGAGCAGCAACCTCCCTAAGATCGCCCACAAACTCCCAATGCTGAGCCTCAACAAGGCGACCACGCAGAAGGACTTGAAGGACTGGATCGCCCGCCTCCCAGGCCACTGCCCGGATGAAGATGGCGTCGCGGTTCAGTTCAAGATGGATGGTGCCTCGGTGGAGCTGTTCTATGACAAAGGCATGCTCGTCCATGGCTCTACCCGTGGCGACGGCGTGACCGGCGAAGATGTCACGGTTGCGGTTCGCAAGGCTGTTGGCGTCCCCGTCAAAGTCTTGTTCACCGGGCCTCTCTGGGTGCGCGGTGAAGTCACCCTGCCAATCTCCAAATGGGCTGAGGTCGATCCTGAAATGAAGACCAACCCACGTAACGTCGGGACTGGCATCCTCAGTCGTGAGGATGGGTCGGATGCTGAGAAGCTACGTTTCACAGCATTCTCTTGCAACGGCAAGGAGATCGACACCCTTAACCACCTTCTTGAAAGCGACGTCCTAGCGTTCCTCAACCTGCAGGGATTCCATATTGCTGAGACCGCGTTCGTGAAGCTCGATCTGGAAGCCATCGAGCGCGCCATCGAACACATCCGTGAGCGTCGCCCGACCCTTGAATACGCGATCGACGGAGCCGTCATCAAGTTCAACAGTCTGCAGGCGCAGCACGCCCTCGGAGTGTCGAGCGGACGCCCCAAAGGCCAGATCGCCTTCAAATGGCCATCCGACACCATCGAGACCGTTCTGACCGGCGTCACCCTTACAGTAGGCCACACCGGCTACATCGCCCCGACGGCCCAGCTTGCTCCGGTGCAGCTTATGGGCGTGACGGTCCAAAACGCCCTGCTCAACAACTGGGACGAGATCGCCCGCCTCGGAGTTGCCATCGGTGACACCGTGCTGGTCGAACGCTCTGGCGAAATCATCCCGAAGATCATCGGAGTCATCAAGCGCCCTGAGAACCGTCATCCCATCCTGGAGCCTACTAGCTGCCCAGAATGTGGCGGCCCATGCGCACGCTCCACCAGCACTACTGGCGAGTCCGGCGTCCTGACGGTCTGCCTGAGCAACGACTGCCCATCACGCCTCCGTGGTGTGGTCAAGCGTTGGGTCAAGTCCCTCGATATCTTGGGGATTGGCGACGACGTTCTTGACTCGATGTTCAAGAGCGGACTGGTGCGAGACCGCATCAGCCTCTACACGGTGCGTCTGGATGATCTGTCAGCCATCCGGGTCGGCAACGGCGTCCTCGGCCTCAAACGTGCTGATTCAATCATGCATGAGATCAAAAAGACTCATGGTGCGCTGAGCATCAGCCAGTTCATCGGCTCGCTCGGCGCTCCTTATCTCGGCGTCCGTAAGGCAGCTATCATGCAGGGACTCGCTAAGGGTGAGCTCAACAAGCTCTCTGACTGGGTCGGTGGCAAGCTGCTCGAAATCGGGTCACGGGTCCAGGCCGGTGGCACCGCACCAGTGATGCACGCCTTCTTCCAACGCAATCTGGAAGAGATCAACCGCCTCGCCGTGGTCTGCCTGAAGGCTGAGAGCGACTTCGTGGAACCTGCTCCTGAGCTTGCCTCGCTGCCGGAGGGTAAGAAGCGCCACACGTTCCTGCTCACCGGTAAGTTCGACCAGAAGAAGTCCCACTACCACGACCTCATCACCGCTGCCGGTCACCTCTTCGAAGAGGACTTCAAAGCCGGAGTCACCCACCTCGTGCAGGCTGATCCGGAGTCCGCCAGCGCAAAAACCAAGAAGGCTCAAAAGGCTGGCATCCCAGTGATCGGGATTGACAATCTGATGTCCTTGATTTCGTAAAACCACTATGTCGATCCTAAAAAGCCTCTTCGGAGGCTCATCCAAGCCGAAGCCAGTAGCCATCAAGCCAGAAGACCGTCTCAAGCGTGAGCTTGAGCGTGTCAACGCCGCACCCCCAGAAGGTGACGCCGAAATGAACGATCAGGAGCGCGCTCTGATGTGCTTCTCCGCCCAAGAGAAGCGTGAGATGTTCGAGGCCCGTTGCATCCTGCAGCTCCTCCCATCTATGAGCGTCACCGCGATCACTGAGGTGGTTCAGGTCATGGAGAGGGCTGGCAAGAAGGTCACCAAGCAATACGTCCATCAGGTCATCTACCCGAAAGACCCTGAGCGTCTGTTCGCTTCCCATAGCCCTGGGTACAAGAAGGTCTGGTGCACCTTCCGTGATGCCATCCACGACAAAATCCGGATGCCGAACGAACAGGAGCTGGCAGCGATCAGCGCCCTCAAGGAAGCACCAGTCACTCGTCGTGAGATCCTCAAGGAGATCAAGCTCTCGGAGCCTGCTGCCAAGAAGATCAGCGAGGCCTGCGCGATGCGTGACGCTTACCGGGCGACCGTAACAGCCATTGCTCAGCTGCGCGATGGTCGCGAGGTCCTGCTGCTCGGTGTCAACGCTTCCAGGCTGAAGTGGATCAAGGTCAAGCTGCGCAAGCTCGGCATCAAGTACTCACTCCGGAAGGATGACTCGGTTTATCCGAACCGCTGCTTGATCACGCCATCGACCATCCCGGTCAAGGACGAGGTGTTCTCGGTTGAGAAGTGGCTGGCGGAGAGCATCGGCGTTGGTATCCGGTCAGTCGGTGCCGATCCGCTGATGCGCCCCAACCTTGTAGGTCCGAAGGCCGAGGAGACCCTGTTCGGGAAGACCTTCAAGGTCTATCACGTGCTCGGCAACGCGAAGTGCGCGCAGGTATAGCACCCCTTTTTGACCTCGTGTACCCTGACGACCGCGATGACATTCGCGGCCTCAGGGTAAAACTTTTGGTCCATGGTGATTCTGACAGGCATCTTCACACCACAGTTGGCATCACCGAACAAGTTCACGACCACGTAACTGCGACGCCATGAAGCAAATGAGTTGCTAGTAGAGGCAAAGACCTTCAGAGCCTCTTGCTTTAGGCAAGCACGAACCTCACGTGATTTCGACTCTGATAGTGGGGTACGACCGCGCTCTTCCCCTGCAGCGAGGCCACCGGGGGAGGTCAGGAGTTCGAGCTTTTCGGGGTCAAATCCGAGGGACGTCTCTTCACCGCCTCCCTCCGCAAATGACAGCGTGGCCGACCCTTCTACCGAGTCAACTACCTGATCATAGTCTGGTCGTATGCTGTCACGCACGGTTCGCGGCGTGCAAAATGACACCTCGTCCCCATTGGACGAGAACAGGCAATAGCCGCCCTCACCGCGTGAATTCACAGCCCTCTTCGTCAGGTGCCTTCTGATGAACTCGTGAGCAGACCAGCCTGGACAATGCAAGATCCTGAACTCGTCCGGGGTTTGAGTAGTCTCGATGGTACCAGGCGTCATCCCTGACTCCTGAATGACGCGGGAAGCTGTCTCCGATACCTCGCCTTCGTAGTGTTTCATCAAGGACGACGCCAGCATGACGGCTCGCTTTTCGATCGTCACGAACTCAAACCGCATCGTGGTCTTGCGCCTTCTGATCCGCGATCCGATCACGATGTGACGTTGTGTAGGCAGGGTGACGGATAGCGCCGTGTCCTTGATCGAAAACTCGATCTCCCCACCGGCTTTGATCAGCTGCGAGTAGTTGGCGAGCCAGGCTTCCGACTGCTGCCCCATCGGTTTGCTCACGTGCCACGCCATCGACCAGTCCCCATCAGCCCGGTCCACGAACCTGAGAGACTCAAACGAGTCGCTGAGTGCGTCATCCTTGTAACGCACACACCAGGAGGTCTTTTGTTGGAATGCCATTAGGACGAGCTAGACGACGAAGAAGAGCTGTTGACCGACGAAGAGGACGAAGAGGACGAGGAGGAACTGTTGACCGAGCTGCTGGAGCTGGACGAACTGTTGCGCGACGAGGATGATGAAGAGGAACTGTTGACCGAGCTGCTGGAGCTGGACGAGCTGTTGACCGACGAGGATGAGGACGAGCTGGAGTTGGAAGAGTTGGACGAACGAGAGGACGCGGAGCTGGCTGAGGACTCCGAGGAATAAAGCTCTGCGATGCTATCGAGGTGTGGCACCGCGATGGCCCAGGCCGACACGATGATCGAATTCGAGTTTGGGTTGATCAACCGGATGTCGTACTCATCCTCAGCGTCCAGAGTGAACGGAGGAAGCGACATGTCCTGGTTCATGAACTTAGGAGCCTCGGTGAGGTCAACGATGGCGTTGGTGCCGAGGTTGTACAGGACTACCCTGGCTGTGGACACCGTGGCGTCACTCGATGAGGAGGACGAGGATGACCCCTCGGGGTCAATGAGGTGCAGGCTTAGGCCGACGCCGACGTAGCCCCAGCGCGAGATCCCAGCAACCGGGTTGATCCGGCCAAGGGAGATCCAGTCGCCGCCCGGAAGGCGCAACGACGGCATGTTGTAGGTGACTCCCCCACGGTTCCCCAAAAAGGAGATCACGGAGCGCAGGCCGATCTCAAGGACCAAGTCCCGCCTGAACAGATCTCCTTCAACCCTTTGGCGCGTGTAGGCATTGACCGGGTCTTCACCGGCGGTGACCTGCAGGGCAGCGTTCGGGTTGTTGTAGGGGTCGCCAACCAAGGGGTTGACGCGTGACCAATAGCTGAGCCACAGGGCTGGTGCGTTGGTGTCGAGACGGTCGATGGGTACGGGAGAGGGCATGCTTTATAAGTAGTTATCGGTTCTCTCTAGGAGAACACACCCAATGAAACTGCTATCCCTACTCGCCCTCGCTGTCATGTGCCTGACGTTCAACACGTCTTGCGCTACCAAACCCGACTCCGCCAGCCTGATCAGCGCGCTCACCCCCGCTACCATCGTCGTTGTCGCCAAGAAGCCGTCCTTGGTCGCCCCTCTCAAAGAGGTGGTCGCCACGGTTCAAAAGGTGACTGCCTCCGGTACCGTCACCCCTGCAGACCTCATCGCCAACTTCACCGGAGTTCAGCGCAAGTATCCTGAGCTTCTCGTGGTGATCGAGCTGGTCGGAGCCGCCTACCAGGTTGCTTACACGCCCGATGCCAACAACCTTGCCACGCTTGCCGCGATTGCCTCAGCCATCCAGAAGGGCCTGCCGCCTGACCCGGAGCCAGTCATACCGGCTCAGTAAGCGATCGTTCCAGTTTGAAGTCTGTCAAGGGGGAGTTTCACGACTCCCCCTTTTTGTGTCTATGTGATTTCTGAGTGGTTGCCACACCTCCATGGTTCAACCCCCAGACAAGCATCACGACCTCCGCACTTACCTCCTAGACCAGGGTATCGAGGAAGCCAAGTACTGCTCTCCTGAAGAGCTGGAGCTGCTCGACACGATGCTCCACGAGATGGCTGAGGACGGCAACAGTTCCACCTACGACAGAATGATCGAGGAGGACTATTCGCGACCTCCTCCAGACATCCAGGAGTTTGTGGAGAGCAACCAGTACCTTGGTGAGGTGTGCCGAGGCACCGACGAGGCTCCCGGCTTGTTTCCGAAGTGGCGCGAGGTGCTCTACGAGATGTTCGACGGCTCGTCCAAGTATAAGCAGCTGATTCTGGCTGGTGGGATCGGTCTGGGCAAGTCGGAAATAGCTGGAACTCCTATTCCCGTTGACGGTAAGGGCACGGTCCCGATCGAAAAAGTGCAGGTCGGTGATGTGGTACGTGGCTTGTCTGGGCTGCGCAAGGTCACAGCCACCCACGATGAGGGTGAGCTAGAGACCCTCAGGATTAGGACCAGGCTCAACCACCAGATTGAGTGCGGCTACGAGCGCCACAGGCTCCTAGTAATGGATTGCGCCGCTCTTACCGAAAAGTGGCAGTTTGTAAACTCGTTTGCTGGGGGCGAGGTAGTCTTGCTTTATCCAGGCAACACCTTCGGCCCTAACGAATTATCTGATCTTGACGCTTTCCTCCTCGGTCTTCAAATAGCTGAAGGTGTGCGCCAGAAGAAGGTCCGTAGGTGCTTTTATTTGTCGGTGCACCGGGATGAAGCTATCTTCTTAACCGAGACCTTCCATTTCATACACAAAGTGCCGTCTCATGCGAGACCGAACAGCAATCTGCTAAGGGTTGACAGGTACTCAGACCTACACCGTGAGGTATCACACCAACTCTGCATCGACAAAGTAGTGCCTGACTTCATCAAAGGAGCCACTCGGCGCACTATCTGCCAGTTCCTGCGTGGTTGTTTCAGCGGAGACGGGACGGCCTTTGCGCAGAGTGTCGGATACTCGACCGCGAGCAGGCAGCTTGCGGTCGATATTCAGGAGCTACTTCTGCGTCTCGGCATGCTGACCCGATTTGAGGAGCGTGACAGCTACAACGCTGCCAGCGGCAGGCAGGGTGCTGGCTCCAATCAGCTCTGGTTACACGGCGAAGTTTCCAAGGCGCGCTTTGTCGCAGAAATCGGCTTCTTTTACCCAGAGAAGCAAGCTGCGGCTATCCTCGCGCTTAACGGGGACAGCCGCCACAACGAGCACAAGTACGGCTTCAAGATCCCACGTGCCACCGTCGATGTCCTGATCTCGCAGCAGCCTCCCGGAACAACCGGGAAGAAACACCCTGACTACGAAAAATCGCCGAGGCGTCTGCTCAAGCGGTTGCGTTCCCAGAAGTGTACTACCAGGCTCCTACGGGAGGTCCTGGCAGCTGGTGGTGTGCTCCCGAAGCTGCTCCAGCAAGTTGCCATGGGCGAGGTCTTTTTCGACCAAATCGAGTCAGTGGAACGAAACCGGGCTCACTGTTACGACTTATCTGTCGAAACGGTCGAAGACCCGTCGTTCATCTCGGCTGGCTTTATGAGCCACAACAGCTTCATTGGCTCCATCGTGGTCCTCTACAAGCTGTGCTGTGCCTTGTGCCTGCGTCACCCGCTGTCCTACTACGGGATGTCCAAGGTGACGTCCATCAACTTCAGCTACTTCTCGATCACGCAGGCCCAGGTCAAGGGTGGTACCTTCGCGGACACCATCAACATGCTAACGGAGTCCCCGTTCTTCACGGAGAACATCAAGAATCCGAGCAGCTCCCGCAAGTACTCCAGCCGCAGCATCGGGTTTAGCCGAAACCTGCGCATTGAAGCTGGTTCCCGAATCTACGAAGCCCTCGGTCGTAACACTCTAGTGGCTCTGGTCGATGAAATCAACTTTCGACTGGAGCGCGACGCAGCCGTGGCGGCAGCCGATTTGTTCAACGCCATTGAAAAGCGCTATAAGTCCCGTTTCCGTCACACCAAGGATGGCATGATCATCCTGATCTCATCCGCGAAGGCCGAGAACGACTTCTTGTCCTCCCACATCCGCAAGTCCCGCCACGACCCCACGGTCAAGATCTGCGAGTTTCCATGGTGGGAGGTGGTCGGACCGTGCCGCATGAAGTACTCAGGCCAAAAATTCTGGGTGGACATCGGGGACAACATCAGCCCAGCCGCGATCCTGCAGCCAGGCCAGGAGAAGAACCTCGCAGCCAGCCGCCTCATCCACGTGCCAGAAGAGCACCGGGAAGACTTCGAGGGAGCTGGCGGGATCGACCGTGCCATCCGCGACGTCGCCGGTGTAGCTACGGGACGTGTTGCCAAGCTGTTCCCGAACATGATGCCGCTCATCAACTGCATCCGGGACGGCCTGCACAACCCGTTCAAGGCCGACGTTCTACCATTGTCTCTGACCTCCCTGCACCAGTTGGCCGACTGCCTCAAAACCGGCGGTCACGGCAACCAGGCAGGGGAGCAGCTGGTGCAGTTCAGGCATGGCAAGCTGCAGCCTCTACGTCACCCGACGATGCCACGCTTCCTGCACATCGACATCAGCTCGGGCGCTCAGGACAACTGCGGGATTGCAATGGTCCACCCGTTTGCCACTTCTAAGGTCGAGCGCACCTCGATGCACAACCAGATGCGCGAAATGCTGGTGCAGCCTCTGATTGAGATCGACTTCGCGATCGGGCTCAAGCGTGAGACTCCGTCGGACCCGCTCGACTTCGGCAAGATCCGAGCTTTCATCCTGTGGCTGCGCGCCTGCGGCTTCGACATTCGAAGGATCACCTGCGACTTGCGCTCCATGTCTCAGGAAATGCGCAACATCCTCACCAAGATGGGGTTCAGGGCCGAGTACCTGTCGTGCGACAAGACCAAGGCACCCTATGAGTCGCTCCGGATCGCGGTCTTGGAAGGACGCCTCCACACCGGAGATCTGCCCTGCTTCTTGATGGAGATGTCCAATCTGGAGGACACTGAGGACAAGGTTGACCATCCCGCCAACTTCACGGTTGAATGGAAGCCAGCGATACCGTTCGGGATGGTCCTAGGTGGTCCGGCATCTAAGGACATCGCGGACGCCGTGGCAGGTGCCTGTTACAACTGCGTGACCGACGTCGAGGGCATGGTCGGTCTCAGCCTCCCGGATTCTCACACCGAGTACATGGAGAAGCTGCTCACAGCCTTCCCCAACCCGCTCAAAGACACCTTCGAGCTTCCGCATGAGTCAGACATCCAGGTGTTTGACTAGGAAGTTGACCATCAGCCCGTCCACCAGTAAAGTTCCTGACATGGAGCCAGACCTAGACCACATCGCTGCGATCACGGAGCCAATCCTAGTAAAGGTCGTGTCGGTCGTAGCCGAGCAGTACCGCCTTGTCCTAAACGACATCCCGAAGCCACGCGTCAGGGAACTACAGCGCATGATCAGTCGCGCCGTGGCTGATAAGGACCTACTAGGGGCGGTGAACAACTCCACAACTGCTGCCATGGGCCTGGACGAGAACCTGATCGAGATGAAGCTCTACGGCATTGTGACGACCACAATGCGCCGGTTTGTGATGAGGTTCTACATCAGCCAGTGATTTCTTGGCTCGACTATGGATATTCTGCTGCTCGACGGGGACAACGTCTTCAGGCGTTTTTGGCACGCCAACCCACACACTGCGACAAGTAGCTGGCGCGGCCTGCTCGAAGGCTACCAGCGGCGTCTGTCGGTGCCGAAGTGCCATGTTGTCGTGGTGTTCGACGGAGAGGATACCAGAGACCACGGCGTTGAGGGCTACAAGGCTCAGCGTAAGGAGCCAGACCCGCAGATGGTGCAGGACATGCTCGAAGCCGAGCAGATTGCCAGGCCGTTTGCGCGAGTGATCAAGCAGGACGGCACTGAGGGAGACCAGGTTATGGCTGGTGTTGTCAGCTGGGCTCGCAAGAATGGTCACAAGGTCTGGCTGGTGTCGTCCGACAAGGACATGTTGCAGCTCGTCACCGATAAGGACCCACCTGTGGTGGTGATCAGGCCGTCGATCGGTGGCTATCAGCACTATGCGGAAGCCACTGTGAACCGCTTCTTTGGGGTTAGGCCGGACCAAATCGCCTCATTCCTCACTTTGGTTGGCGACTCATCAGACAACCTCAAGGGAGTCAAGGGGATTGGCAGCAAAGGGGCTGAGTACCTGTTGTCCAAGTTCCGCAATCTGGCAGACATCTACTCCAGGCTTGATCAGGTCGATATCAAGTACCGGCTCCTTCTGGAGGCTGCTCAAGATCTAGTGATCCCCACCTACAGGCTGGTGAAGCTGTCCCACCCCGACATCCCAATCGACACCCGGATACCGGTCGCTAAGAACCGGCTGTTTCGTCACGGTTGATAGAACGGGTAGTCACAGGCGCGCTTGATCTTACGCCGACGCTCCGGCTTGCTGACTTGTGCAGCTTCTTGGTCGTAGGTGGCCTTATCGCTCTGCACTGTTACGTCGCCCTTTTTCTTGTCAAGGTGCAACAGACGCTTGGGGTTCAGCACAATATCCTGCTCGCTCTCGATCAGGACGTCCTTTTTGGAGGAGATCTCGATGTTCTCCACCGAGAACAGCTTGAGCTTCTTGTTCTTGCGGTCGAGCAGCACCGTCTGGTCGCCGTCTTTAGTGAACAGGAACACGCGCTGCTGAGTCTCGTTCACCGACACCCCGTAACCGTCCGGGGTTTGCATAGACACCTTGCCGGTCGCGTCATCCAAGACGATCCTCTTACCGCCTGGAGTCCAGGCCTCGATGGAACCGGCGTCCACCACTCGAAGGAGGGCTCCCCGTGGCGAGGCAATCTCACACACGTTCCCGATGTCGTCAACCGTGATTTGCCAGTTACCGAAGGTATAGAGCTGCACTGCCAAATAGTCAGGGTCGGAGCTGAACGTGATGCCGCGTGCCTTGGCGGTTCCCTTTTTGGTTTGCTCCCCAATGGCAGCCTCCAAGGAGATCACGCCGCGTTCTGTGTTGAGCCAGAAGAAGTTGTCGTGGATGTCAGCCAGCACCAGGCGCTCGCGGTCCTTGCGGTCGTCCAGCTCCAGGCGTTTCTGCAGGGGCGACACCAGCACGAAGTTGTCCGGGGCGTCCTCGTCGCCACCGTCTGAATCGGACTCGCTCTTCAGATCGCCGTCCGACCGCTTCTTACCAAACAGGCTGGTCGGCCAGAACCGGTGCTTGTTGGCTCCCTTGCCGTCGATCATCGTGTCGGTGCCGGGGGCAGCTCCGAAGTACACCGGATACTCGTGATCACCGTCTTGGAACTCCACCCAGACGTCGGTGCCAACGACAGGCACCCACACCATACCGTGCTTCTTGCCGCACTCCTTACGGGGTTGCGCCCACGGCAGCTTTTTGACCGGCGTATCCTGAGAGTGGATGCCATGGACTCTCACCCTCACACGGTACAAACGTTTAGGGTCCACCCTGGCTTCGACGCGTGCCCGGTAGAGGCCGTGATAGATGCCAGCCGAGTCTGGCTGTTCGAGAAACTTCATCCGTGCGATACTTAGGGTTGGGAGGTGGGGTTGACGACGGCCAAAATCCGTGGAAGGTTACCTGCATGCAAAAAACCCAACTCAAGCAATCTCCTGTTCTCAAGCCTGCGACTCACCTCTCACACGTGCTGGCTTGGCGCGGCACTCCGGACCGTTTCAACTTCGGCTACGCTCAAGGTGCCACGATCACATGGTCCGCAGTTAAGGGCGTCTGGGAGTTCAACTCCTACCTCAACGGTGAGAAGGCTCGTGTCTCCTACATCGAAAAGGGCGACTTCGTGTGGGAGGCCAACACGCCTCCGAACTACTTCAAGGTGGTCAATGCGTCCAACACCATTGGCCATATGAGAAGCCTCTACGCTGAGGACGGCAAGGTCTCGAAGTGGGATGGCGAGAAGCTGGTCCCGTCCACCCTTGCGGAACTGCTCAAGGGTACTGAGCGTTAGTCTGTTGCGTTGCGTTCTTGTTCTTCCTAGCCAAGTAAAAACCAAGCACAAGACCAAGTAAAACGCAAGCAACAAGACAAACACCAAGCCCATGAGTTCATTCCTTAAGACTGCTATCAAGACCTCGAAGCCGAAATCCAGCGACCGCTACAAGCTTCCAGACGATAAGAAAGACCACATCGTCCGCATCATCCCCTTCGCCGAAGGGTGCTGGTCGTTCAAAATCATCCAGCACTGGGCTCCCGACCCGACCGGCGAAAGCCAGTTCGACAAGAGCTACATCTGCCCCCGCGACCAGCCCAAGGCTTACCTCCTGAAAGAGGGCCAAGACGAGCTTCCAACTTTCAACAAGGAGTGTCCCTTCGAGCTGCGCATCGACGAGGCCGTCGGCGAAATGGAAGGGCTCGGCGGCAAGTCCGACGAAGCCTCCAAGAAGCGCCTCCGTTTCCTGCGCTCCCTGGAATGGGCTCTCAAAGGTCAGGAGTCCTACTACATGCAGATCCTGGACCGCGAAGACCCGTCTGGTGTCCGCGACTTCTACGCGCAGCCGAAGCTGCATGACGCCATCCTCTCCGCCTACACGGACTACGCCATTGAGGCGACCGGCGTGACGGACCGCGATGCTCTGATGGAACTCAGCGACGACGAGATCCCTGACCTGTTCGATGTCCTTAAGGGACATGATATCCTGTTGCGCAAAACCCCCAAATCCACTGGTCAGGGCCACGTGTTCCACGCGCAGATCGTTGTTGCTGAGTCTCCTCTCGCCAAGACCCCAGCCGAAGTTCGCCTGCTGCAAAAGCAGCTCAAGGACCCGGTTGCCATGGTCAAGGCGCAGATCGAGGAGCAGTCCTCCGACATCGACGCAGCTCTGGAAGCAGCCGAACAGCGCGTCAAGCTCAAGCAGAACTCCAGCAAGCCCATCAAGGGCGCTGAGGTCTCCGACGATGCCCTGTTCGAAGGCCGTGGCAAGCCCGGTGGTGCTGGTCCAGCATCCCGTCCGGCCCCACGCCAGAATCGTCGCAACACCGACGACGATCTCCCGCACCTCGACCCGGTTGATAACGGCTCCGACGCCCCTGATTTCAACGCTGGCGATGCCGACGACGACGAAGCACAGTTCACTCAGCAGGCTCCGGTCACGCCGAAGTCTACCAGTGCCTCACGCCGTCCTGGCTCCAGGATCGCCGACCAGCTCGCCGATCTCGACGCCGAGTAATCCAGGACCTCCAACCCACATACTAACAGGAGATCCATATGGGAGACGAAAATGATGGCGCGGTGACAGTTATCCCCCCGAAGGGGCCGCAGCAAAAGCGTGAAATGGTCGTCAAAAAGAAGACGGCACCGGACCTTGACCTCGATAGCCTGCTCACCACAGCATGCAAGGGCAAGACCGGCGAGGACGAATCGTTCAGTGCTGTTACGATGATCGACCTGATGGCTACGCCTGAGGTCTTCGGTACCGGCATCGAACAGCTGGACCGGATGCTCGGTGGCGGTTTTCATTGGGGTCGCATGGCGGAGTTGTTCGGACCCAACAAGTCCGGCAAGACAGAGCTGGCCCGGTTTATCTCGGCGTCGATTCTGGAAGCCGACCCCGATGTCGAGGTCTGGTATTTCGATCAGGAGTTTGCCCTCAATCCGGCGATCCTCCACAAGTATCCGTCATTGAGTCTGCGCAACGCCGCTGGTAAGCTGCGTTTCCGCCCGATCTCAGTGTCGAGTCTTGAGGAGTACTTCAAGCTGATGTACAAGGCCCTGCGCATGCTCGGCACCATCAACGAGAAGGCCATCAAAGAAGGCACTCCAACCAAGAAGATCGTGTTCGTCCTCGACTCGGTGCCAGCCCTCAAGGCCAACGCATCGGTTGAGAACGAGGAATTCGAGAAAAGCTCCCTGTTGCCGGAGCCCCGCATCTGGTCGGACCAGACCTCCAAACTGCGGCAGTACCTGGCACACGTCGGAGCCTTCGCGATCATGGTCAACCAGATCCGTGACAAGCCAGGCACCCCGTCTTACGTCGATCCGGAGAGCCCAGGCGGTCAGGCCCTCAAATTCTACGCCGACTACCGCCTTTACCTGCGGACGTCGAGCAAGTTCAGTTTCTCCAAGGGACGCTCAGTCCCGACCCGGAAGCGCAGTTCGGGCTTCTTCTCCAAAATCACGGTTCGCAAGAACAAGACCGGTCTTCCCGACCGCGAAATGGAGATGGTCATCACGTTCACGGACGCTCTCGGCAAGAAGTCGGGGATCTCGCCGGAGTGGACCCTGTTCTACTCGCTGCTGGATGCCAAGATCATCAAGTCCGCCGGTGGCAAGTTCAGGATCGCTGGTCTTGAGGAGGGCTTCACCCGCCTTGACTGGGTCAACCTCTGCGACGACCTGCTCAAGGTGGATGGCTCGGCGCTCCGGGTCGCCCTCGACACTTGGGTCGAGCGTCAGCTGTCCAACGACTCTGGAAGCGCCGGTGGCGGCGAGGAAGAAGACGAGTAACTGTTACCATGAGTGATCCTTGGAACTGGTGCAACCCGCCGTCAGTTCCTTCCCTTGGGGAAGGGTGTCCACCTTGTTCAGGAACGGACGTCCTTCTAACCGCCAAGTATCAGCGTGACAACGCTAGCGGGTGGGGCTCAGGCCCCTCACGTTGCCTCTACCGGCTGATCTCAGCCCTCTGGCAACGCTACCACGTCCTAGGGCAAGCCAAGCCCGACTTCATCGAGAACGGGATCAGTTTCAAGGCTGGCTCCGAACTCTTCTTGAAGACCGTGGCACTTAGAAACGGCTACGGTGAACAGCTGGCTCAGGTTCACCAGCGCATTTTGGAGGTTGGCCTGAGTTTCGCCAACCTCGATGGCACCCAGGTTACTCGACAGGACATGCTCGGATGGGGCGTCAAGGAGTCGCCCCCAAGCTACCCGGACGACTGCACGGGAGCCCTACGGGCGCTATGGAACCTGCGCTACCGCAAGGCAACCGCCTTGCAGGTCTCTGGCGTCTTCAAATACTGCCCGTTTGATCGGAAGGGCATGGTCTCGCTCCAATGGAAGGTGCCGAGCTACATCAACTGCCGCAGGCTCGTGAATCCGCGACTGGTGTCGGCGTCGGCCACCCAAGGAACCATCACACTGTCCGGAGACGACAACTCGTTTATCCAGGTGCTGTACCGGCTCGACCGGCCCGCCAACGCCTTTGTGCGTCAGATCAATGGAATCACACGCGTCACCCAGACCACGGGTCGCTACCTGCGCGCTTACGCCCCCAACCATTTCGACGAGCGCCTGTATGTGGAGCGCTCTGAGCTGTCTTTCGCTACCGATGAATCAGGCAGTCTGGAGCAACAGCTTCTCACAGCCAGGCACTACATCGGGCCACAGGCAGCCGTTACAGGGTGGAACGAGTCTCATTCCTCGGATGAGATCTCCTCCGAGGACCTCGTGCTGGCTGGGACCGACCCGGCCTTAGGCGTCCACATCTACCCAGGGCTGAACGTCCTGATGGCTCCAGTCGATCAAGCCTATTCTGGGTTTGCGTGGCGGTTGGAGGGGAACGTAATCAAGAGGCTGGGAGAACCAGCTGACGTTACTCGGAACGTCAAGGAGGTGCCGTGGAACCGGTTGTTGTTCATGACTGACAACTCTGGGAACATGGACTTCTCGGATTTCACAAAGCCTGAATACAACGGCAAGCCCTGGAACGATCTGGACCTGATGGAGGCGGTGTTCTCCAGCTCGAACGAGCCCTTCATGACCATCGGAGGCCTCACTTACACGAACCGAGGATCGGTGCCGTGGATGGTGCCTGGAGTCGATCAGGTGGACTTCGTGGTAGAGGGTGTGACGGTTGAGATCCCGTTTGATCAAGACGATGCCATAGGTGACGTCCCGGCGTTCGAAACTGGATTCTGGGCTCAACCGCGTCTGGTCATTATCCAGCGCTCCCCCACGGTGCGCGGATCGCTTCGAGCATGCTTTACCGCGCCGGTTTACGAGGGCGACTCGCCGGACCCGTTGTCATGGACCGCCCGTGTTATCTGCAAGGACTCTCCGTTCAACCAGCAGGTGCAGCAAGTTGGCGGTGGAGTGCTGGTCAGCGACCTCACCTGTTTTAGCTTCGCCCTACCAGGGTTCCTGTCGGATGGCTCATTGCGGGCTGGCACCCTCAAGCTGGAGGTGCTGTTTTCGAACGGGCGCTCGTTGTCCGACTTTGTTCAGGTGTGCTCCCTCATTCCAGGCGGGGCGTTCGACCTGCCAAGCTCCAGCTCCAGCCATTCCTCGGAGTCATCACAACCGATCCCGCCGTGTCAAGAGGAGTTCGTGCGCCGGATGGTCGGTTACGAGTTTCTGAATTCAGACGCGATCGGACCTTTTGCCGACGTTCCCCCGCCAGTCCGTGTCGTGAATGGCTCGATTCACGGGGAGGATGGCGGTGCCTTGGAGGCGTATGGGCTCGTCAACTGCCCCAGCTTCATTTTCAAGCCGCAGCGGTCTAACTGGGACTCGCGTTGGCAGCTCGCCATCTTTCACTCGTTCATCTTCCTTCGGCCAGACTTTGACGCTAGGACCTTGCCGATCGTAGGGGAGGTCAATGAGCCAGGGCCAGACCCAGGAAACCCATCCCTAGGATTCTCGTCCGTGCATTGGGACATCGAGTTTTCCAACGAGACAGGCACGTATGGGTTCATTGACTGGGAAAAACGTCGCGGTTTCCCTTATCCAGGCGGGAGAGTGTTCTTCCAAGACTGGGAGGGTGCCAGTAACCTTTACACGAACTGGAGACTGGGAAGGACACCGGTTGTTTATCACACCACCTATTGGCCTCTTAACCTAGTGACTGAGGCTCAGATAGCTCCACTCGCCTTTTACGACGCCATGTGCGTTGACTTGGAGATCACCGATGCTGTGCCAGCCATGCCAGTGTACAACACTGATCCGTTGCTTGTCGGAGAACTGTACGCAGCCTGGAGAACCTACAACGCAAATCCAGGGCCTTACACTGTGTACAGCCCAGTGATAGTTGACGGTCACACCCGGTCCAGGTATGACGGCCTCACTCAGGCCGGTAGAGCAGCGCGCAACTTTATCCGGGACGTGCTGGGCTTCGACATGGGCAACCTGGACTTCGGAGACGGCTTTCCAAATGGAGTCCTTGGAAACTGGTTTGCATCTGCTGTCATCATGTGCTCTGGTAGGACGCATCCGCGCCTAGTGCAGGTTCTGGGTAACGAGGAGTTTTCGTCTGATGAACGCGAGTCATCGGGAGGCCCGGACGAGCGTTCATCAAGCTCATCGTCCAGTCAGAGCAACGCCAGTTCCTCCTCCAGCTCTCAGAGTGTCGAGTGTACCAACCAGCCGTTGGCCCCGAATCTGAGCATCTTCAACTGGATGCTCTATGAGATCACCGATCCAGTGAGAGCAAGCTGGGACCCGCGCTGGAGCCTGCATGTGGTGCACCGTCTCACGCTCAGCTCGACCGACCCGACGTTCAACCCGATCGAGTGGGGCGAGAGGATCGTGGACGAAAAGCCGAACATGCACTACCAGTATGACGGACCCGGAAACGGTCTCTATCTGGCGTGGTATGCTTCGTTCCCGCTTGAGGCTGGCACCGTGCAGACTGCCGCCCTGTCGGCGTCCCGGTCTCTATTTGATCCGCAGGCACCACCGGTCCCACAAGGCAGCCCTGGACCTAATGGCCTATACGAATCGTACATCATTCAGGATGCCAGCGAGGCAGACTTCAAGTCCTTCTTCCTTGGCCTTGGAGTTGACATCGACAACATCGACCTCAGTGGTGGCGTCGCCTCGTTGATGTGGGAGGCCTACAGCGAGGTCACTCTGGCATGTCCTGGCTGGTCTCCCTCGCTGCCGTCCGGAAGCGTTGCCCTGCAGACCTCGTCGAGTTCTTCCCTCAGCGTCCCAGAGACATCATCGTACAGCTCGGAAAGCTCTGCATCATCTGGCAGCTCTCTATCCGAGGCAAGCTCGTCATCATCGTCCAGCTCACAATCCGAGCTTAGCTCAAGCTCTTCGTCCTCCAAAAGCTCCCCCACATCAGACAGCTCGATATCCGAGTTGAGCTCGGCGTCGTCCAGTTCCTCCAGTTCCTCCTCGTCCCACAGCTCCTTGTCGGAAATCAGCTCAGCCAGCTCCCTGTCCTCCCTAAGCTCGTTGTCTGAGGCAAGCTCATCAAGTTCGTCCTCGAACTCCAGCTCCTCCTCCTCGAACTCCTCTTCGTCAAGCTCCACGGTGTGCGCCAACCAAACCCTGGCAGCGGTGTCCTCCCCCAACGGACATGCATTCAGGCATGATATCACCAACCCAGCTCTGGTTGACTGGCACCCAAGCTGGAAGTTGTCGCCGGTGTTCCTGTTTAAGTTCTCTGGGTCCTTCACCAACGCAAGCAGCGTTGTGACCTCCTACAACTGGGCATCGCGCATTCCTGGGTCTCCGCCGACCGGGTGGTCGTTTGTAGTGGTTGAAGGTGAGTTGTTCGCGACTTGGTCACGCCTGCTGACTCCGGACTTTAGCCAGACCTACCAGACGGCGGCCTTAGCCACCGTGGACGCCATGTTTGCGGCCTTGATTTCCGGATCTTCTGGATCGGATGGCAACGGCGGCTTCACGAAGTATCAGTGGGCTGCCAGTTCCACCGGAGCAAGCCGACTCGACTTCGTCACGAACACTATGGGGTTGAGCATGTCTGGTCTGAGTGGGTCAGCTCCAGGGACTTGGTTCAACGACTACAACTTCCCGGTGACGTTGTGGACCTCAACCAACCGCTTCACCTGTTAAGTGACGACCGGCCCCAGCTGAGAAGCCGACAGGTACTCCGTCATCAGTGAGTTGGTCTTCTCGATGCCAGAGAGAATGCGCTCAAGCAGAGTTTCCGACCTAAACTGCGAGGTGTTCGGTGAGCTGGCCTGGCTCTTGTCGTCCTGGCCCTTCCCTGGGTTGATGCCACGCTGCTTGACTTGCTGCTTGATCGCCATGGAGTCCTTCATGACTTGCTTGACTTCCATCTCCAGGCGCTGAGCCTCAGAAAACCGAGTTTCTGCTTCTCTGAGAGCTGCAGCACTGTCTGAGGCCTGCGAAATCGCACGCTCCAGCAGGATCACCTGACCGACAGGGTTCTTTACGCCCTCCCAAACACTGCCGAGCACGCCCCTCCCCTTAGCACCGGCGATCTCCTGATCCTTCTGCTGGCCGGATTGCAGCGCCGTCGAAATGCCACCGATCGTGTACCCAGCGAGAACGGCCAGAGGGCCAGCGGCCCGCATCATTCCGCCAGCAGCAGCCGCACCACCAGTCGCGGCTGCCCCTCCAGTAGCGCCTCCAAGACCCATCAGGCTAGGCAACAGACGGCCAAGACCGCCAGCGCCTACCAGCTTAGACAACAACAGGGTGCCGCCAGCTATGGCTGCCCCTCCACCCAGATTACTTCCTATCCCGCCAACCGTCCTTGCAGTGTCTTGCAGGTCGGACCGCGAGACGTCCATCCCGATACTGTTACCGAGCTTAACCAGACGCTCCGCCATACCATCCCAGAAGGTGTTGATCTTAGCTCCGTACTGTTCGACGGCCTCACCCATGGTGCGCGTCGAGTCAAAAAACTCACGCATTTTGACCTCGCTCTTTCCGAGGTACGGATCAACGATCGACTTCCCGTCGCTGCGATTCTCACTAAGGGCTCCCACGCGGGACGAGGCGTCCTTCATGGAGGCGTACTTTGAGATGTCCATGTCGAGCAGCTTAAGCCACTGCGAGGCCAGCTCCTGCGACCCGTAGAACCGATCTGACTGGTTCTGATTGTCGAACTGCAACTTGCCTGACTGGTTCTTACGGTACTCCTCCAGGCTGAATTGTGGGGCTTGCCTCTTCAGCATGTCCTCGACCAGAGTAGCAAGTTGCTCAGAGGCCTTTAGGTCGTTGTTCTTGGAGCGAGCCTGAAGGTTGTGAGCTGCGACCGGGTCAATGCCGAGGACCGCAGCCGTCATAGCGTTGTCCTGCATTCCGTGGGCTCCCTCACGTGCCATCAGGTTGCCTGCATACTTCTTGAAATCGAAGCTGGCCCGTTCCATCAGGCCAGCCGTCGTGATGAGACGCTGAGCGTAAGAGAAGCGATCTTTCTTATCTTGCCTGTTGATCTCTTCGAGGTTGTTGGTCAGAACCGCAAACGCCTTGTCACCATTGAGGCCGAACTCACTGGCTGCTTGGGCTATGGTGTTGAACAGCTTCTCGGTGGTGCCCTCATCGAACTGAAGGTCAGACAGAGCTGTCTTGAACATGGCCGCAGTCGAGGAGTCACTCATCCCAGACATGCGCTGCGACACCAAGGCAGCGTGTTCGAGGCGAGTGGCTTCCTGAGTCAGCCTGTTACGCGTGTTTGAGGCGTCGGCCAGCACATCCTCAAAGAAGCCACGTCCCATCTCGCGCACTCGGTCGCTGTGGTCCATCATGTTCCTACCGGCGGCCTTGTAGGCCGCGTCCATCCCGGCGATGATCTGAGACGCCCCCGACATCGACGTGCCGGTTAGAGCCTTAATAGCCTTTGCCTCGTCCTCAAGGGCCACCGCCCTCTGCTTGTACATTGTGAGGTTTTGCGTCGCTGCCGACATCCCACCCCTCAGCTGCTTTTGGATCTCATCATTCCAGGACACTGAGGTACGGATTATCTTGAGCAAGGAGTCAGTCAGCTTCCCAATGGCAGCTCTGGTCTTGCCGGTCCTCTCTTCATTATCCTCCAGTTCGTCGTTCAGCTCCCCCACTCCTCTGGCAGCATCGCGGCCATGACGAGCCAGAGGCGCGATGTTGTTACGAATGACCGGGGCGAGTGCCGCCAATTCGCGTCCTAGGTCTCCAATTTCAGTTACGAGCATCGTTATAGGTAATGGGTGCTGGATCTCCCCGTGGTGTTTTTATTGGAAGCGATGAGCGATCTTACCAGTTTCACCCTCTTCAACACCCTGCAGCAGGGACTCGGCATCACCTTCTATATCGACTGGGAGTTGCACACGTTCATGCTCGGCAGTCTGGAAACTTCAACGTTCCAGGCCAGCCTGCTCCACCCAGATACTGAAGCCTTGATCGAGAAGGGGTACCTGAGAAACGTCAAACCGATCGCTGACCAGATCGCCCCGCCGCAGCCTAAGCTGTCTCCGCTGGTGTGGGGAGGCGACTGGAAGCCAGGAGTCTGGAAGCGCGGCACTATGGTGCGTCACAACGGCGTGCTGTGGATTGCCAATCAAGACAACAGCACGGTGCCGTCCGTCATGGACCAAACATGGGCACCAAGCGCCGGAGCCGGTGATGCAGCTGCTCACGCGGCAAGAATGGACAACCCACACGCCGTCACGGCTGACCAGACCGGCTCCATCCAGACCAAGTCCCGTGGCGTTCCGGGTGGCGTGGCCCCGCTCGATCAGGGCGGGAAGATCGCCGCGTCTTTGCTCCCCGACCTGCTGCAGATCGCAGCCATCCTGGAGACCTACCAACTCAGGCACCAACACAACACAGACAAGGGGCTCGATCTCGGCGGTGCCTACGAGGTGCTGGCGTCGGAGATCAAGCAACACCTTAACGACCGGACCACCAACCCGCACGCCGTCACACTATTGCAGCTCGGAGGCGTGGCAAGCACCCTCCTCGGAACTCCTGGCGGTGTGGCTACCCTCAACGGATCTGGAAAGCTCACCGCGTCGCAGTTCCCAACGATGCGTCTGACCGATGTGTTTCTGGTTGATAGCATCGCCCAGCGCGACGCCTTGGCCTCCTCGCTCGGAGTGGGTGACACCGTGGTTGTTAAGTCCCCATACGGTGTTTACTTGTGGAACGGGGCGTCCTTCTCGACCATGACTGCTGGCATCAACGTGGTGTCGGTTAATGGTCGCACCGGCGTGATGATTGAGCTCACCTCAGACGACATGCCTGAGGGTGGAGCCAACCTTTATTTCACGAACGACAGGGTCGCGGCCTCGCCAGTCGTGGCAGCGCTCACCGCCAAAGCTCATGATCGCAACAAGGATTCGTTTCTTGATTATGGAGGCCCTACCCAAGTGTCGTCGTCCTCCCTGTACGACCACTTGCGTTCCCAAAGCAACCCGCACCACGTCACCGCTGATCAGGCCGGAGCCCTCCCTAAGGTGATCGGATTTCGCGAGCTGAATGGCGACTATCAGGTAAACAACACTGACCTAGGCATGTGTTTGCGGTTTGTGGCCGGAGCCACGATCACCTTCGCCGCCGATCTGCAGGTCGGATTCCAGGTTACCGTCGCGTCAGTTAATGGTGCCACGTTGACCCTGCAGGACGCTGGTCTTGTTTCACGTGGAACACGTTTGAACCAGACCATGGCTGCGGCCTTCGTGTACAAGCCCGAGGCTGGAATACTGGAGGCTGTTGGGGACTTCTCGGCGTGATTTCTTGGTGGTTCCTATGGAAATCTCCGCCTCAAACCGCCTCATCCAGCCACCCGACATCATCATCCCAGTCGGCAACGGCATCATCGTTAAAGACACTCAGCTGTTCTGCATCGGGAACACCTCAGCTGGTGGTATCGAAATCCCGGACGCCGCTGGCGACAAGAAATACGGCATCGGCGAAGTCGTCGCGGTCGGTCCTCGTTGCGTCGAAGTCCAGGAAGGTGATTGTGTCGTGTTCCAGATCGCCTCTGGTGCTGGCATGGACCCAATCCCGAACGGCACCAGCTACCCGACCCGCTTCAAGCTGGTCGAGACCAGCCTCTGCATCGTGTGCCGCATCCCGAAGACCAAGGTCGATGCTGAAAAGGCCAAGAAGGCCGCTGAAGCCGAAGCAGCTGCAACCGCAGCCAAGTAAGGCACGCAACACGACCACCTCTCCCACATGAAGAAAATCCGCCCTCCACGTCGCTACCCAGTCATCACTGAACTTAACGGGGTCGCACCGACTCCCGACACGATTCTGGTGGCCGACACGGACAAGTTTTGCCTTGATCTGGGGGAGGAGGGTATCATGCTGCCAAACGCCCTGCGCACCGACTACGACCGCACCTTTGACATCGGTGTTGTCACTTCGGTTGGTTCAGGCATCGACGACCTCAAACCGGGCGACGTCATCACATACCGAACATACGCAGCTTACCGGCTCCCCAACGGCCTGTTCCCGCCGTTCATGTTCAAGATCGACTACTACGCGGTGATCTGCAAGCTCGGCGAAGATCCTGATTACCTCGCCGAGGCACTCGCTGTCGAAAAACAAGAACTTGAGGCTCCTCCCGATGCCAAAAAAGAACCAGAGTCCCTCCTCATCCTCCCAGGTCAGGAAGGGTACCACCGCCCCACCGGCAAGATCGTCATCTGATCCGGATCTGACCAAACGCTGGTTGCAGCTTGCTTGGCGCGACGGAGCATTCCTGAGGCTTGAGCTTCAACAGCAGCTTCTCCTGATGCTGGAGATCGACGGCCCGTCACACAACGTGACGGTGCGCAATCAAGCCCTGCAGCTCGCGTGGGACAATGGCGTGTTCCTGAAACGTGAGTTCGTTCTTCAACGAGGAGTCCTTGAATACCTCGTAAGGGCAGAACTTGACAAACGTCAGGAACCTGCTATGTTGGACGCGCCTCAAGAGAACACTAAGCACAGGAAACCAAGTAAATAGCTATTTAGCCACCCCGAATGAACATCACAATCGACTCCAACCTTCTCAAAGAGCTTGAAAAAGCTGGGATCAAGCACCCGCTGGTGCGGCCAGACACTGACCGTTATTCGAGCGCCGCCACATTCTCCCTCTACTCTGTGTCCCCCACTTTCCGGGAGAAGCTGCAGAAGCATCTGGCGCGCAACGCGGAAAGCTCTCGTGAGCACAACAAGCTGCTCCAGAAGATCTCCCAGTTTGAGAAGGTCTGCAAGAGCCCTCGCACCTTCAAGGCCAAGCGCCTGGACGCTCTAGAGGCAGCGCTGACCGGAATCATCATGGAATCTGGCAAGAACCGTTTCTTGTGGGACCGTGACAACGGCCTCCCGTGGCTGGTGACCGGAGTCAACTACAAGCCATGCGAACGTGACTGCCCAGCTACTGTCACCGTCAGCATGGTAGCGACCCGTTGCGGTGAAAACGCCAGCCGGTCCATCGTTTACCACCAGTCCGACATCACGGACGTGCCTGATGCGATCGTCCCAAACAAGAAGACCGCCTTGGAAATCCTCGATGAGGACGAGGACGAGGAAGGCGACATCACGCTGGTCGGCGTGCCGATCCCACAGAGCGTCCATGGCATGCTCTACGCCAAGGGTTTCATCATGGAGACGCCGGAGCTGGTGGAGGCCTATGAAGAGCGCATGGCGCGCTGGCGTGTGGTTTACAAGGCCTCCTATGAACAGTTCCTGTTCAAGACCGAGGACTTCAGCAGCGACACCCTGGACGTCGATGACGACCGTTGGGACTGGGACTGGAAGAAGAAACAGAAGGGCATCAGCCAGGGCGTGTTCCGGGTTGTCAACGACGTACCATTCTTCAAGTCCAGGAACAAGGCCATCGTCGAGTATAAGGCCATCCCATCGCTGGCTCGCACGGTGGATGAAACGTCCACCGAAGAGTTTGATTTGGACGAGGTCGCCAATTTCCGGATTCCAGTCCACCCCTACGTTTACGTGTTCAATCTGGAGACCCACAAGCACTCGTGGGTGCTGGCCGAGCAGATGTTCGAGTACAAGTACAACAAGCATCTGGTCGAGAAACTGATCTTACCAGAGCGCTTCAAGAAGTTGGTCAACATCCTCGCTACCAACACCGACATTCTGAGCGCTGACATTGTGGCTGGCAAGTCCGCTGGCACGATCATCATGGCGACCGGCGAGCCCGGTCTGGGCAAATCTCTGACCGCTGAGGCCACCGCTGAGGCCAAGGGCTCCATCCTTTACAAGGTGCAGTCCGATCAGCTCGGCACTGAGCCAGAGAAGATGGAGGAGCACTTCAAAGTGATCTTCGCCCGTGCTGAGCGCTGGAAGGCAGTGCTGCTGATCGACGAGTGCGACATCTATGTTCATGAGCGTGGCACCGACATTCAGCAGAACGCCATCGTGGGGACCATCCTGCGCACCTTCGAGTATTTCAACGGCCTGATGTTCCTGACGACCAACCGCGACGTCATCATTGACGACGCCGTGATTTCACGCTGCGCTGCGGTGATCCGCTACGAGTACCCGACGGACGAGGACGCCCACAAGCTGTTCAGCATCTTTGCCGATCTGTTCGAAATGGCGCTGCCTGACAACACTCTGGCAGAGTTCCGCAAGCAGCACCCACGGCTGTCTGGGCGCTCCATCAAAAACGTGCTGCGCCTCACGGCCCGTCGCGGCGTCAAGCTGGCCACCCTGGAGGATCTGCTGCTGTCCAAGGAGTTCGTGCCATCTGGAGGCCTCGGGCAAACGCAGATCCCGCTGACCAACACGGAACTGCTCGAATTGGTCATGCAGCGTCCAGGCCTGCTGGACCTCCTGCGCCAGTGCACCAAAACGAAATGAACCCACACTTCTGCGCCGATACTCATCTGGGTCACGCCAACGTGATCAAGCATGATCCGCGCCCATTCGAGAACATCCAGCACCACGACCGCGTGGTGCTGGACTCGTTTCGGGCTCTGCCGACTGGCAATGAGCTGTGGGTGCTCGGTGACGTCGCCTTTACAAAGCAGGCTATGGAGGACTTCTTCGCAGCCACGTCGCACCTGCAGGTATTCCTGATCCGTGGCAACCACGACGATGCCCTCGCCTGGAAGCAACGAGCCAAGTTTCACGCAGCCTACGAGTCCCACTATGTTAAGCGCCAGCTCGGCGAGGAGACGATCAAGTTGTATCTGTCCCATTACTCTCACCGTACATGGCGCAACTCCTGCCACGGCTCCTACCACCTGTTTGGGCATTCCCACGGGGCGTTGGAGTCGGTCGGGCGCTCGATGGACGTCGGGATCAACTGCCTCAACTACGCCCCGATCTCGCTACTCGCGGTGCACGAACGCCTTGCAACGATCGAGCCTGAAAGCCACCACGCCAAGCAGCGCGTCAGCCACCGCTTCGTCTCCCGGATGGAGAAGGAGCTGCTCGCCAACGAAGAGCGCAAGGGCGACTGGAAGGCCTGGGAACCCAACCCAGGTGAGGCCCTGGGTGAGCTGTCCGACCACGTCGGCAAGCTCAAGGCGGCGGTCGCCGAGGGCGACAAGGCCCGCGTCTCCGAGTTTACCGCCGACGTTGCCAATCTCTCGATGATGATCGACGCCCAAAGCGGGCTCCCTTGACACTCCAAGCACCCACACGCCCATGAGCACCACCACGACTCCAACGCCCCACGGGGCAATCATAGCAATCGAAGGCCTGGAGGGTGTTGGGAAATCCACTCAAGTCGTCTTGCTGGCTGATGCCTTGATGCGCCTCGGCTACGACGTCAAGACGCCACGGGAGCCAGGCGGGACGGGTTTTGGCGAGGAGGTGCGTCGCATTCTGAAGAATGGGGAGTACAAGCCGGTGCCGAAGGCCGAGCTGCTCATGTTCGAGGCCAGCCGTGCTCAGTTGATCGAGTCCATGCAGGACCATTTGGAAAAGGGTGGCATCCTGATCATGGACCGGTTCATCTGGTCCACCCTAGCCTACCAAGGAGCTGGCCGTGGCCTCGATTCTGTGGATATCAGGTTCCTCAATTCCTTCGCGACGTCCGGCGTGCATCCTGACTTGGTGGTGGTGCTCGACCTCACGGTTGCGGAATCGCGTGGCCGGTTGTTCAAGCGGAACGACATCACGGACAACTTCGAGTCCCTTGCAGATCCGTTCTTCGAGCGTGCCAGAAACTGCTTCATCGAACTGTGCGCCGAGCACTCCGGGCGCTCCATCTTGCTCGACGCCAGGCAAGAGGTGCCGGTCATCCACACGCGTATTCTGGAAAAGACAGTGTCGATGCTATCGGCCAAAGGAGTCGTCCCGTCCTCTTCCTCCTGCCAGGCCTGATCACCCGACTGGCGTAACTGCCTGCTTGTTGTAGAGGATCATATGCCTCACACCGCTCTGAAGCGGATCTGTCACGTAAGCGTCGTAAAACTTCGCCATGTTGGCAACGAACGCGTCTGGACTGCTCTTGTAAAAGTCAGCTGATACGCTCTGGACAGCTTCAGCCATCCCCTGCCTGAACACCACGTCGATGAACGCTTTTAGGCCGCGCTTGACGTTGCCCTCGCCGTCAGCGTCCCAGTCCCACATCGTCTCTCCGACGTCAGGGGCAGCCATGACGAGAGCGCTCGTGATCCGTGCGCTAAATCTGGTCTTGTCGGAAAGAACTCGGGCACCTGGGTTGAGCCTGAACTGGTTGAGCTTGCCGTAGTAAGAGGCGTCCTCACGGTTGCTCGTCAGATACCACCCAGGACCACGTTGATGATAGGCCTGCGACTGCCCGTCTGTGTCGGTGTTGCCAAACACTCCAGGAACATCGGTGCCACGGTACCACGGGATGCTGCTTGGGTCGAAGGCCTCAGTCAGCAAGGACTCCGCGAGAATGTCGGCCCGTTTGACCGGCGTGATCTGGACGTCGTCGGCCTCGAACACCACGCCTGGAATCTTGGTCCAGGAATAGCCGCTGCCGCGTTCGTACACGTGCGGAGGGATGTCAACCTCGAAGGCCTCACGATCGTCGTAGGCGTACAGGTAAGCGTGGTCGTCTCCGTCCTGCCCTCCCTCGGTGGTGTCGATCCCAGCGTGGGCTAGGATGCTGGCGATTTCAGACGCGATCTCGTCGCAGGCCCCGCCACCGCCGAACTCCTCGTCCATCCCGTCTTCGTCTTGGTTCCAGGCGTCGTATACCGCTTGGGCCGCCTTCGCCATCGCCGGTGTCAGTTGTCTGATCCGGTCGTGCAAACTAGACTGCTGGGCTCCTTGGTGGATTTCGAGCAGGGTGCGGCGAATGCTTGTCATAAGGGATTTCTGATATCTAGCCTTGAAGTGCTCATCCTGCAACTCCCCGTCTAAGTCGCACAAGTCTGGCAAGTGCTCCGACTGTCGCCGTGATGGTTTCAAGGAAAGGTCACTGGCGATCTGGGACGACGCGGACGCCAAGGCTGCATGGGCAAAGTCGTGTACCTTCAAGCCGCGCTCAGCGCTGAACCAGCAGGTCGAGACTCTTCTAACCCGGCTCAATATTCACTACATCACCGAACACGTCATCGGGCCATGGTCATTCGACGTGTTTATCCCGCACTGTGGCCTCCTGATCGAGTGCCAGGGCGAGTATTGGCACACGGTGTCCCGCAAGGAGCGCGCCGACCGGGCCAAGGCCACTTACGTGGAGTCGTACACCAAGCTGCGACTCCTGGAGGTGTGGGAGGTCGAGTTTTACAAGCAGGGGAGGCTGGAGTACCTGGTCAAGCGCGCCCTCGGACTCCTGGAAGTGCCTCCGCAGAGCAGCGTTGACTTCACGAAGCTCGACTGCCGGGTGGTTGATCGCCGCGACGCCAGCCAGCTTTACGGATCATCCCATTACCTTGGATCGTGCCGTGGCCGCTGGCACTTTGGTCTTTATCTGGGCGACCTTTTGATTGGCGCTTGTTCGTTCGGTCAGTTTCAGCGTAACGAGCAGACCCTCAAATACGAAGGAGCGTCGGAGCTTACCCGGTTCTGCATCGATTCGGCTTATCAAGTCAAGAACCTGGGGTCGTGGTTCCTATCACGCTCCCTCAAGCTCATCGGGGGTACCGTCGTAACCTATGCGGACCGCACCCAGGGGCATGACGGAGCGCTGTACAAAGCCACTAACTTCACATTCAGTCACGAGGTACCAAGCGATTACCACTACGTCGATCCGGGTGGTTGGGTGTTGCATAAAAAGACTGTCTGGAACCGGTCGGTGTCCATGAAGATGACCGAGGCCGAGTATGCAGCTAAGCATGAGTTGTCGAAGAAATGGGGAGCTGCCAAGCTGTGCTTCATCTTCACGGGGACGCCTGCCCGGACGCACAAGAACAAACCGCCAGTGCTGCAGCCGCGCAAGGTAGTCAGCGAGGTTGTCGGGAAGGTGGCTCAGCCCGTCCTTGATGTTGCCTTGATTCAGCAACTCAAGCTCGGCGGGACCTCTGCGGGAGCCCTGGCAACTCAGTTTAGCGTGTCCAGGGCTATGATCTTCCACACTGTGAAGCTTAGGCTCGTTGACTGTCACGAACACGGTAAGCTCTGGTCCAAGAAGGACTCCTGCCCGAAATGCCGTGCTGTCCAGGGCTCTAAGGCTGGTGGTAAATGGGTCAAGGACGCGATGTCTTGATACAGATGAGCCGGAGGTGCTCCCGAATTCACCTCCGGCTCGCTGCTTATGGCCCTTGGGACCGATCCAACCTAGTTAAGTCGGTCCCATGGGAATGTGTTTCACGGCTTAGCTGCCGAAGCTGGTCGGCATGTTGCTGATGCGGACCGTCGAGTAGTACTTGTTGTTGATCATCGCCTTGCCGTAGCTGGAGGCGAAACCGCGACGGCTCATGAAGTCGTCCAGCTCGACCGTTGGGGTCGTGAAGAGCAACAGCCAAGGAGCGAAGACGTAGCCCGTGCGGACGAATTCGTTGCCCTTGTAGCCGACGAGGGTTTCGGTGACGGGGTAACGGGTGTCGCCGTAGAGGTCGAGACGACCCAGCTTGCCCATTTCGTGCGCACCTTCGATCTCGGCGTCGTCGTTCTTCGCTTCGAAACCAGCGAGGGTCTCGACGATGTTGGAAGCCTGCTGGCCGAGCAGAGCCCAGTTCGCACGAGCACGGTTGGTGCCACGGGCGATGAAGCTGGAAGCACCGACGAGGGCGTCGATGAAGGACAGCTTGTGTTCCTGGAAGCTGATGTAGCTGCCGGTCGGGATGTTCGCGGACCAGTTGAAGGTACCAGCGCCAGCCTGCTTGCGGACGTCTTCGATCAGCTGACGGTCCACTTCCCAGTGGAGGTGATTGGTCACCGCTGGAGCCAGCATCGACTCAGCGTTCACCTTGTGGAGAGCGTCGAGAGCCATTGCGGCCTCACGGGTCCAGCGAGCGCGCAGCTTGCGGGTTTCCGCACGGATCGGGCGGCTCTGGAGCTCAAGGTCCACCTGCTGGGACTCAGGGTTGAGTTCCTGGTGGTAGTTGTAGCTCACTTCGACCGCCGTGCCATCAACTGGCAGGCCGACGTCAGAGATCGACACTTCACCGGTCGCGTAATCGACGGAGCCTTTGGCAACCGAAGCCACGTTGTACATGATGCCGTCGCCGCCATCACGATAGACCGCCGTGTCGGCGACCAGCTGCAGGGTGCCGGGGATCAGAGGGGTGTAGGCCAGGCTGCCGGAGGTGGCAGAGCTGGACACCGCACCGAGCATTTCGGAGGTGACGCGGTCGCCGGAGTCCGTGTAACGGTCAGCGTGGCCGGTCAGCGCATCCCAGATCTTGGAGCCGCGAGGGGTGTTGCCCTTGTCCTTGCCGGTCACGAAGTTCGCGAAGAAGATCAGACCGGTTGGGCCGTCGAGTGGCTGCACCGTGAAGAGCTTCTGGGCGATCAGGTTTTCCGACATGATCGAGATCATCGGCATGGCGTACTTGTCCCAAGTGCCAATGTTGGTGCTCGTGGTGTTTTCCACCATGCCGTTGTTGATGGCATTGCGGTAGTTTTCGAGCATGTTGGCAGCGAAAGCCTTGGTGTAGTCGTCAGGAAGGCCATCGACCATTTCCTTCCAGCCCTTGGCTTCCATGATGTTGCCTTTGGAACCGACGCCCATGGGGGTTTCGGCGAGTTTGATGCCTCGAACGAGAGTCTCGACGAGTTTGGAGTTGTCAACGTGTGTCATTGCAGTGGGTAGCGTTTAGCTTGGGTGGGTGGTGAGTGCTTGGGGTTACTTCTTCTTGGGCTGAGCGCGACGAAGGGAACCGAGGAGACTGACCGACTCATTCAAGTCCTCAGCCGGAGGGGCAGGAGGAGCAGGAGGAGCCGGAGGGGTACCACCGGGTTTCGGGGCGCTCTCATTGAGCTTGGAAGCGGCGGCTTTGACAATGCGGTCCGAAGCTTCTTCAAGCTTGGTGTAGACCTTGATGCCCTCAAGTTCAGCCTTGTTGGCTTCGTAGAGTTCGGGCTTGATCTGCTTGAACAGCTGACGGCCCATCTCGGTCATGTCCTTGTTGTACTTCGTCGCGAGCTTCCGAGCGGCCTGTTCGTACAGGTCACCACCTTCACCGCGTTTGCCACGGTTACTTTCCTTGAGAGTCTTGTGTTCCTGGATCAGCGTTTCCGTGGCGGCGTTGAGGCGCTTGGTGCGGTTTTCGTTGATCTGCAGACGGCGCTGGAGCTTGGCGATGCCACGCTTGGCCTCGGGGAGGGTCGCAGGCTCGGGGATTTCTTCGAACGGCTCCTCACCGCCAGCTGCGTCATAATCGACGGGATCGGTGGCGACGCCGTCGGCGTTGGCTTCGAGTTCGTCGGCGAGTGCCAGAGCGGCTTCAGCGTCCACGCCACCTTCAGCGGAGGTGCGGAGCATGTCGGCGGCCTTGATCAGGAGGTCCGCAGTGGCGGAGCCTTCTTCGTTGCCTTCGTCTTCACCGCCAGGGGCAGGAGGAGCAGGAGGAGCGCCAGCGCCGGGGGCGGGAGGAGCAGGAGGGGCCGGAGGGGCGTCTTCTTCGTTCTCGTCGAGGCGGGTCGCGAAAGCGGTGAGGCGAGCGTTGGCGTCTTCGATGATGAGTTTGACATCCGGGTCTTCACGCATCAGGGCAGCAGCCTTGACGCGCATGGTGTCGATGGACTCAAGAAGCGCAGCCTTGTCGGAGGTCCTGAGTTTGGTGAAGTCCGTCTGGGCAAGACGGATGGCGTTGGTTTTAAGCTCGCGGGCTTCGATGAGTTTGCTCATTTCGGTGGTATTTTGCGTTGGTGTTGGGGCGGAGATTGGGGCGGGAACTGGTGCAGGAGGCGTCGGAGCGGTCTCGACGATCTTCTCTTTCGGTTTGAGAGCTGCGGCAGCTTCAGTGATGCATCCCAGAGCGCTGGAGACTGAATCGAAGGTGCCGAAGTTGAGGGCGTCGTTGCCAGCGAACTTGAGCTTCCCGTCCTGACCTTCGATCAGAGAGAGTTTGCCGAACGCGCTGGAGACGACCGATACCAGAGTGCGGTTGATCGCGGATTCCTGGATGTCTTCTTCTGGACTTGGAAGGGTTGGAGCACGACCGGCGGCAACTTCCTGAATGTTCCTTGGGATGGCGCGCTGCACGGATGGCGTGAAGACCACGTCCCACGTTTCGAGCATGAAGTCCTCGTTGACGTCCAGGAAACCTTCGGCCTGAGTGGTGGTGCCTGAGCCACGGCTGGAGACACCCCAGCGGACACGGGCTTCGATGAGGGACCGCAAGAGGTTACCCTGCGGCGTCGGCAGGACCTCAAGGGTGCCAAGGATGTCGCCTTCGCGCAGTTCACCCTTCGATTCGGCAATTTCAGACTCGGTGGCAAGCCAGACCTTGGTTACGACGTGGGAGGCCTCAGCCATCCTGGTCATACCGTCTTCTGGGTGCTCGATCATCCCAAGGACACCGCGCTCGGCGAGCATCTTGGAGAAGTCACTGCCGGGGGCAAGGTTCTTCTCCCAGAGCTTCTTGCCGTAGCGGCGACCGTTGAGGTTGGTCTCCACATGGTTTTGAAACACGCCAGTCGCCTGGAAAGTGGTGCGACCGGCTGCTTCGTGCAGCTGAATCGGGCCGTATTGACGGAAGCCGCTCTTTGAGAGGGACTCCTGTACTGTCTGCCATTCACTGAGTTTAATCATTGCTCGGATACCTATGACGCCCTGACCGGAGACTCGCTCTGAGTGCAACCTGATGCGCTCCGTTAAGCCTCGTCTGTACTGACCGGCAATGGGCGCATCGGAGACGGCGCAACGCGTCCGGCTAACACGGACTTAGGCATGACAACTGGAGGGGCGTCTGGGAAGCCCGGTTCCAACTTGACGTAGGCCTGGCTGAAGTTCCAGATGTGTTGAAGCGACTTCTCGGCACGCTCTTTAGTAACACCGAACCTAGCCAGCTTCTGCAGCACCTGAGGGTCGTCCCCCATGATCGAGACCGTCTGACCACCATTCCACATCACCCTGAACATGGGCGACATTGGACGGCGTGTCAGTAGCACGTAACCAGGGTTTGGAACCTTCGGCACCCCGAACGGCACCTTGTAGTACTCCCGCTCTGGCAAGTCCAGAGTGTGACGCATCAGGGCGTCCTGCAGGAGATAATTCTTGAATGGCATAGCCGTAGGCTAGTTGAACATTGACGCCAGCAAGTCCTCAAGAGCTTGCTTGGTCGAGGACTCCGTGACCTGGACTCCCCCAAACAGCCACGTGCCAGCAGCTGCCTTGAAATCGTCCATCATAGCCCCGCTGTACACCGACAGCAGCGGAGTCAGGCTGAACGGCCTCTTGCCAGACACGAAGTCGGCGGTTGACGGGTGCTCAGCCAAGGGGACGCCGTGGGCGTAGCCGCCGGACTTCACGAGAGCGTTGGTAATGTGGATGGCGACCAGACGCGAGACGGCGTCGGAAAACTTCTGATAGACAACTCGGAGCGGAACACCAGAGTTGATGTGGTGCTCGATTTGTTCGATCGTGCGAGCCCGTGGAGTAACGAGCTTGTGCTGCCAAGTCAGACGGCTGCGCGGAGTCATCCGGTCCCAATAGGCCTCAAGGAATGACTGCGTGACCAAATAATGGGAGTCCTCGCCCTTGTCGAGGCACTCCTGAGCGATGTACACGACGTTCTCGACCTTGTCGTAGTAGCTGAACCTGCCGTTGATTCCGGGCGAGATCTTGTGCGGCGATGAGAACAGGTCGCTGGCTTTGATGTGGGAACGCAGCATCCCCATATAAGTGTTGAGGTCAGACATAACGGGGAGGAGTTGGAGGGGACGGTGGCCTTGGTCCGGTCGAGGTGCTGGGTTGAGTTCCAGGCGGTGCTGGCTTGCCGTCTGGCTGGTCGGACCCGATCTCCTTGGTCGGGACATCTTCGGTCCCCTGATCTGGATGATCGGGGTCAATGACCGTGGTCCTAGTGGCGTCAGACTTCACGACCTGTCGCCTTCTAGTGTTGCCGTTCTGGACTGTGATGACCGGCTCCCCCGGCTTCGGCGGTGGGTTGGTTTCGAACAGGGCCGACATCAGCCTTGGCCCAGCCTGAACGGAGTCCCTCAAGCCCAGCTTCGACGCGAGGCCCTGAACCTCACTAGGAGGCTGCTCTTCTTCCTTGCCTTTGCTTGGGGCTGCATCTTTCGAGGGGCTGGCTGTGTCTTCATTGTCGTCGCCTTCTGGTGGAGCATCTGGGACTTCTTCTGAGTCGGGAATTTGGACGCGCAGGCGCTGCAGACCCTCGAGGGTCTGTCGCATGTACTTGGAAAGCTCCGTGTCAGCGCTTCCCAGGATGTCCTGAATCTTGGCGACCAGTCCTGGGATCTGCTGCGAGGGGTCAGTCTGGGGGTCCGGCTTGAACTGATGCATGGCACCCACCAGAGCTTCGATAAGCAGCTTCTCTTCGCTCTCTGCCGGGAGAGCACTGCTTGACAGGGCGCGTTCGTTCAGGAACTGGGTGGCGGTAAGCCACACGTCGCTGTACGACTTGTAAGCGTCATTTTCAAGCAGGATGGCGTGCAGCCTGCTCGTGCCGCTGCTTGCCCCCTTCGTTTCACTCAACAGGCACCTAAGGAGTCTCATTGGTGATAACTAGGGGATCACACTGGTGGGTGGCTTGGATAGTCGAACGGCGGGGTTTCGTCGTTGATCGTGCCGACCTTCGGATCGGTCGGATGTAGGAACACACTGAATGCAACGGAGGCCGCCCCGCGAACCATCAAAGAGGTGACGCCATCGTTACCGGCCACGCCTGCGGCCAGGAACTCGATGTCGGTGAACCAGTCGTCGAAGGAGACCGTGACGGACTGCTGCGGAACGACGGTGTTGATCTGGGAACTGCCGACCTTGACGCCGTCCTTCATGGAACGCAGAGTGAGTTCCACCGGCTTACGCCCGACGTTGGTCAGGTGAATCTCTGCCTTGATGCGTGGCACAGGCGTTGCTAGGGTAACACCGTTGCGGGTCAGCCCCTGCAACACGCTGTTGCCGTCTTGGGTCAGTCGAAGGAACACGCCTTCACCGGTCAAAGTCTGTAGCTGAGGAAGTGGGCTGGTCATCCCGAATAGCTACGACGAGGTTGGTTTTGCGGGGGGGACTTGACAGGCGCTCCGGATGTGCTAAGTTTCACCCGTCCGCTTAAACAGCACTCCCATCACACTATGATCACTGCCATCTCAATCGCCCCGACCTCCACCCCAGCCCCGACCCTCCCACCGGCTGACCTCACCATTGAGCTCTACCGGGCCGAACTCTCCAGAGACTTGGCCCTCATCGCCGAGTTCAACGGCGAGAGCGACAGCAAGCTGCGTCGCGAAATCGCCTCCAGCAACAGCCGTCGCTCCCACCTCATCATGGCACGCACCGCGATCCGCAAGTGGACTGAGAACGAGGCCCCGGCGATCCTGAAAGGCGACGTTCACATCAAGATGATCGGCGGCAAGGAAGTCGTCGATCCCTACGTCAAGCTGTCCAAGGACCTCAACCTGGACTCCCGTTTCTTCCAGATTCCGTCGGCCATCAAGGCACCGAAGGTCAAGGGGGTGACGGAGGCGCAGACCGCTGCCAGCAACATCCAGGCACGCTTCCGCAAGCTGCGCGAGGTCTCTTGCATGGACTGGCACTTCAAGCTGGAATGGATCACCGACATGACCCTGCGCATCCGCATCGCCAAGCTGATCTGGTGGGACATGGCGAATACTCTCAAGAACCAGAACTGCGTTCTTACGGAACTGGTGAACGCTCCTATCACAACCGCTCAGGTTATGGCCTACACGGAGGAGCAGGTCGCCTTCGAATTGTGGCGTCTGGGCTGGCCTGCAACTATGGCAGCCGACCGCGCCTTCCACGCCCAAAAACCACAGAAATGAGAGCACCTGAAGACTCCTACCCTCTTGAGCCCGTGCCGGACGCAGAGCTTGACGACATCATCGGGCGCTTCTATCTGAAGAGGGAGGAGTTTGCGGCAGCGTTCGAGCTGTCCAAGCTCGCTGTCGCCCTCGGAGTGAACGACCGTTGTCCGTGCGGCTCTGGTCGTAAGGTCAAGAAGTGTCACGGCGGGCTCCACGCCGAGAAGATCGAGACCCGGTTCCGCCGGTCAGAGGCAGCTCTGCGCACTTCTCCCTACGACTGGCTCAGCGCGGTTGACCCTCAGAACTACCCACCATCTTGGCAACTCAGTCACAGCGCTACGCGGGGGTTGCTTGCCATGTCAGCCATGGCTGCCTGGAGCATGGGAGGAGGCCGCGCCCGTTGGTAGTCAGGCCGCCAGTTTGTGAGCTTGACTGCGTTCCCATCTTGGGTTGAACGGCATCCCCTCAGACTCAGCCCTGCGCTCCATGGCGTCATTGTTCAAGATCCGCTGCAGCATTTCTTGGCGGCAATGTTCCAGAAACACGCTCTTGACCTTTTCCGGGCTCCCCCTCAAACACCTCACCACTGCTTTGTTGCGCATCCAATGCCAGTCCACCAACACTCCCGGCAAACTGTGACGGGTGGCGATCACTGCCTGCTCAGTTCTCCCCTTGTCAATCGGACTGAGGCAAACGAACTCACCTTCGCGCATCACCTCTTGATTGCAATGCTGCAGGTCGTCGCCGATCGTCACTGACCAGCCGGTAGTCCGCAAAACCTCAGGGAGTTCTGCAGCAAATAGTTCTTCAACAGGGTCTTCGTGTGGGGTCGAGTATTCTGACATGATAATAACTTACCCAGAAATCGGGGAGCCCCCTGATCAGTCGGTGAAACCGCCTTGTCATTCAGCACTTGACAAGCGCTAAAGTCTGTGTTAGATTTCTGCATGTTCAACAAATACAAGACCTCCCGTCAGCTGGAAACCCTCGCCGGTCAGATCACCGGCTCCACCCTCAAGTATCAACCAGAGAGCTATGAACCCTCCTACAAGGCTTGGTCCGACTTCTATTACACGTTCCCCGGCTGGAACACCACCGCCAGCTTCGTGAAGCGCTTCGAGAAGCTGGCGACCTTCTTCCCTCAACTGGAAGAACAACGCCCCGTGCTGGTTCAGGTGCTGGAGCTGGCAAAGCAGCTGGCCGAATTCGCGGCCTCCGAAAAGACTCGCCTCGCCGCCAAGCGCGCCAAGCTGGCTGAACCCAAGCCAGTGCTGGAGTCCGGCGTCAGGCTCGAACAGGCCGACCCCGAAGTCGTCAAGACCCTTCTGGAAGGACTCGCCTCCAACCGCGCTGCCTTCATCGAAAGCGCCCGCAACAACAAGGCCGAGCAGATCAAGGCCACCCTCGTCAAAGCTCTCGACGGCACCTTCGCCGCCAGCATCAGCGCTCACAGCAGCCTCCGCTCCCAGGTCTTTGCCGAATGGGGCCTTTACAATGACGACGCCACCTGCGAGAAGCTCGCCGCCAGACTCAGCAGCCAGAAGGTGGTGGACGGCTACCTCACCAAGGCTCAGAAGGAAGCCGAATTCGAGTTCGATTCCTACGTGATCAAGCTGGCTGGTAAAGTGACCCGCGAGGGCGCGACCAAGGTCTTGAAGGCTACCATGGTGGGCAACGTCTGGGCCGGAGTCCTCTCGGTCGAGACCGACACCAACCACCAGACCTGGAACACTCAGTGCATCCTCAACACTTCCCCTCTGGGCAAGTTGTTCCACCAGTGGCCCACCATTCTGAAAAGCCTGACGGCCAAGTAAGTATGCGGCGTGAAGAACATCGTCGCCGCCGGAATCTGTTATTACTGCCCCTCAACCGGAAAGGTCTTGTTGGGGCAGCGCGGTGCGGACAGTGATGGGGGCTCCGGCGAGTGGGCAGCCTTCGGCGGTAAGCTCGAAGACGGCGAGACTCTGATACAATGCGCAGTCCGCGAGGTTCAGGAGGAGACCGGTTATAAGGAGTCCAAGCCGATGGCGCTCCGCCTCAACTACCGCTCGACCTGGACCCACGGCGACGTCCGGGTGGTGTTTTACTGCTTCATGCAAGCAGTGCCTGCCGAGTTTAAGCTCCCACAGCTCGACCAGACAGAGCACTCCAAAGCGGGCTGGTTCCCGGCGGACAAAATGCCAGCTGGGCTGCTCAAGCCGTTCGCCAGCAACCTCGACGTGGGAGCCCTCAAGCGCCTGAAGGTCTAGCTTGCTGAGGCGGTCGGCCTCGATTACTTTGTGGGATGACCTCCCGTTATCAGGACCCCAAAATCGCCGAGATCTTCTCGGAAGACCGCAAGTATACCCTCTGGCTCCTCATCGAGGAGGCCTTGGTTAAAGCCCTCGCTCCGGAGGATGTCAGCAGACCGTTCTCGTCCTTCATCCAGGGGCTCCAGGGTGTTAATCTGACCAGCTTCATCAACGCCTGCAAACACGAGGAGCAAGGTACCAACCACGACGTCGGGGCGTTCCTGAACGTGCTGGAAGCCAGGGCTGACGGCTGCGTTTCTACCTTCCTGCATCGCGGCTTCACATCGTCCGATGTGGTTGACACTGCGACCAGTCTGCAGATTCATGCTGCCCTCAGGCATATCGAGTGGCTCAAACACGACTTCAAGGAGGCCATCACGAACTCTGGAGACGCCGCGTGCGTCGGCTATACCCACGGGATGCCAGCCGAGGCGATGTGCCTCAGTGCGCGCTGGCAGCGCTGTTTCAACGAGCTGCGCGACCTACCACGGATCAAGCCGCATCTGACTGGACCACTCGGAGACGCCAAGCATCTTGACATCGACACCAGGATCGAGCTGGCACGACTTCTCGGTTTCCATAACGATGGTGGAAAAGGCAGAGCGCCAGCCCAGCCCAACTACATGCAGTGCTCGGAGCGGTCGGACTTTGCCAGACTGGCGTCGTCCATCGCGATCAACGGGAGCGTGCTTGCCAAGATGGCGCTCGACATGCGCCTGTTAGTGTTCAAGGGCGAAATGGGACGGGAAAAGGGGCACCACGAAATGGGCTCATCCGCGATGCCTCACAAAACCAACCCAGCTGATCTCGAAAAGGTTTGTGGTCTGGCCCGTGTGTTACGCGGCAACGCCATGGTCGCCATGGAGAACATTGAGCTCTGGTTGGAGCGCGACATCAGCCACAGCTCGACCGAGCGCATGTGGCTTCCCGACTCCTTCCACCTTTACTGCCACATGTTGACCATTATGACCAAGGCCGTCGTGAACTACAAGCCGACCCACGAAATGGGAGAGGCTCTAGTTGATAATGAGAAGGACCTGCACACCGCAGCCAACGTGGTTCTGCTGCAAAAGCAGGGGATGGGACGCCGTGCCGCTTGGCTCAAAGTCAAAGGTTAACCGACGTCTCCGGGAGGGCTCGTCGGCACTGGCTCCGGCGATCCAATGAAGTTCTCCCAAGAGGGAAATGGGAGGGAGCCAGCTGGAACGTTGGCAAGGAACCACGTCCAGCCCTCGTGCAGCCAAATCAACGTGGCCTCAACAGTTTGTTGCCCGTTGGTCTTGAACGGGGACTTGAACAGCTTCTCCAGGCTCCCTACCTCCAAACGCAGGACCGGGACCGTCTCATACCCGAACTTCTCCTCCAGAGCGATCCGCCAGATGTTGGCGAAGTTGTCGTCCCCGTAGTACATGCAGCGTCCGGCCTCTTGCAGGGCCGGAAGTCCGGCTATCGCCAGATACTTGAAAAAGGCCAGGACCGTCGGGTAATGGAACCGTTTCCCGTACTGACCAAGCCACCCGGTGTTGTCATCCTGGACCGGCGAAGCCGTGTACAGCAGGGGCAGCGTGGTGTACGGGTTCGAGACTGGGTCAAACTGGTTCACTCAGTCGGGATTGGGAAGGCCTAGACGTCCAGGATCTTAGGATAGCAGATGTCGCAGGACAGCTCGACGTTGATCATCGCCGGAGCGTCGGACTCGTGGTCGAACTCGTCCGGGGTGAGCTTCTTGATGAACAGGCCACGGCAGACCCACACGCGGTTGCGGTAGGCACCAGAGTCAACGATGCCAGGGGCAGCAGCCGGGTCCATCCCAGGAGGGAGCAGCATCAGGCTGCCACGTCGCTTGTAGTCGCGAGCGCGACCGATTGCGCCGGTGGCTGGGTTGTACACCTGCCTGAACCAAGCAGCCAGGCGATCCAGCACGTCGGTGTCAAGGTAGTCGTAGAAGGAGATCGCCATGTTTTCAGCCGACTCCATGGCACCCGCATATTTGACGGGAGTGTTGAAGGCCTTGATGGCTGGGTTGGTAACGCCGATCCCTGGAGGACGCACGTTCTTAACAGACAGAACCAGCAAATCACCTCCGGTGTCGGGGATGATGAGCGCGAAGTTGGATTTGCGTTGCGGTTCGAACGCTCCGTTCTGAGCCAACAGCGAGTTCCCAGCGAAAGGTGACATGAGTGCCATACGCTGATAGTTACAGACGCTTCTAAATATCTGCAGACTATGCTTCCCCACACCAAGATTCTGGTTGAGATTACTAAGCTGACACGAGCCCTGCAGGCTGACACCAACCTGTACCCAGTCACAATCATGATCAGGGCTACCCCGTCGGGAGTCTTGGAGGCTGGAGTGAAGCGCGACAATGATCAGCACGAAATGGCGCAGACGCAGCGAGCCATCCAGCACTACGTCAACAAGTTCTCCAAGGCCAGGGCCGCTGCCAATCCAGACCAGACTCTGAGGCGCAGGCGTCCGACCGGTGGTGGCTCGATTGTTCAGGTTGAGAACCCTCAGGCTGCCCTGCGCGAGCTTGCCAAGCTGATGGGAGGTGCGATGAGCGGACCCGATCGTGGCCAGCTCAGCATGAGCGTCCAAGCCAAGTCCCAAGAAGACCTGCAGCGAGTCTTCGACTCCCTGCACTCAGTATAGGGATTGCGGTTGAGACAGGCCGCGTTTTTATTACACGAATGAGACTCATTGCAATCCTCACAGAAACCGCGCCCCCGGCTCAGCAACCCTCGGTCGTCGTTGACCTGACCCGCCTCAGCCGCAGACGTGGGGCTTACTCTGGCGTGGCCGTGATCGGCGACGAGTCCAAGGAGGCTTACGGGACGGACGGCTCTGTGTCCAACATCATGGATGAACTCACCCAGAAACTGGAGAATGACCTGGGCGGTTACTTCGACGATGACGTCACTCTCCGCTGTGGCAGGAAGTACAGGGTTAGCAGGCAGGGTGAGGCTCTTGTGAGCCAGGTCATTCCTTAATGGGGGATTGACAAGCGCTAGAGTGCGTGCTAGGTTCCTGAATGAAGGAACGATTCACAGACAAGGTTTTCAAAGACGAGCAGATGAAGATGATCCGTTGGGCCGACGGCGTCCTGACCAAGTACCAGAAGGAAGGCTATTCTATGACGGTGCGTCAGCTGTTCTACGCCGCCGTCAGCATCAACTTGCTCCCGAATGTTCAGCCTGAGTACTCGAAGCTCGGGGACTTGCTGACAGACGCCCGACTGGCTGGCTACCTCGACTGGGACGCTATCGTGGACCGTGGCCGCATGACCCGCGAGATCGACACCTACGAGTCTCCGCTCGCTATCATGCGGCAGACGGTCAGCCGGTTTAAGACCGACAAGTGGCAGAGCCAGTCCAACTACGTGGAGGCCATGATCGAGAAGCAAGCCCTGGAAGGCGTGGTGGCTCCGGTCTGCGCTAAGCTCGAAATCCCGTTCACCTCTAATAAGGGCTACGCATCTTCGACGATCGCTTACGACGTTGCCAAACGCTTGCAGGAGCGTCGTCGGGCCGGTAAGATGGTGCACATCCTCTACGCCGGAGACCATGATCCATCTGGGCTCGACATGGGGCGCAACCTCAAGGAGCGCTTGGAGCTGCTCAGCGACGGGACCGTTTACATCCACCGGATCGCCCTGAACCGCGACCAGATCGACCATCACCACCTCCCCGCCAACCCTGCAAAGGATAAGGACCCGCGCTATCCAGCTTATAAGGAACTCCATGGTAAGGACTCCTGGGAAATGGACGCCCTGCCCCTCGAAGAATTGGCTGGAGTCTTCACGAAGTCCGTCATGCAGCTGCGCGACGAGCGCCTCTGGCAGCGCGACTTCCAGGCTCAGGAGGAAATGCGTGACCAGCTGCAGGCTATGCAGGAAGAGCTTGAGCCCACGAAGAAGGGTGGCGACGACTTCAAGTTCCGCCCTCTCTGATAAGGACTTGACAAGCGCAAGATTGTGTGATAAGTTTCACCCGGCTTTCTAATCACGACTCCCACAGCATGAACAGCGACTCCACCGAACCCGAACTCTACGACTCCGACGATCAGGAACCCTCAAGCTCCAGCTCCGCCGGAGGCGAAGAGGCCAAGCAGAACCTCCGCAAGCTCCACGAGGTGGCTGACGGGGATGCCGCCAAGCTCGTCAAGATGCTGGTGCTGGCTCAGAACAGCAACAGCGAAGGCGAGCGCACTGCTGCCCTCAAAAAGGCCAACGAGTTTGCGATCAAGAAACAGATCGACCTCGCCAGCATCGAAATGGAAGGCCTGGGTGAGACCAAAGGTCAAGCTGGGCTCTCCAACGAGCCTTTCGTGTCCACCAAGCACAAGACCGCCAAGAAGGACTGCCGCCGTCCCCCTTGCCACAAGTTCCTGAGCTGGCTTCTGGTCCGTCACTTCCGGGTGGATATCCTGACTCATGGCAAGTGGGCTGCCTCCACGATCACACTCATCGGACGTCAGTCGGACGTGTCCTTCGCGATCTACGCCTATGACTTTCTGGTCGAGACCTTCAACCGTCTGTGGCGCGCTTACAAACAACGCACCAGCGCCAACCCAAGCGACCGCAACGCTTACTTTTACGGCCTCTACTGCCGTCTCCACGACACACTCGTGAAAAGCACCGAAGAGACAATCCGTCAGGAACTGGCTCAGTTCTCTGAGGAGACTAAGGCTGCTCAGAAATGGGACGTCATGGTGATCGAGGAGAAGGACCTGCTCCAGCAGGCCACCAAGGATCACCACCCGACCGTCAAGTATGTGAAAGGTCCTGACATCGGACCCATCACCGACAAGAACATCATGTATGACGGCATGGAGGACGGTAAGAAGATCGAGATTAACCGCCCCCTTGACAAAGACAGCCAGAAAGCCGAAAAGTCCGCCCTACCAGAATGATGCTCATCTTCTCCAGACCTATGACATGTGCGCTCCTCATGGCGAGCACGCACTTGTTAGCGAGGGACGGTCAGGTTCTGCTCGGAGTCGAGCTGGAATCTGACCGGGAGAAGATGGACGCAGCCCTGAAGGCAGCGGCTATCGAGTGGGAAGATGCCAAAAATAAGGCCGCCCTGATGTGGGACAGCGACTGGCTCCCACCTGAAAACTCTCCGTGGCTGCCTGACTGGCAGTCCCTGAACGAACTTCGTCACCCGGTGTTCTTGCCGGTGTCGATGGACACTAAACATACTTTGGCACCAGCGATAAGGCGCTTCCTCCTATACGGCAGTATGGCGACAAGGGGCACGGCTGCGTACCGTGTAAAAACCTAGTGTATGTGCAAGAGCGGGAGGGCTGACAACAGTCCTCCCGCGTCTGTTTTCTAGATTCGTCTTATGCTGCCCTCCACCTCTCCCGTCCCCTCCCCACACGATCTGGTTTACCTTGAGCTGATGCGCCGTATCCGAGCGCACGGTGACTACCGGATGGAACGCACCGGCACTGGTGCCTATTCGTTGTTCGCCCAGCAACTGCGCTTCGACCTGACGGACGGTAGCTTCCCGCTGCTGACTACTAAGAAGGTCCACCTGCGCTCGATCATCCACGAGCTGCTCTGGTTCCTGAAGGGCGACACCAACATCAAGTACCTCAACGACAACGGCGTGACGATCTGGGATGAATGGGCCAACCCGGACGGCGACCTAGGACCTTGTTATGGCTATCAATGGCGTCAATGGGGGGAGTGGTCCACTCAGCGTTTGGAAAAGAAGGCACCTGTCGTTAAACGTCTGGAGGATGAAATCCCGCCTTTCTGCGACTACGATGTTTCCCTCCCTGAAGCCCCGGTCATTACCGATGCTGGCAAGGACGAGCGCAACCGCGCTCTCGTAAAGGTCGTGTTTCCACGTTCCTGCTACTCGTACACGATTCGAAAGGACCACGCCGAGAGGGGAGTGCGCGACCCCTATGCACCGTCGAAGTGCGGAGTTGGCTGTCTCGGCGAGGATGAGAGGACGCTTGGGATTCCGGAGACAGTCCTCAAAAACCTCATCGCTTGCTGGAACAAAATGATGGAACGCTGCTACGATCCGAAGTGCAAGGAATACAGGTTCTATGGTGCCATCGGAGTCAAGGTGTGCCGTCGCTGGCTCTGCAGATCCGCCTTCCTGAGCGACGCCACCAAGCTCCCGTGGTTTGAGCAAAAGTCGAAGGATCTGGCTGGATACCAGCTAGACAAGGACCATCTGGGAGACAGCACTTATTACTCGCCGACCACCTGCGCTTGGGTTCCTGAGTGGGTTAACTCGGCTTACGCTCATACGCAGCCCTTCGTGGCGACAGCTCCGGACGGCACAGAGTATTATCACATTTCGCCTAGCGTGTTTGGCTCGATGCATCAATTGTCGGGGCATTCGATCTGCCGTTGTTTGCGTGGTGAGAGGCCTCACCATTTCGGCTGGAAGTTCTGCCCTGTTGAGGATCGAGGTCTGCGCTTTAGCTCCCCCACTGATCAGATCAAGCAGCTGGTCGAGGGCATCGTCAAAAGCCCTTACGGGAGACGCCACATTGTGTCGGCCTGGAATGTGAAAGACTTGCCCACGATGAAGCTCCCACCCTGCCATTGCCTGTTCCAATGCTTCGTCTCCTCGAAGGGCCGCCTGAGCCTCCACCTTTACCAGCGCTCCGCTGACTACCTGCTGGGCGTCCCCTTTAACATCGCGAGCTATGCGTTGCTGCTGCTCATGCTGGCTCAGGCCACTGGGAACAAGCCAGGCGAGCTGGTCATCACGTTCGGCGACGTCCACCTCTACTCCAACCATCTGGAGCAGGCCGACCTCCAGCTGTCCCGCGCCCCGTTCGGAGCGCCTCGAATGGAGATCGGTGACTCAAAGGACATCTTCGGTTTCAAGTATGAGGACTTCAAACTGCTGGACTACACCTCCCATGCTTCCATCAAGGCCGCCATCGCCGTTTAGTCCTAATGGTGAGTTTCAAGTCTATCAAGACAACTCACAAGGCCCAGTCGTCATAGCTCAACACCCATTTCCTCCACTCATGCAAGACCAAACTACCATCCCAACTCCTGCCGACGAGCAGGGCATCGAAATCCCACAGCCAGACGGAGCTGTGTCCGTTGTCGCCGACCCCTCGGGCCGTTTCGACTTCACCCAGGACTGGACCCGCCAGTTTCGCGGCAATGATCGCAAGTTCATGCAGAAGCACATGCTGGACTTCGCGGCTAAGACGGGCAGACCCATCCGCTATCTTGAAATCGGCGTCTTTGAAGGCCGCAGCGGCTGCCACGTTCTGGACCACTACCCGGACCTGGAGTACACCGGCATCGACCTGTGGCAGACCAGCGGTCTGTCGCCGATCTACTACCCGTCCAAGGATGACACCGCGATCGGTGCGATTGAAGAGCGCGCCCGCAAGAACCTTGCCCTCTTCGAAGCTCAGGGCCGCAAGGTCAGGACCATGAAGGGCCAGGCCACCCGCTGCGTCTCCGAACTGCTCGAAGCCGGTGAGCGCTTCGACTGGATCTACATCGACGCCGCCCACTTCGCCCTCAACGTGGTCGCTGAGGCCGCGATCGCCTGGCAGATGTTGGAAGTCGGCGGTTTGATGCTGTTCGACGACTACAAGGACCGTGGAGCCCGCAACACCACGCTGTCTGGTGGTGAGGCGTTTCTGCAGCTCGTGAACGCAGAGCGCCTGTTCCAGAATCACCAGCTCGGCGTCATCAAGAAGTCGGAGTCCCAGACTCAGCCGCTTTATCGGGCGCAGAAGCTTGGGAGTGAATAAGCCCCTCAGCCTTCTCAACAACAGCGATAGCCGCTCCGAGCTGAGTACCAGCCAGGAGCGGCTCAACTGCTGCGATGACGTGTAGGGCCTCTCCGACCTTAGCGCTGCTCAGAGTCGGCCTAAGCTCCTCGACCTTCTTGAAGAGATCCCAGAACCAGCCCTTTGGGCCGAAGGCAGCCACTGCGTTACCCATGGTCTCGGCCTTCGAAAAACGGGTGTGGCACTGGTAGAGCCTGGTGCGGAAATGCAGGTGCACCTCCCACGGCTCCGGAGGGTTTGGCAGAGCACCGCCGAGCTGTTCCTTCAGCCACGGCGAGCCACCCGTCAGGATGTCACACAGGAAGTCATGCTCAAGGGCAGCCAGGGAGCAGGTGCCGTCCGGCATGTAGTAGAACGGGAACCCCCAGAAGATCGGCGGCACGCTGGCCTTGTCGTAGATGTAGCCCTTCGGGATCTTGTAGATCCGGCTCGGGCAGAACGCCAGAGTGAACTCGTGATCCTCCTGAAGCTCCCATTTAGGACCCTCAGAACCAGGCCAGAGAGGCCAGAACGGATCTGGATCTCGAACGGCTTCTACCCATGGGTGCTTGAATTCTGTTGTCTGCATACCATAATACCTAACGTTGATTTCTCACTGACCCTATGGCACCCGCTACAACACCACTCCCACAAAACGTCCTCCCACCACGCGTCCTCAGCCCCGGCAAGATCGCCGCAGTCCTGGATGCTGGCTACGGCTCCTCTTCCAAAGGCCTCGTGTCGGCCTGGATCACCAAGAACGAGCGCCCTGACTTCCTGCTCACCGCCAACGGTCGCAATTCCTCGCACACCGTGGTGGATAACTCCCTGAAGGCCTCCCGCGAGGCCATGACACCATGCCAGCTCAAGGGCGAGTTCGTCTTCAAGGTCCTGCCGGTCGGAGCCTTCTACAACAAGTGGAAGGGCTACAACCCGATCATCTACATTGGCCCCGGTGCCGCTTTTACGGTCGAGGACCTCGTCAAGGAAATGAAGGCCTGCGAGCTGGACAAAACGCAGGTCTGGGTCCACCCGCTGGCATCGGTCGTCACGGAGGCCGACATCGGCTATGAAAACGGCACTTGGGACTTCGACGGCAACCCACGCCCGCAGATCGACCACGACTCCGGCACCACCAAGCACGGCACCACGGGCTCCGGCGTCGGAGCAGCTCGTGCCAAGAAGTCTCTGCGCAAAGGCAAGCAGTGGTATGATGTCTCCGACCAGCCTACGATGGGGCAGAGCGGCCTGATGTTCGCCGACACCTTCGAAGAGGCCGTCCTGAAGCGCCTGGCTCTCGGCAAGACCGGCCTGCTGGACGGTTCTCAGGGTTACCTGCTGAGCCTCTACGGGAAGTTCTTCCCACACTGCACTTCACGCCCCGTCACCCTGGCCTCATTCTTCGCCGACATCAACCTCCCGGTCAGTGTGATCGGCAACGTCTGCGCGGTGGCCCGCACCTTCCCAATCCGGATCGCCAGCGTGCGCTATTTCCTGGACAACCAGCCCGTCACCCTCGCCGAGAAGGTCGAAGCGGAGTCGAGGGGCCTGTTCGTCAATACTGTGGACTCCAACTCCGGTGGCTGGTATCAGGACCAACGCGAGTTGACTTGGGAGCAGGTCAGCGAACAGGCCGGACGCCACATCGAGCCTCAGCTCACCAGTCTGACCAAGCTGCCACGTCGGATCGCCACGTGGTCCAAGGCCGCGATCCGCGATTTCCTGCTGCACAACGCCCCGCCGTGCGGCTGCAAGACTTACTTGTTTGTGACCTTCACGAATTATCTGAAGGGCTCCGAGATGAAGCACTGGATGCACCAGAACATCCATGAACTGGACGACGCCGTAACCGAGGTGCTACTGTCCGACTCCCCGGAGACTGACAGCGTGCTGCCACTGGTGCGGGACTTTGAGTGATCGGCGTCCCTTTTTGGTAGGACGTAACAGGCTGTGCTGGGACAGGTAGGAGGCTACCTTCTCAGCACTTCCTATTTTACGGTCTGGGCCTGGAACTAAAACGGACGTCGTCATGCAGATAACTATCCAGTATGCTAAAGCTTGTCGAATGCCTGACCGAAGACACCCACCCGCCACGGTTTTCCAGGGTCCAGCGAGTTGAACACGACCTCGCCTGCCCTCATTGTGGCGACAAGATGGGAGAGAAGGACTTTAGTTTCGGCTTCGATGCAACGTCCGGCATGTGGTATCACACCTGTGGTGACGGCGGCAGCAGGCGCATGATCCGCTCCACCGAGGAGCAGGAAAAGCAGAGTGCTCAGGCTGCTGCTTACTGGTCAAAAGGAGGCTTCCGGTGAAGTTTGAGAACCGACCACAGCTTGGCTACGACCGCACCCTCCTGCAGGGAGTCAGCATCGAGGACCTGATCTCACTACCGATCGAGAAGTTCCCGACCTCCGGCCTGACAGATCTGCGCGAGACCCTGTTGATCATTGAGGACTGCTACCGCAACATGCCAGTCCTGACCGTCAAGGAGAAGGTCGACGGCGAGGTTGACAAGGTGTATCTGGAAACGGTCGGACGTGACACTTTCACGCGAGTGATCGACATGCCGATCTGGGTTGACCAGACCATCCCACAGACTCGACGCGAGAAGTACGGCGAGACGACGCTGCGCCCCACGACGCTATCGTTTGCCACGGTAGTGCTGGCACGCTTCAACTACTACCCACGGGCCGGTGACGTGGTGTTGTGGTGCGACCAGCTGTACGAGATCACCAGGGCCTACGTCGATCCGCGTGACTTTTTCCATCAGACTACCTTCCCTCTTTACGTGCGCTGCGACACCAGAATCGCCAACTACGACAGCCGCGATCTTGGCAGCCATTGCGGCTCCAGCGACGCCAAGACCACCACCGCCGGAGCCCCGTCTCTGACCACTCCGAACGACCAAGGACCACTCGGGGGCACGTTCAGGTATGACAATGATGGCAATCAGGGTCCGCTGCCTACTCTGATGTCTCCGTGACAGTAGCTATCCTCGAATGTCCACTCTGATCACCGACCTCACCCAGCGCGACTACGACGCACATGTCCTAGCCCTGATCGCACGCGCTCGGGAAACCTCACCCGGACTCTGGAACTCGTGGTTTGAGGGCGACCTTGGCAAAGTCTTGGTTGACCTGATCGCGTGGGACAACAACGTGCTCGGTCTGATCGCCGATCAGCAGGTGCGCGAAGTGTCAGTTGACACCCTGCGTTTGCGTGAGTCGATCCTCCATCACGTGAGGCTCCACGGCTACTACGTTCGCCGCAACACTCCGGCTTCTCTGCGCGTCCAGGTTCTCGCCAGTTCAGCGCCAACTGCCCCAGACGTCCTACGCATCCGCAGCGGCCAGCGTGTCAATGCTGCAGACGGGAGCGTTTGGGAAGTGTCATCCGACTTCACGGTCAACTCAGGTGAGCTCTATCCGCGCACCGTGGTAACGTCTTACGGGGAAATCGTGGTTCCCTCAGTCAACTCCGCTGGCGCTCAAGTCAACACGACCGCTCTGGTCTGCGTCCGCAAGGGTGAGTCATTCGCCACGCTGGTCGATCTGGAGCGCAATCGCCTCCCCAGCGACACCGGATTCGGCCCCAAGGTCGCTGCTGGCATGGTGCTGCGTCTCACTTCCCAGCTGCTGGGCTCGGCGTTCGGCGACGGCCCCGACATCACCAGAGATGAATACGCGGTTCTGTCGGTCGGCGGTTTGCCAGGCGACCGGGCTACCGGCTCAGTGCTCTACCTTGACCGTCCGTGGGACTTGGATGACTGGGTCGGCAAGTGGTCCATCGAAGACCGCACCATCGTGATCTCAAACGCTGAGACGATTGTGGAGACCTTCACGCTGGACACCGACCCATCACTCAGGGTGAGTGCTGCCATCCAGGGCTCGTTCGGACCGATCGTTGACTCGGGGGTCGAGGCCTTCAAGCGAGCTGGTGTGCTGGGCGCTACCCTGGAGGCCGCCTTCAACGGCTCCGGAATCAGTGTGTTGGTCAATGGTGTGTTGTGGGACGAGACGGCCTCCCTGCTGCTCGAAGGCTCGGCTGCTCAGGTTTATCAGGTGGACTTCGATCAAGACGACAAGGTCACGATCACGTTCGGCGACGGCGTGCGCGGTGCTGTTCCTCCAGCTGGCACCGTCACGATTCAGTACCGGGTCGGTGGTGGCGTCAGAGGCAACATCACGCCAGGCAACTTCCAAGGGGTCGTCACCGCATCCTCCTCCTCGCCGCTGTCCAATCAGGGCGTGTCCCTGACGCTTGCCAACCCCTACACGTTCGGCAACGGTGGGCAGGAGCGCGAGGGACTGGAAGCCATCAAAGCCAACCTGCGCAACTTCATCCGGGCCAACGACCGTGGGGTGTCGGATGAGGACTACGAGTCTCTGGCTGGCAACTTCACATCTGGCGGAGGCAGGATCGCCCTGGCTCGTGCCGTTCGCCGCACCAACACAGTGCCTAGGGAGCAAAACCTGATCTGGGTGCACGCCTGGGTTAAGGGTCCGGGTGGAGCGCTGATCGCCCCTGATCTGCAGCTCAAGACCGCCCTACTTGAATACCTCAATCGCCGCAAGATGGGGACTGACGAGGTTGTGATCGTGGATGGCCAGACAGTGCCAGTCCCGTTGATCCTGCGTTACCGCTACCGCAAGGGAGTGCCTCTTTGGGAGGCTAAGGAGGCTGTGGACGGCGCTGTTGCGACGGTCATGGAAGCACAGCTCCCCGGCAGAGACCTCGATTTGTCCGACCTCTATCTGGCAGTACGCAAGCTCAACGTCATCGAGTCCGTGGTGTTCGACCACCCGGCTGCCATCCTTGAAGCCGGACCGGATACTCTGTTCGGCAACTCCGTGGTGCGCGGCGTCATGACTCAGCTGTCGTCCCCGGCTCGCTTGGGTGACAGCTCCATCGTGGTGGCTGACTACTCGATCTTCGGAGCCGGTCAGACCGTCATGATCTACGAGGCCAACAAGACCCCAACGGTTGCCGTGGTTGACCAGGCCGCGTCTGGCGTGGTGAGCTTCCGGAGTGGCGTTTGTCAGGCCGAATACACGAACGCAGCCGAGGTGTACAACACCCCCTACGCAGCCTACGGGTGGAACTCAGAGCGCCCCGTCACGGTGTTCGTCCGTTACTCCTCGAACCTTGAGCCAGGAATGCTCGACCAGCCCATCAGGTTCGCTCTGGAGACCTACTTCAACCGCAGGCTTCGCCCCGGCAAGTCGCTCCGCCGGTCCGTTCTGGAGCAACTCGTGGCACAGATTTCCGGGATCTCCGCCGTGTCGGTGTTCCTGAACCGCTACGACTCGCAGGTCGAGGAGGTCACAGTCACCACCGACGAGCAGGTAGTTATGGCGGGGCTCGTCGTCAACGGGGTCTCGCTCCAGGCAACTTGACAAAATCGCTAGCCCAGTTTATTTTACGAGATGAGACTCCCAGACTTCGCCGAATCGCTCAAACAGAAGATCGACGCCATGGCACTGCCTGGCTGGGCCTATTCGGTGAGGTTCGACTCCAACCTGATGGACTCGGTGCACGTCCGGTTTGCCGATCAACCCAAGGAGAAGTGGCCCAACGGCATCTGGCATAACGCCAACGGTTTCCTGCTCATGATTGATGAGCGAGGCAGGCAGCGCGAGGTCGGCAGAGGCCCCTACCAGATGATCGTCAGCACCATTTCCGGACTGCCCAGAATGATCGGCAAGTCAGGCACCCTCGAACAGATCGAAAAACACATCATGAGCTACCTTAATCGCCTCAAAACTCCTCCCGCCCCAAAGCCAGTCATCACCCCGGACAAAGTGGTCGAGTCCCTGCTGGAAAGCAACGGCGTCGCCTCGTTGGATGATGAGGCAGCAGACAACATTGACGACTATTCCGTGCTGGCTTTCACGACCAGTCCGGAGCAGACTCAGGCGGCCAAGTTGAAGGCTAAGGAACTCGGCATTGAGGCCGAGCCGTTGCAGGACCTGTTGCGTCACACCAGGAGAGAGTTCTGGAATCACATCCCGGATGAGGTGAAGACAAACAGAGAAGCGGTTCGTCTGTGCTGGACCCCAGTTTTGGGAGGTGAAGCCCTGGAACTTGAAGACGCCCTGAGAGGAATGAACATCTTCGCCGAAACCGAGTCCGTCCTCGACTAGCCATCTGATTTCTCGATTTGATGACACAAGGAGCAGTCTTCTTCACGTGCGGGTCTAGCCATTGCGAGCGCCTGCTGGTAGCCATTCATTCACTTCGTCTGCAGCACCCGCTGCTGCCGATCGCCGTAATGGCGCTGGACGACGGCAAGGCCCCTGCAGGGTTCTTCGATCACCTGCAGCAGGACAACGTGCAGGTGATTATGTTCGACCCGCAACCGGGATACAGTGCGCTGTGCCATAAGATCCGGTCGCTGCATTACGCCCCGTTCGACATCAACCTCTTCATCGACGCCGATATGGTCATCATGGCTCCGCTCGATGAAGCCTTCAAGGTCGTCTCGGAGTCAAAGACTGTAGGCCTCGCCTTCGTGAACTTCGCGAACTGGCGCTCAGACGGCAACTCGATCAGCAAGCGCATCCGGAGGTTTGCTGGGTTGATCGACAGCCACGCGATCGAAGCCGCAATCCAGCATGGCCCAGCCATCAACGTGGGTTCGTTCGTGTTCCGTCGTGGTCACCGCTTCCTGCAGGAGTGGGAGGACGGCACCGTGCTCGGAGCCAGGCACCGCGTGTTCATCCCCGACGAGATCTACGCGCAGGTCTCATTGCCGCAGCTGGTCGCACTCGGCGAGGCTGTGGTACTCGGCCCTGAATGGGGTGAGTCGGTCCGTTACCCGGTCTGCAAAGAACCGAAGATCGTCCACTACCACGGCGACAAGCATGATGGCAAGTATCCGCTGTGCGACGTCTGGCGCAAGATGCGCGACCAGAGCAAGTCCGGCAAGTTCCAGTACGCCGACAACACTTTGGTGGTAGCGGTCGATGCAGCTTACTACAAGACCTTCTCCAAGTCTCTGGCGAACTGGCGTCAACACAACGTCATGAACGGCCTGCGCACCCTTCTGATCCACGACGGGTCGTTGACTCAGGAGCAGATCGACCAGACCGGTTTCGAGCGTGCCGTGGTATACCAGAACCCACACACCAAGACCCAGCGCGCCCTGATGCTCAACAGCTTCATGTTGTGCGCCCCGTTCGAGGTCGAGACCCCTTACTGGACCAAGCTCGATGCCGATTGTCAGGTTAGCCCGGAGACGCGCCTGTTTGAGTCCGCAAAATGGCGCGGCTACGACGTGGTGTCACACCGATGGGGCTACACCAAGCCAGCCGCTTGGGTCCCGACCTTGGAAGCATGGCGCAAGTCCAAAGGCGTCGGCAAGCAGTTCATCCAGGACTGGGAGTTTGACGCGCAGGCTGAGAATCGCACCTTCAGATCGGCCCGCATCCAGAGCTTTGCGTGCTTCCACAACACCGCCTCATCCAGGGCCATGGCTGCTCCGGCGGTGGCCGACGGAGTCCTCCCGGTGCCTTCGCACGACACCTATCTGTGGTTCATGGCCGAGGCTCTCGGCTACAAGATCGAAAGGGTGAACTTGCACAAGTGGGGCTTCCGCCATTAAGTATCCGGATGCGAACCGCTGACCAGCTCGTTGAAAACCTCCTCAACGAAGAGCCCAAAACCCCGGTGGTGGATTTTAATGACCCAGCCTTGCACGAGGCTGCAACCGAACATGGTGTTGCCCTGACACAAAGGCACGTCTCTTTGTGGAACAAGGAGGGCAACTTCGCCAAGATCCCGCTTCTGACGTCCCAGTTACTTGACTGGTTCTCAAACCATCGAAGCGCTGACTATTCGTTCGAGACCTACTTGGCAGAGGATCAGCCCGGAGAAGACGAGTAGAGTTCTTAGACGCTGCATGACGCAGCTCCTCGAACTCGAACTCTTTCAATTCTTCGCCCTTCGGCACGTAACCATACGACTTGACAATCAAGGACGTGTCCTAGTGGTCGGCCCCAACGGTGCCGGTAAAACCGCGATGCTGATCGAAGGCCCTTATTACGCCCTGTTCGGCCAATCCTTTGAGTACGGGCCGAGACCGGGTGACTCAGTGGGCAACCGGTTCCACAAGTCCTTCCTGACCCGCATCGACTTTGAGACCGCTGGTCAGACCTACCGGGTGATCCGGACTCAAGGAGTCAAGGAGTGCCAGGGGCTCAAGCTCAACCGCAACGGCCTGTTCCTGTTCAGGCAGGAGGAGCGCCACCAGAGTCAGTGGGTTGATATGAGTCTGTCCAAGGCGGTTGACACCCAAGCGGCTATTGACCGGCTGGTAGGGATGACCGCTCTGACCTTCACGAACACCACGACGTTCAGCTCAGACGTGCTGCGGCTGCCTGACTTCCCAGATGCAGAGAAGAAGCGCATCATCAACGACCTGCTCGGAGTCGGGAGCTGTGACACTGCCCTGAAGACCACCACCAAAATAATCGCCGACATCAACCAAGAGGTCACCCTCAAGGAGGCCTTGCATGCTGTCACCAACAACTCGGTGAAGGACGCAGTCAGGCGGGTAGCTTCTCTGGAAGAATCGGCCCTGGAGTGGCAGGAGGAACTGGAGCGCAAGGCGCAGGAGTTGGCCACCCGCAAGGAGCGCCTGGCTTCCGACTTGAAGCTCAAGGAGGACTCACTGGCAGCCCTGACCTCAAAGACCGCCAGCGCCCGACTCTCCATCACAGAGTCCAAAGAGAAAATCATCGTGCACCGTAAGCGAATCAAGCGCTTGTCTGAGCTGTCCGACCAGTCCAAGCTGGACAAGCCTGGACTGGGCGACTCTGGCCGGATTCGCCAGAAGCTGGATGCGGCTAAGTCTGGGGCCTGTTCAGAGTGCGGCAAGCCGTTTGACGAGAAACTGGAGCCAGAGAAGCACGCCAAGCACGTCAAGGGGTTGCTCGATGAACTCGCGGCAGCCGTAGCTAAGGAGAAGCAGGAAATGGCTGACTGGAAGGTCACAGATGACGCCGTGAACAAGCGCAGGGCCAAAGAGATCTCGGATCTCGACACTGAGGAGTTGAGTCTGGAGTCAGCCAACGAAACGGTTATCAGGCTGGACCGACAGGTAGCAGAGACTGACGCTCGGATCTTTTCGCTCAAGGAGCAACTGGCGCAGGCCGACGAAGACCCGCCGGAGCAGCAGACCAACCCGCACGAGGCGCAGCTCAAGAAGGCCACCGAGGAGCTGGAGGAGTACCGCGCAAGTTCCGCCACAACAGCAGAGCAGCTACAGGTCCTCAAGGAACGCTTGTCCAAGGAGAAGCTGTTCCAGGAGTTGTTCGGCAACCGTGGGTGCCGGGTCAACCGCCTGGATGCTGCCCTGCCCTTCCTGAACGAGAAATGCGCCGAGGTGTCCAAGCAGCTGCAGACCGGAATCAACACCAGCTTCGTGATCCGTGGTGAGGACGAGTCCTACGCTAACACAGTGGAGGTCGTGGTGGACAACCCAATGGGGGCTGGTCAGTATCATGGCAACAGCGCTGGTGAGCGCCGTCTGGCCGACCTGATCATTCTGTTTTCGTTGCTCTCCCTTGCCACAGCGAGCCACGGGGCGATCGGTCAGGCCTTCTTCGACGAGACGTTCGAGAAGCTGTTCCCATCCATCAAGAACAACGTCATGAAGGTCATCGGGGCCGTCAACCAGCAACGCAACTCCGTCTTCATCATCTCGCACGTAACCGAGGGACTGAGCCTGGAGCTGATCGACCAGATCTGGTCGGTAGCGAACGGGGAGATTGAGGTGGAAGACAGGCGAGGCTAGTTTTCATGATGGACCGAAAGATTATCATCGGGGGCCTCCCCCACCACGGCAAGACCACCATAGCAGGCATCATCGCGAGCAGGTTCGGAGTGACCTTCGCGAACACCTCGGACACCATCTACGAGCAGGTCGCCAAGGACTACGGCAAGACCGTCGAGGAGGTCCACGCGATGGATAAGGAGAAGCTGCGCCCGGAGCTGATCTTCGTGGGCGACACTCTGTGCAAGGTGCACGGCCTGGCCTATCTGACCCTGAAGCAGCTCGAAAAGCACGACGTGGTGTGCGGCGTCCGCAAGCCGCAGGAGCTGGCTCTGGTCCGGGCCGCCTATCCCAACTGCCTGTTTCTATGGGTGATCCGCCCCGGCTATCCGACGATCAAGGATAGCACCCAGCTTTCCCACAAGGACGCTGATCTGGTGATCATGAACGCGGGATCGGTCTCCGACCTGGAGTCACAGGTAACGTCTGGACTGGTCAACAACAGCCTGGGTCTGAGCCACCCCGGCAACAGCTTGTGGAACCTGCTGCACTGGTTCGCCTTCCAGCGTGACTGGAACGCACTGGAGCGCACCAACTTCATGCAGGCCTTTGAAACCCTGCTGTTCATCACCGGCAAGTCCTGCCCGTGCGCCATCGAGTTCCAGGCGATCAAGAAGGTCCTTCCGCCTCCGGCTGGGCACGACGAGTTCTGGAACTGGACTTTGCTGGTGCACGACTGGGTCAACTATAAGCGCGGCGTGCCTACCCACTGGGACTGGACCCAGGGCCATCCAGGGTTCAAGATCCTCAAGGAGGCGTTCTCATCTGGAACCGCCGAAGGCATCCTGTCCGGCACCTCTGTCCCAACCCAACCAGCAACCGACCTCACTTACTGCGCGCCATGCTCAAAATAACAACCAACAGCCTCAACCAGGAGCAGCTTAAGGAGCTGTTCGGAAACCACCTCGAAGTGTGCGTGTCAGTCCACAACTTTGAGCGTCGGTGGTGCTGGCAGCTGTCCAGCCTGCTCGAACAGGGAGCGCCGGTCCTGGTGACGGCAGCCTACATTATGGGCACCGGCACTCCGATGGTGTCAGAGGTGGCCGATTACTTCAACGCGATCAACCCTGGTAATCTTTACGTGCGCACCATGATGTACCCGGATCACGAGCGCTTCCAGTTTCGCGGTCTGGTTCGCACCGATCAAGTCAAGGTATCGGTCGGTAAGCGCCTGCTATTCACGGACGCTGACATGCTGGTACCCCCTGGCTGGTGTGAGGCCGCACTCAACCCTGAGTTCCCGGACCACCTTTGCTTGCACACGGGACGGTACTCCACGCTCTTGGACGAGACCAACCGGGTTGTAAATGGTCTGGAGTACCCGGTGCGCGTCGTGAGTGCCTGGGACACAGTGTCCGGAATGGAGGCTGTCAGGATGGCCGACATCGGTGCCGGATTCTGCCAGATCATCGGCGGCGACTTCATCCGCGACCGTGGCTACTACGTCAAGGAGGAGGAGAACCGCGACGGGCGCTGGGAAAAACGTGCTGTGTATCGCTCAGACAAGCAGTTCCGAGTCTCCACGGGCAAGCAGGCGGTACCACTCCCTTACATGTTCCATCTTCAACATGAGCGCGACACCACAGCAGGCTGCCACCTTACCCACCAGCGCTAAGCCGCTGGTCCTAGCCTGGACGGCACCGGCACCCCCGGATTCAACCTGCAGCTACGATCACTCCACGGCGGAGACGCTGTTTGGGCGCTTCTTGATAACCTGGAAGGGCTGGAAGATTCTGCCCGAAAATCTGGCGTGGGGTGAGAGCCCAGGCGATCCTGGATACACGCTTGATGAGACCCCGTGGGGTGAGTTTGAGTGCAGGGGGTGGGACTCCCTAGAAGAAGTCCAGAGGTGGGCGGAGGACGAGCTGGAGCGTCGGATGCGGCTCCAGCTCGAAAAGTTCACCGCTTAGAGGATCGAGAGCCTGCTGGTTGACAGGTGTTCCATGACGTCCTTGCGATCCTGATCACACCACCGGCAGTCGGCCATGTTTTGAAACACCAGATCGTGCTCCTTGGCGACGTTGGTACCCAGAAGCACCGGGTTGTCAGAGTTGATGGTGACTGGGATCTGCAGGCGTGCTGCCACAACCAGGGCCGTGTTAAGCTCCTGCTTGGAGATGGTCTCAGTCCGCAGGCAGGCCGTCGGGCAGACCTCGAAAGTGACCTTGCGCAGCCGCTCCATCTCTGGCTCATTCAGCTTGATGTGAGCAAGCGATTTGAGCAGGTCCAGGCCGTGGCCGATCCGCGTAACGCCCCCGATGACGTCCAGGACGTTCAGGACGTTCATCCCAGTGTCACGTGCTTCACCGACGTGGTAGGTCAGGAACAGACCCTTTGAGTAGGCTTCGTGGAGGGGAGGCAGCATGTTCCTGGCAATCCAGTCCTTGTCGCGCTCCTGACCGGTCTCGGTCCCGCAGATGTCGAAGCCGTCGGCACCGGCCTCAATGGCAGCACGCACGGAGCCCCACAGGACCGAGACCGGTTCACGCCGGTCCGCGCACACGATCAAACGGGTCGAAATCCCGTGGCAGTCACCGGCGTCGCTGAGTCCCTGACGGGCCGCCCGGATCAGTGGCACCAGCATGTCTGGGCCACGCCGGTAGGGATCGAAGCGCATGTCGATGTGCTGCAGCTTACCGCCGGTCATCAGGTACTGGTGGACCACGGCCTCGAAGCATGAGCGCCTCACGGCGTCCGGACCCTGCTGAATGTCCTCCACCATGGCGTGAGGACCGCTCTTACGGCTCAGAAACTCATCATGAGTGGTCGTGTTGTGCTTGGTCTTGGTCATCAATTCCTCCAGTTCAATCGAGCTGAGCATGGCCAGCTTGCGCCCGGACCGGTAGGCCAGCTCCCAGAGGATGTGTGGTGGAGTTGAGCCACCGAGGTGGCAGTGAAAGTCACAGTATTTAGTTTGCTGCATAGACGGTTCCAAGTTTGATGCGTTCCTCGATTTTTGTGCGGTTGACTTCGGCCAGTTTCTCCACTGTGATCCCAAGCTCGTTGGCGGTGGCTACCAGATAAAACAGCACGTCGCTAAGCTCGTCAAGCATCCGGTCTTTTGCGCGGTGGCCGAGATCACTGGCGCTGACCTGGGAGCTGTTGATACGGCGCATCACCTTTTGAACCACTCCGAGGACCTCGCCGCCTTCGCTGGCGAGCCCGGAGGTCGTGTAAACCAGTCCGGACGGGTACTGGGCTACTCGTTTGACCCAGCCCTGGTAGGCGTCGAGCTGAGCAATCATGGTGTCCTCCTCAAGGGTGAACTCCATCGTGCAGCCACGGTCCGGCGGTGGCGAGGTGCGCAGCCGCATCCCGAAGGACACCGCCTCCTTGGCGAGGAAGGCCACCAAGTGCGTGCTGGTGAGGTCTGAGTCCTGCACAGTGAGCACTCCAGTTTCCAGCTCGACCGTGGCGGTCGGGAAGTTCTTCTGCAGCAAGATGGCGAGCTTGCCAGCTACCACCTGAAGGGACGGCCCGAATGACACCGTGGCCCCGTTCTCGAACAGAGATGAGAGGTCTGGGCGCGTGTAGCCCTCACCCTTGATCCACTTACCAGTAGGGTCGGCCAGATGGCCGGTCTCCGGGTCGCCCTTGGTGCAGTTTGAGCGGTGCACCTCGTCCCAGGCCAGCTGCATCACCGGAGCGATGCCGAGCCGGTTGGCAAGCTGGAAGATGAACACCAGCGCGTCGATCAGACAGTCGGTCGTGTGGGTCAGGCGCTCCCGTTCCGTCGGGAGGTCCTTGGCCTCGTCCAGCTCGGTCTGCAGCTCCTCCTTGAAAAAGGCCTGGTAGGTTTGAACGACGCTGGCGTCGAAGACGGGTTTGCCTGCCAGCGGGATTCTCCACTTTTCGGCAAAGGCGCGGATGTCGGATAGTTGATTGACCATCCACACCAGAAAGCACTATAAGCCTTAGTCGTCGCCAGGCGAGCTGGAGGAGTTGGACGAACTGGAGCTGGAGCTGTTCCTGGAGCTGGACGAACTGGAGTTCGAGGAGTGCGAGGACGGGCTGGAGGAACTGTCCGAACTACGGGAGCTGCTAGAGGAGTTGGAGGAGTTGGAGCTGCTGGAGGAGTTGGAGCTGCGGGACGACGGAGAACTCGAAGAGCTGTTGATGGAGCTGGTCGAGCTGCTGGATGAGCTGGAACTGCTGGACGAGTTCTGCGAGGAGCTGGAGGACTCCAGGAACCGGTAGTCAAGCACGTCTGCCTCGTGGGCGTCCTGAATGCGCTTGACGGCGTGCGTGAAGTCCTGCTCGGAGAAGATCTTGACGACCAGCTGGCCGTTGCCCTGGGTCGTGACCAGCTCGAACTTCGTGAGAGAGGTGAGCTCAATCAGCTGCTCCGCCCTGGCACCCAGGGAGATGCTCTGAGACACGGTCCCGTTGGGGAGACGCACGTCCAGGTTGATGAGCGAGCTTGACTTGGAGGTCAGAGTCAGCTTGAAGTCAGCTGCGACGGTGGACAGGACGCGCAGCAGCACGTCTGGAGTTGCTTCGATCTGGAGGGTGGCGCGTTTCATGAAAGAGAGGAGGTGTTAGAGTCTGGCCAGCTTGGAGGAGGCGGCAGCCGCCAGACGCCTGGCTTCTTCATTGCTCGGGGCATGCCCGCCACCGCCGTGGCGCTTCTGCTCCTTCTGGTTCTTCTTCCGGCGAGCTTCGGCAAGGTTCCTCGCCATGATGTTGACGTCGCCTTCACCGGCGTCCAGAGGGACGAAGCCGGATTCGTTGAGGGGTCCGGGAGCTGGGCCTCCGGCGAGACTGCCCATGTTGAGCATCGCCATGGCACGGGACTCAGCGGTGCTCTGTGGCATCGGTGCTGGCTGCGGAGCCGGAGTGGGAGCTGGAGCCGTTTGAGAAGGAGCTGGGGCTGGCGCGGGGGCAGGAGCTGCCGGTGGAGCCTGCACCCCGATCACACGCTGCGCTTCGGAGGTCGAGATCGGGGAGCTGTGTCCTGGAGTAAGGTCGGGAGCCACCAAGGCCAGAGCGGCTGGCAGCATGCCGTTTTCGTATTCGGCCTGGCTCTGGTTTTGCAGCTGCTGCTCGCCGCCTGAACCGCCACCACCTTCGTCCGGGTCGATCTCAAGGCCAAGGGCCGAGGCGTCACCAGTCGTGAACTGACCTTGAACGAACACACCACTGGAGGACCTCTCACTGAGGAGCCTCTTCAGAGCAGCGGTTTCCTGCGGACCAAGGGTGAGATAACCGTTGGACTCCATGACGAGCTTGCGCACCCGGCTGACGTTTGCGCGCTCGTCCAAGGGAGGGGTCCTCGATGAGGAAGGGGCGCTGGTACCGAGAAGGGTGTTGAGGAGGAAGCTCATAGGCGTGGATAACTAACCAGCACGACGCAAGTGCCTCACATAGCTAAGGCTCGGTGTGTCCGGAGCGCACCCATTGACAAGCGGCAGATCCTGGTATAAAGTTGAACATGTCCCCGCTTCGCCCTATCAATCAAACCTTCAAGTCAGCGGCATCTCAGCACCGCCGTTACGTCTGGCGTGCCATCACGGCCAAACTGGCGTCGTTCTTCGTCGCCTCCATCCCGGCCCTGCTGTTCCCAGTGGCTCTCGTGACCCAGGTGGAGGACAAGCAGTCCACCCTGGTTCTCACGTTCTCCCTGCTGGTGTCGATTGCCAGCCTGCTGGCTCAAGCCAAGCTGTTCCGCTTCCTGATCGACCTCACCCTGAAAAACAACCCCGATGAAAGCCCTCTCTAACTCCCAACTCACCCGTTCCGGCTGGTATTACTTCGAGCCCACCGTCAACGCAGTAGGAAACCGCTCCCGCTTTGTTCACATTGAGGACGACTGCCTGGATGAACTCAAAAACGGCTGGCCGAAGTCCTCTCGCGGCTCCTACTATGGCCCGGTCAGCATCTTCGATCTCAAAGACGAGCACAAGACCACCGGCCTGACCGAGTGGGTCGAGCCCACCCAAGCCCAGCGTGCTGTCATGATCTACCAGGACACTGCCACCGGCGAGTACTCGTGCTACCCAGCTCTCGGAGAACTGCCCCGCGAGCCAAGCGTCGAGGCAGTGGATGGCCCAACTTGGATCGCCAGCACCCTTAACCGGCTCCGTAAAGCACTACCGAAGGCACTCGCATGAACAACCTCACCGCGCTACTCAAGACCGTCGAGCTTGATGAAAGCCACTTCTCCGACTGGGGTACTGGGGAGTCCGGTTACCTCCAGCTGTCCGATGTCGAGGAGCTGCTCCAGAAGCTCATCGTCGAAAACTCCTGCGTCGGCAAGCATGGTAAGCACGAACTCGTCAGCATCTTCAGCCAGAACGACGGCCCGGATGGTGTCTCCAAAGAAGTGCGCTGGTGCAGCCGCTGTGGCGCGGTCGTGATTGATCGCGACGACGGTAGCCGCACCTTCCCAGGTGCAGCTATGAAAATGCGCCACTCCACATTGTCCCAAGCCGTCCACAACCTCACCCAGATCGCCCCATGAAAACCGCCCTGCTTGTCTCCCTCTCGCTGCTTCTCGCCTCATGCTGCTACGACTCAGCACAGCTCACCGTTTCGACCGGACCCAGCTACCGCAACCCGCTGCTGTGGAACCGCCCCAACCTGACGTGGGCAGTTGACTATTCGACGGTGCCGGTCGGGTTGTCTGGGCGGTGCGGCCTGGACGGGGCGGTGCAGGAGTGCTTGCGTCCGTGGGAGTCCTCTGGCGTGTTCCGCTTCACCCAGGCCACACAGGGCGTCCGGCCCGACATCAGGATCGGCTTCCGTGATCTCGGCTGCAACAACGACCACGCCGGTCGGGCCGGGTTTCCGTGGACTGCTGATCGCGGCCAGATCTGGCTCAACTCCCAGCAAAACTGGAGCACCGGCTGGTCGTTGACGGCCTGCCAGCTGGGCGACTGGCTGCCGCATGAAGTCGGCCACTCTCTGGGCCTGCTGCACACCAGCTCGTGCAGCTCTTGCATGCAAGAGCATGGACCCTATGGGAAACCGACCCACCACGACCTGCAGACGCTCCGCCGCGTCTATGCGCCAACGACCGTGGTGCACCCGGTGTTTGGGCCGTTGGTCCGTTAAGCTGAATCCAGGCATTGCGCGGAGGGTCCACGCAGTTTACTTTATAACCGTCATAACGGCTATAACAACCATAACGAACACCATCATGAACCGACCCGAAAACCAAGGATGTGACCCTGGCAACCTCGTGCACAAACTCATCTGCTTCTCCGTGCTGCTGATCCCACTCGCGGCAGTGCTCGAAAACAAGTCTGGGCAGTTCGCTGCCTTCCTGCGCATCTTCGTCCCCTACTGAACCATGAAAACCCTCGTCATCCTGTCCACCATTATCGGCATCGCCATCGGCGTGGGTTCCGCCTGCGCAGCCCCGACCCCTCACGTGACCGCCACGTGGGGAGGAGACTATGTTAAGCTCATCGAGATCAAGACCGGCAAGACCTGGCTTGAGTCCTACGACGACTTTTTCGCCAAGTGCGGCAAGCACAAGCCGTCTGAGCTTGGCGTGAAGGTCATGGGGCGTCTGCCAAGCTGGTATAAAGGGAGAGGGTCACAGCCACCCAAGACACGCGGCCTGAAACCAGCCCCTCCAGAAGAGCCGGTTGTCGCACCCCTCATTGAATCAGGCAGCAACCCGGTCAACCCACTACTGCCTGACATCGCACCAAAGACAATCGGCTTGCTCGATGCCTTCAAGTCGATGATAACCGGTGCCGAGCCGGAGTTCACCATGGGTGAGGACCAGCGCCAGCGAATCGTCCCAGAGACGGAAGGCTACACCTTGATCCCAGGAATGGAGAAGCCAGCCGCCCGCACCAGAGGGCTTAAGAAGGAGCCGGAGCCAAGCATCTCCGACAGGGTTGTCGCAACAATCGACGGCGTGAAGGTTTACTCGCTCCTGACCGAGGACCCGGCACCAAGCACGGAGCCAGCCAGAAAGTCAGGAGTCATTGCCGGTAACGCCGTCACGATCACCCCAACCTACGACGTGAGGTATCCGGCTGTCGTCACCCCCTACGCACTCGATGCCCTGTTCAAAGGCGAACTGGCGGGGATGGGCGAGGTCTTCATCCGCGAGGCCAAGAAGAACAACATCTGCCCACTGTTCCTGGCTGGCGTAGCAATGCACGAGTCCGACTCTGGCAAGAGCTACCTGTGCCGCAACAACAAAAACGCCTTCGGCTCCTACGACTCCAAGCACAAGGTGTATCGGTCGTTCCCGAACATTGAGGCTTCCATCGCCTTCACGGCCTCTCAGCTCAACAGCAGCCTTTACGTGCTCAACAAGAAGAAGATGTGCCACACCATCAGGCAGATTCATGATGTTTACTGCCCGATCGGAGCTGGCAACGACCCCAAGAAGGTCAACAAGTTCTGGTCGAGCGGCGTCGTTTACCACATGCAGCGCTTTCTTGGACCCACCGTTTACGTAGCCTCCAACTGACTCAATGAACATCATCACACACCACCCCATGACAACCAGCGAAGCCTGGGGCGTCGGAATCGCCATCGCACTGTTTATCATCGGCTTCGCCTTCTTCCTGATGTGGGTTCACACCCGCCCGGTTTCGAACGACCGCCCCAAGACGCCTAAGGAGCCCAGCGTGCAACCGGACCTTGTCGGGGAGCGCTTCTGGAGCCACGAGGAGCGAGACGACCTCCTGCATCTGGTGGAGCGGCTGCACCGCGTCTCCGGGGAGGTCCTGGAGGGACTGAAGACTGACTCTGAGGCCGACTGCGGTCATCTCATCCTGGAGCTACTGCCCCGGATTGCCTGGCAGACCGGCGAGCGCTACATCAAGATCATCGAGGGTGAGGCGTCGCAGAATCTTGGGATCTGGTATCAGGCCCAAGACGGGAGATGGTTCAAAGACCTCGAAATGGTGCGTCGTCCGAGGTGCGTCTCAATGCTGGGACGCCGTATCATGACGATCAACGACGACCATGAGCGGCTGCAGCTCAACGCCGGTCCGTTCGACCTTCGCTGGGACAAAATCGCCTGGAAGCCAATGGAGACGCTGCCCGACAACACCTGGGTGGTCCTGCGGCACGAGGGCGCAGACGGCGACGAAATGCTGGTCACCGGCTACATGCTCGACGGCGTGCGCCACACGGTGACGGTCTATAACGGCTACGCGAATGGTGGGGTTGATCACGACGACTTCAAGGCCTACGGTTACTACCTTGCATGGGCACCATTGCTCGTTAATAACCTCTAGCCTCATGAAATTCCGCACCGAAAACAGCAAACACGACAGGCGCGTCAACCGTGCCTTCAACCTCGCCTGCCAGATCGTAGCCCGTGCCGCCATTGGCTTGGAATGTGAGTCCAAACACGCCCTGCGCGCTCAGATCCGCGAGCGCCTTGGCCTGGACGTGTTCACCAAAAAGGATGACCCAAGAATCCTCGGAGACAGACGCGCCACCGGCGACGCTGCCCACCTTCTGGGACTCAGCAGGTGGTGGCAGAAAGATGAAGAGCTGCTGTTTCTGAACAGCCCCGTGGTCGGCTTATGCTGCCGTTGGCTGGAACGATCTGGAGGCAGCGTGGACATGTTTGAACTCCCATTCATCACCAAGCGCGACGTCAAAATCGGGCGCATTCGGTACCAGCTCGGCATCACTCGCTTAGAGGACAACCTGATCGCTGGGTGCGTCTTTCAAGGAAAGGACGAAACGTGGTTCTTTGCTGGCAAGGAGAGATTGTACCAGTTCGGCGTCTTTATGAACGAGGCCACCATCCGGAAGGTCCTGGCTGAACATCACCAAAACATCGTGAGCGTTAACCCAACCTCGTCTCCCCTGACCAAGGAAGCAGCCGAGTACGTGTCAAAGCTCACCAGAAAAAGCCACCTGCGCTATCCCTGCATCAGGTCCCGCAAGTTCCTGGTCAGCGCCACGATCATCAACCGCGAGCTGCTCAGTCCAGCCGATCTCGCGAGCCTGGAACCAGCTGTCGCCAAGCTTAACGAGTGGGCAGAGGGATGGGCGGCCAAAAACGGCTTCTTCGAGCATGAGAACTTCAATGACCTGATCCGCCGCACCTTCGGAGAATGAAAAAGGTGAACGCCCTTGGTCTGTGCCGGATTCTGCGGACGCATCTGGCTTTTAGCTCAGTGCACGCAGACGTCCTGCAGGACAGGCCGTTCTACCCCACTCACGACGTCACAATCGACCAGCTGCTCGAAGGAGTGATTGCTGGCAACGGGGTGCTCCGCTTTGACGCGGAGCACCCTAGCTCTTCTCATGAACGCAACGACCCTAAGCCATAAGCTCCAAGACCGCTATTTCGGCACCGCCGGAAAGGCCTTTCCAGTATCGCCCTCAGACCATGAGCTGCGTGCCGTGGTCGGACGGACCGAACCTGTTGCCAGGTCACGCCGCGCCCATCTGTGGCAGCTCGGAGCCAGGAGGCTCAGAGAAGCCGGACGGTTAAACCAGGCGCTTGTGCCAGGCCAGAACCCGCGCTAGGTTGTGGCCCTTATGGAACCCACACCGCCTACCCCACCATGTCAGTGCTGCCCTCAGCCCAGCCTCGGCAGCTCTCTGATCGTCATCAACCACGCCGGTTCGCTCTCCCAGGAAGAGATCGCCGCCATCATCAGCAATGAGGTCTCTTCGCTGTCCGTCAGCATCGAGCGCGCTCTGCGTGCTGCCAACTACCGCAAGGAGAGCCGTCTCGCCATTGAGCGCTACGACCGTGAGCTGGGTCGCTGGTATTCCGGCCAGCGCCGTTACGCCAGAGACCACGCCCCCACCTTCATGGCAGCCCTGCTCACTCATCCTGATCCTGCAAGCACCGCCATCGAGAAGGCCAACGAGCTGTATCTGGCCCTCCATCCGAAGCCGCACGCCCCCTTCCCCGACATGGAAGCCGCACGCCGCGAATACAGCAACAACCTGCAGGCAACCGCCGGTGAAGAGGACCTCGGTCCTGAAGCTCTCGCGGCAGCGGAGGCAGCGATCGCCGCCGACCCTGAGCGCAAGGCCTTCTTGCTGCGCATGAAGGAGAGCGGAGTCAACCTTCGCGAGCGCGTCTCCCGACTGCGCACCGCAGGGACTGGTGCCAAGGTCGCCGATCTGGCTGGATCGTCCGGAGGTGGCGACCCGGCTGCCACACTCAGCGACGCCCCTGTCGCCGCCGCTGCTCCCGCTCCTGGCTCCCAGGAATCGCTTGAGTCACCGCCGACTCCGGCCCCAGGCCCTCAGGACGCCCTGCCTGCTGACGCCAATGACTCCAGCTCCTGCAGCACCGACTAAACGAGCTGACTGAATGAATCGGGCCGGAGGGATGACCCTCCGGCCCGAACTGTTTACAGGACGTAAACGACGACCTCGTAGCTGCCAGAATCCAGGCGCTCGATGACGACATGCCCGTACTTGCTGGTCGCCTTGCCTTTGAGGCTCTGGAGCGGAAAGTGTGACTCCTTCTTCTGACCGTAGTTGATGCCGCCGTACTGGTACTTCTCGTGCCAGTCCTCAGCGGGGACGGCCTTGTAGCCGACCAGCTCTTGATCGGCCAACTCGATCGCCTTTCCAAGCGTCGGCTGGTTGCCGCGCAGACGCACGACGTTGATTGCCTGAGTGATCGGAGTGGTTACGGAGGTCATTTGGCTGTGGTGATACGTAGGGAAGCAAGGAAACGGCACGCTGCGTAAGTCCAGCGTGCCAGAGCATCAAGGGAACGAGTCAGGAACGGACGCCCCGTGGTGTGCAGGAACGCCACGGCTGGGGCAGCGGACAGAGCCAGGAGGACGATGGTTGGGTCGTTCAAACGGAGCCCAGAGGAGGTGATTTCGAGAGCAGATCGCATAGTAGGCAACATAACCCTCAACAGTCACTTTGACAAGGTAGGACTTGACAAACACTAGAGTGTGTGCTAAGTTCCGCCCTGCTTATGAAACTCGACCCTACCACATTCGCCCTCGTCTCCACCTACAGCCCTGACTACATCACCAGCGGTGAGTTCCAGGGCGACGACAACGACCTCGCCGTCGTGGTCAGCAACGCCTGCAACAAAATGGCCGACGCCGGTTACGCCGACCTCGCCTTCAAGACCTTTTTGGACTGCACGCCCCGCAACTGCCTGCCCCCGATTGAATTCGTTAGCAACATCAAGGTTGACTACGATGAGCGCGCTGCAAAGCATGTGAACCCAGACATCGTGGACTTCTTGGTGAGCGGCGACATCTTCGGAACGACCGCCACCACTCCGGGTGCCGTCAGCTGGGTGGTGGAGAACAGCCATCCAGGAATCGTCAACCAAGAAGCCGATGAAGCTCGGATGGCTGCCGCTGCTGTGGTGCGCGCCTGGATGAAGGGCGAGATCATGCTGAGCCGCGACGGCGGCAAGGTGCGCGCCCTGCCGAACAACAGCCTGAACCGCGAGTCGGCCCTGCTGAGCAACTCCAAGGCCGTCACCTTCCTGATGCTGGTTCTCACACGCGACATTGAGCTCGATCAAGGCCGCGTCTCGCCAGCCCGCCACGAAGCTTATAAATCCCTGTTTAGCCTGATGAACGGCAAGTGAAGGGTCGGTATTGACCAGAGGTTATTTCTAACTTTCTTTAACAACCTCACTCATCCCCTTTCCCACACATGTGCTACCACGACCGCTCCACCACTCCTTCCACGCCACGACTCATCAAGAACATGGGGCATGACCTGGAGGGAGCGCGGGCTCTGGCACGCCTCCTCAACACGCCGGGTGAAGCTCTGGCACGCCATCGCGAGTGGCATGTTGTCTCGACGGGAGGCGGCCAATATCAGGTAGCAGCGGTTCCGATGGTGGAGCTGCTCGAAAAGATCCAACGCCGCACCACCCCGCTGTCGGACGACCACCAGCAGTTTCTGCTGGCCGTCATGTGGGTCGTGCAGCACTCAGACTCAGGGCTTTCTCCTAACAAAACTATGGCCAACTACATCTTCCGCCTTCCTTCCAAAAGCGATGTCCAAAGTACCCTACCACTCCGCGAAGCCCTCAAGAAAACGCCGCAAGCGTGGCAACGCGTCGGGCGCTCACGCCGCCGGTCACCGGTCGCGCCAGCCAAGAAAGGTTGATGACGTCACGACCGACAGCCTAGTCACTTTCACAGGTTGCGACGGCTTCACGACCGGCGACACCATAGTGATCAAGCAGGTTGAGACCCGCTGGTGGGTTCGCTGGTGGTATCGCCTGACCTTCCGCAAAACCCCGCTGCGCAAGCATGTCCACTACATCACGTCCGTTAACTCAGAGTCCTCCTTCTATGTCTCCTCCGACCGACCCCTCCAGACCAAACGTCATCGAGTTCGAGGAAACCCCAGACGGAAGTGGAAGTGGGACGATCGTCTCGGCCGACGCAAGGGTGCTCAAGGTAGCGTCCACGGCCCCGACCTTCCTTAAGTTCCTGCCGGGTCAGGCGTGGGACACCACGGGAAAATACCGGCTCCGGTCCCCGTATCAGCCAGCGAATCAGGAGGTTGACTCCAAAACCGCCACAGCTTAGCTTCTTTCATGGAACCACACACCGTCGAAATCACCCCGGAACTTGCCGCAGCACTCACTGCCGCAAGTGACGTCCTGAGAGTCGATGCCAACGAGCTGGCATCCTTCAATGACGCCAGAAACTCAGCGTCACGCGACGGCAAGCCGAACACGATCCCCTCCAGAGTCTATGACGCTGTCACCAAGGAAATGGCTCGCCTCAGGGGAATCTCAGATGTCCTCCTAAACATGCTCCCACCTAAACCAGAAGCGGAAGGATAACGTGGCCCAGAAAAACAGAGCGCAGCTAGCGGGGCAACGTTTTGGGAGACTGCTGGTCCTGGAGATCGTTGAGGGAAAGACCATGTACCACAGCTCAGCTGTTTGGAAATGCCAATGCGACTGCGGAAAGACTACCGAGAAGGCTACATCGTCTTTGCTCGCTAAGCCGCCAAAAAACGTCCGTAGCTGCGGCTGCTTGGCTAAAGAGACCTCACGTAGGCTATCTGAAAAAGGACGTGCTGCCGCAGTCGAAAAGGCGCGCATACCGAACGCTGGGTCTCTGGCTAATAGGCGCTATTGGCAGTACAAAGCAACAGCCAAGCTGAAGGGGAGGCCGTTTGAACTGACCCGCGAGCGCTTCGACGAGCTGTCACGGATGCCGTGCACTTATTGTGGTCTTCTACCAGGGATAATAACCGGAGCTGTTCCTCCCTCCGGCAAAGGCAACTCGAACTCAGGCGGGTTCTTCATGGGCTTGGACCGGGCGAACAGTCTGCTTGGCTATGTGAATTCTAACGTTGTGCCATGCTGCACCTGGTGCAACAGTGCAAAGATGGACCGCTCCGTGGAAGAGTTCACGACGTGGATTGCCAAAGCCTCTTCTCACCTCATTCAAACTCCTTTTCCTTATGTTCTCTAACGGCCAGCGCATTGTGTGTATTTCCGACTCTTGGGCACCTTGGGTCCACGACCTCTACAAGCAACTCCCCAAGAAGGATCAGGTTTACACGGTCCGCAGTATGAGGCCAGGGCGTTCCAACCCCAACTTCGTGGTGAACGAAGACGCCGAGGTCAAGATGACCGGGGCTGAGTTTGACGTGCTGATCTTGCTGGAAGAGTTGCGCAACCCAGACGATCCGCACTCCTCAGTCAAGCAGGAGCTTGGTTTCAGGGCTGAACGTTTCGCGGAAATGCTCGAAGAGACTCACTACGACACGGTCGAGCAGAGCGTCCCACACGAGTTTGTCCCAGTTTGACTTGACAAACGTCAAAGTCTGTGTTACATTCCCAAATGATCACCGAAACAAACCACGTTGTAAACGCTGCTGCCAAGGATGCCCAGGACACTCTCGCTGCTCTCAAAAAGCGCTGGCCGCAGGCCGTGTTCAGCTTTGAGACGACTGCACTGGTAGTCTCGGTTCAGGAGTGCGCTCTCGGTGAGTGCCTCTGGGAGAACGACCCAGAGCCCGAAGAGGGCTGCACCCTCGGCCACCGCTGCACTGTTTGCGGCTGCAAGGTCCCGTTCTAGGTATCAGTTCATGAAGAACGTGTTTATTCGAGGCTTGTGGGGCGATGTAGCAATCCCGCGCCTGTCAAAGGTGCGAGGCGACATCCAGCGTGCTGCCGCCATCGAGTTCCAGCCCCTCCCGTCGATCGGCTATGGCTACGGCCCTGATAACACGCAGGTGCTGCGCGAGGAGGGCAACCTGACCGACGTTCGCCAGATCGGCGAGACCCCGCTGGTGGACTGGAAGGAGACCGGCGAGCGCAACCTTGCGATCGAGGTCCCAAGGTATGACACGCAGCGCAAGCTCTGTCAGAACTCCGGCCCGGTTGCGAGCCACCACCTTCCGTTTGGGGTGAGCATCTGGCGTCATAAGCTGGAATGCATCAGGCAGGCCCTGCAGGAGGCTGACGCCGTGTGCTGGCTCGACTGGGACTGCCGACTGGTCCGCGAGCTGCCGAAGGATTGGTGGGAGACCATGCGCAAGGGCCAGCCATTCCAGGCCGCTCTGACCACCTACAAGAAACCGAAGGCCCACTGGCGTCCAGGCCCATGGGGTGACATTTCCAGGCATCAGGTCCCGTGTGGCTCCTTGGTTTACTGCCGTGATCCGAAGATCATCCAGGAAATGCTGGAGTTGCAGGATCACCAGCGCGACTGGTATGACGAGCAGGTTTACGCAGCCTGGATTGACCGGCAGACTGGGGGCTGGATCGGCACTGACCGTTACCGCGAGCTTGGCTTTGCCCCGCCAGACGTTTTGGTGCACCGGGCCGTGCATGTTCCGGCGAACACTCTATTCTATGCCCCGTTGCGGATCTGGAAATTTACTCAGCCGAAGGTTGAGGAGTAACCTTGGCAAGGCCCGTCCGGCGGGTTACGGTGTGGCTTTCTCGACACACCTATGATCATCGACCCCGAACTCCGCAAAGCTCTCCGTGAGACTCTCCGCGTCAAACAACGCGAGCAGCGCCATTTCAACAAGTGGCACGCCCAGAAAGAGGCTGCAGCCGCCTTCCTGAAAGCCAACCCCGGAGTCGCTAAACGCGTCCGCGTCTTGAACAAGTCGATCGACGTTCTGGAGAAACAACAGGACGCAATGCGCAAGGAGATCGCCGCCTTCGGCCTGTCCAGAGACGCCAAGACGGTTGGCGATGAGAAGAAATTCAAGGCCAACGGCGGTATCCTGCCGATCGAGCCCCCGATGGTTCCTGGCTTCGACGGCGTGATCGCCCAGCTTACGGCAGCCACCACCAAAGCGCAGGCCAACGCCATCCTCCAGAAACTCGGCATTCACTGGGAAACCCTCACGGCATGATCACTCCCGAAATCATCAAAGGCCTGGACATCGTGCCTGGAGTGGTCGTCCTGCTCCGTGAGCTCAACCCATACACGGGGCGGAAGGTGATCAACCAAGTGACGGTCACTCAGGTCTGCTCCGGACATCTGATGGGGAACTGGCTGACGTCGTCCCAACAGGAGCCCTTCAACGACGAGACCGCGCACAAGGGCCACTTCGGTTTCAATGACTACGAGCTATTCATGGTGATGAAGCGCCCGGTGTGCCGTCGCCAGAGCCCTCTGGCTTATAAGCGCCTCGACCAGATGGAGTACTCAAAGCCGCTCGAAATGGTGGTCGAGGCCGATTGGGAGTACTCGTTCGACGGGGGAGGCATCACGGGCGTCATCCCAGACAACCAGAAGGTGCTGCCGGAGTGGGTCGGAAAGACCGTGAAGGAAACTGGAGTGTCGGCCTGGGAGTACTTCCGGGTCCCCATCTACGGTCGATGCGAGCGCTGTGGCCATGGCTCCTGCAACTTCCAACCCAGGACTTGACAGGCGGCAGCTCGTAGTTTATTGTTAGGTCCAGTTCGCTTCAACGCGACCCAACAACACTATGAAAACCAACATCGCCTCCTCCCTCCTGGCAGCCTCGCTGCTCCTCCTCACCTCCTGCGAGCAGATGAAGCAGCAGTGGGCTGTCAAAGCCACTCCGGTCGTCCCTCAGGGCCACATCCAGCACGGCAACCGCTACACCGCTACCTGGGGTGACCCCGAGGTGGTGAACTGGGTTGACAACCTCAACGGCCACCGCTGGACTTGCAGTTACGCGGACTTCTTCAAATACTGCGGCAAGAACCACCCGAGCGTCATGAGCATCACCGTGAAAGGGAAGCTCCCGGCCAACATCGCGCATCCAGCTGCCAACCCTCAGCCCGGTGCTGTGGCCTCCACTCCGGCCCCGATCGACCTAATCGAGCCGGGTGAACCCGCCCCTTATCAGGTGCCCCAGTAAGTGCTTTGTTGTCAGTCATCTACCAAACCCCACAATGTCTGACCACCCGACTCACATCCCAGTGGCGGTCGCTCAAGAATTGAGCGACCGCCTTAAACTCAACGGCGTCCTGATCATCGGCCTCGTTCCAGGCTCCATTCTGACCACCACCTGGGGTCGAGCCCCTAAGGACAAGCACCAAGTGGTCGATCTGGCAGCACGCATCAAAGCGGCCATCTTCCCAGAAGACGCCGCCCACGTCATCCACGAGGACTTCCGGGACGCTGATCAGGCAGCCCTAAGCGCGGACAAGCTCCGGCGTGACAACTTGGCTTTGCGTGACACGCTGGTCGAGTCCCTCCGGCAACTCGGCGGGTTCGGGATCACAGAGTCCAACCTGAGCAAAGAAGAAGGCCACGACCTCTTGAGCCAGCTGGCGCAGGAGGTGGATAACGACTGCGGAGGCAGTGAGCTGGACGCCTCTGATGTCCTCGAACCAGACGCAATGCTCGTGGAGATCTTGAAGCTCTCTCCCGAAAGACGCCAGAGCGCCGTGAAACGAGTCATTGCCAAGCGCCCTACGGAAGGAGGCCAACCAGCATGATCCTGACTTCTATCTCCGAGCTTGCCAAGGTGCGCGTTCCGGTCGGCACCGGCCTTACGTCTGGTTGCTTCGATCTGAACCACTTCTACCATCTGCACTACCTGGAGCGCTGCCGTGCCAGATGCGACTTCTTGGTGGTCGGCGTGGACTCAGATGACCTCGTGTGGCACTTCAAGAAAAAGCGCCCCGTTAACCCGGAGTACCAACGGGCTGCCATGATCGCGCAGTGGCGTTGCGTCGATGCTGTCTTCATCATGCGCCGTCTCCAGGAGTTTGAAGAGGCCGCCCAGAGCGCCGAGTTCATCTTCAAGAACGAACTCACTCTCTATGGCAAGCCGATCATCGGAGTCAAGAGAGGAACGACGGTCATCCAGGTCCCAGACGTCCAGGAGCTAACCAGCACGACCGCCATCATCAAGCACATCCGAAAGCGCAAGAAACGTTAAGAGTCTATGGGGACTTGACAAGTGGCAAAGTCTAGTTTATGTTTTACGCATGAAGCTCCTCCACCCCTCCCCGCAGAACATCATCGCCCCTCACCTCACGATCCGTGGCATGCACTTCGACAAGGTCTCCCGGACCTTTTCGGTGGACGCCAGCCAGCTCTCCCCTCAGAACTCCGGCCATTTCATGGGCCAGCTCTACAACGACGCTATGGACGTCGGCGTCGTGCTCGACAACCCTCACACCAACCGCTCAGTGCCGTTCTTCCTCAAAAACGTCGATGAGCGCGAGGGCGACGTCATAGGATGGCGCTTCGAAGTGCTCGGAGAAACGGCATCCCGCCACCCCGAGCTTGCTGGTCTCAAACTCCTGATCGTCAACACCTAGTTTACACCACTCATGAAAAACACACGCCCAAGCAGGGATCCCAGCCCGACCCCGCAGAAAAACACACGCCCGACCGGAGAACTTAACTCGCTTTTCCACGAGATCAACCAGTTCCGTCACCGTCTGGTGCAATGCAAGGACTGGGAGGTTGCTGACACCAACCCAGCGCTCGAACTGGCCGAGTATGAGGCCGCTATGCCGAAGAGTCTGACCAAGTCGCAGGCACGGACCGAGCTGGCGTCCAAGTTCACGCGCACCAAGGAAATCCTGGCCGACCTGCGCAAGGTGTGGGGCGACAACAAGCATCTTGACATCCTGGCCACCCACTATACCCACTATCAGTCATGGGCTGACGTGTGCGCCGACCCGAGTCCACCGACGTTCGACATGCGAATCCCAGCCCTGCGGTTCATGGCCGAGGCCTATGACGTCTGGGCTCGTGCCAGCGGGAAGGGCGTGTCGCTCAAGCCTTACTTTGGCTACTTCGACGGCCCCGGCTACAACACGTCAACCCTGGAGGCCGAGATCACTGAGCCGATCCGGACCGAGGATGCACGCCGCGAGATCGAAGCCGCGATCCGTGACCGTAGCCTGCAAGTCCCGCTCGATTTCATCACGGATACCAAGGCTTTCATCACGGAGCGCGCCCGCCAGATCAATTCCTCCATGCAGCACCGCTGGCTTCAAGTTTACAACAAGATCGAACAACACCACATCGAGGAAATGCGCAAGGAAATGGTGGAAGAGCACGGCCTTGACCGGTTCAAACCAGAGACGGTTGCTAAGCTTCATTCTCTGACTTGGGAAAACGGTCACTCCAGCGGTTTCTCTGAAGTGAAGTCCCAATATCGTGACCTCGTCGAGCTGCTGGAGACTACCCTTGACTGAGCCTCATGAGTAGTTTATTATGTCGCATGAAACTGACTGAGTCCCACATCACTCGCAATGCGCGAGTTCTGAAAATCCCAAGGACGCGAGGTCGTGTCACTCTGGCTGAAGCGCAGGCCCAGTATGACAACATCAAAAACGGCCACCAAGAGCGTTCCAAGAAACCGCGCAACTCATGACTTACCGACCCGACCGCCTTGAATTCGAGCCAGATGACCAGCTGCTGAAGCAGGCCATCGCGGTTGCAACCGCCGCCCACCAGGGAACTGGGCTCCCCGAGTGGAGCGAGCTGGGTTCAAGAGCGGAGCGGGTGGCAGGTCGTAACAAGATCTCCAAGACCCTCAAGCGCCGTGAACAAACGGCGCTCATGGTGTGGGCTCAGAAGGACGGCCACCTGCTTGACTCCAAAGCCTTCACGAGTGCCTGGAAAGCCGGTGGCAAGCGCGGCGAGACCGAAAACGAGGTCTATTTCGACGAGGCCGCCCAGGGCTGGTGGAAACGCAACGACCTGTCCTACCACGACACCTACCTGAGTTTCTTTCAGCGCGTGGCGCTCCACAACAAGACCTTCCCGGAGGTCCCTCTTGAGCTTAAGGGGTTCGTGGCCGACTACAACCGCGCCAACCCGGAGCGGGAGTTGATGCTCAAGCCTGTGCTGTTCCAGCCTCACGTGGAGATCGAGAAGAACAGTGACACGGAACATGGTGCCACCGAGGAAGAGGTTTTCCGGCACATGACCGCCCTCGGCTATCAGCGGGTCGGCACGCACGACTATTACGACCCCAAGCAGCAGATCAGGATTGAGGACCTGCACGATGAGAACGTCTTCTTCAAAAACGGAGAGCTGTTCGTGATCGACCCCGTCATCTATCTGGACGAACGCGGTAAGAAGCGTCGCCTCCAGGGGTCAGTCGATGCCGTCACGGAGTCCTTCGTTCCAGGGTTGATTCAGTCTCTGCGAGTCTTGACCCACAGGGTTGACGGCTGCTAGTTTCTGCGTTAGGTTGCTTCCCTTATGGCAGCCAAACACACTCACAAGCTCTCCCCCGAAGCAACCGCCGTCCTCTTGAAGGCTACCGCTGAGGGATGTATCATCCGCCTTCCCGAAGGCAAGCTCCCGATGCCGGTCTTCAAGGAGATCAAGAAGGTCATGGAGGCCTCGTCCGGCAAGTGGCACACGCCCTCTCAGGGCTTCGTCCTGCAGCAGGACGCCGAGGTGACGCTCAAAAACCTCCTGGGTAGTGGCTCGGTGACGGACCAGAAGAAGGTGTTCCAGGCCTACTACACCTCTGACTCGATCTCGGATGAAGTCGCTTATCTGGCCGACGTAAAGGGTCGCATCGTCCTGGAACCCTCCGCCGGTGGCGGTCATCTCGCCAAGGCCTGCATGCGGGCCGGAGCCCGCCGGGTGGACTGCATTGAGCTCAACCCGAAGGCCTTCGACGGACTGGTGCTGGCCGGTTTCATGACCGTGCGCGACGACTTCCTGAAGCTCAAGGCAGGTCCCGGCAGTCGTTACCACCGGATCGTCATGAACCCGCCGTTCTGCGTCAAGAAGGGGCTCGGCAAGCAGGACGTCGCCCACATCCGCCACGCTCGCGATGAGTGGCTGGAGCCTGAGGGATTCATCACCTCGATCGTTCCCGGCAACGGTGAAAAGTCCCGTCCCGACCTGTTCGACTCCGACCTCAAGGCCCGTCTGGTCCACCAGTGGCCTGCGGGTCACTTCCGCGAGTCCGGCACCATGATCGCCAACATGCTGATCCGCGTTTACCCTAAAGCATGAAAACCGCCACCAACATCGTCTGGTTTCTGCTCCTGGTCACCACCCTGGTCCTTCTGGGCGTGTTCCTCTTCGTTCCAGGCAGCGCCGACGCCTTCGGCGTATCGACTCTTCTCCTCATGATCTCGGTCCTGTTCTTCCTCCTATGAAACTCTCCCGCCTTGTCCACGCCCCTCTGATCAGCACCGCCCTGACCAGCCCTATGAACCTCCGTTTCCTACCCAACGAACTCAGGCGCGTCAAAGCCCTTACGCAGCGTCGTGTGTCTCTGGTCAAGCCCAGAGGGACCGGCTACAACCATGGAATGACCGGAACGGCGACGGGGCTGGCAAGCACTGGCCGTCACCCGGCGATCGAGGTGGTCCTGGATGGTGGCGGGATCTTCGGGTTCCAGCGCGACCAGCTGTACTTCCCGGACGACAAGGAGGGCTACAACCAGCGTTCACTCACCAGCTTCTAACCACATGGCTTTCTACCCCAGCATGGTACTCATCGTCGGACCTACGCGTTCAGCCTGCCAGCTGGCTGAAACCCTGCGCCTCACGCCTGGCTCCTTCAAGACGGTGCACAGCCTGTCGGTTATCATGGGCCTGGTGTTTAACGAGGTCCACTTCACGCACGACGTCTCCGACAAACTCAAAAGGGAAGTGGAGACGCGTGCCAGGGTTGTGGCCCCGCGAGCGGTCAATGGTTCGATCAAAGTGGTGGACCATTACCACGAGTCTGTCACGGAGCTATGGTTAAAGCATGGACTGCCATCCTATGAGATCTCGTACAAGTTCCCTATGGGGATGGTTCCAGAGCGACCGGCGGAACCAGAGCCGGTTAAGTCTATCCTGGGCGTCATTGGCTGGTTCAGGAGGGGCCGCCGGTTCTAGTGTCGTTCCAGCGCAGACAGCTAAGCCAGTCGTTCAAGGACCACGCTCAGTATGGACAACTCAAACTTTTGGTGTCGTCAGGCAAAACCGGACGAGCTACCCGCTGAGGGAAGTTCGATCGAGGATCTTCTTCCGCGTGAGCTGTTAGAGGCTAGTCAGGTTGTACTGGATAAATCTGGCTTTGATGTTTTTCGATCCCCTCACTTCTGGGAGTCTTATCTGACCTCTTTTCTCGGAGGTAGCCAAACCCCTCATTCGTCGTATCACGACATCGACATTCGAGAAGGCGAGGCAATCCATCGTGTCGAATGCAAGTTCAGTAATGAGTACTGGCAAAGCTACGCCCCCGTGCACGGTCGGGACTGGTCGAGGAACGTCTTCAAGTGGAAGAAACTTGAAGATAAGCCTACAGTAGAAGCCTTGGTGTTACTCGGCTTGTCCTCAAATCGGACGCTGTATTCTTGGGTCATACCCTACAAGGAGTTCCCAAGCAAACGCCGCACCATAACGATGTGTGCACCTCTCGGCAGACTCAAAACGACTCGTGGACCCTATGATCGTTTTTCGTGCCCCGTTCAGAATCTGAAAGAAAAGGTGCTGACAACATGTCGCTCCGCAAAACAAAACTAACCCGCAAACCCACGCCTCCCAATGAGCCAGACCGCACCCAAAGTACCAACCACCCTAGAAGAAGCCCATCAGATCCTCGCCGAGAGGCTGGACAAAACTACCCTCAACGGCATCGACGCATCGAACGCGATGGACTGGATGGATCAGTTTCATCACAGTCTTGGGCGTTATCTCAGGAACTCCTGGCAGCTGTGGGTTCCAGGCACGCCGTTGCGCCTTCACCTGGAGGAGCTTGGGCTGCTTCACCCGGACGACATGTCTGGAGTGATCTTGAACTCGTTCTGGTGCAAGAGGCATGGGACCGAGTATGATCTCCAGGCCGCAGTCGCTGCCTACAAGAAGTACTGGAGCGTCATGGCTGAGGAGCGCACCACCTTCATGTTGGAGGTGCCAGTCCCGACCAACGACCCAATGATACAGTTCGCCCGCCAGTTCACCGAGGGGACGATTACAAAAGAGGCTGAAGGTTGTAATTGACCCAGACCAAAATCACAGTTAGCTTACTGCCCTTATGAACACAGACCCAGCCTCCACGGCTTCCTCCACCCCGCCCAGCAATTCCATCTTCTCCAAGCTGACCATGCCGGTCTTCCTCGGAGGTTGTGCCGTCTTCGCCGTCATTGCCGTCCTCATCGTGGCCATCTTTGGATTCACGCTGCTGAGCTGGACCAACCAGGCGTCCAGCCTTCAAAACCAGTACGACATGAAGGTGAAGGACAACTCGTCTGAGTTCGACAACATGTGGAAGAAGATCAAGCAGACCGCCGAGGTCCCGGAGGCCAAGAAAAACGCCTTCAAGGAGATCTTCAGCGCCTATGCTGACGCTCGCTCCGGAAACGGCGGGGGCTCGCTCGCCACTCTCGTGAAGGAGCAGGTGCCGAACCTCGACCTGAACATCTACGACAAGCTCATGAACATCATCACGGGATCGCGTGACACCTGGACGATGCGCCAGAAAGAGCTGGTCAGTATTGCCGAACAACACAACCATCTGGTCGTCACCAACCCGTCTGGGTTCTTCCTGAAGCTGTTCGGTTACAAGCTGATTGACCCCAAGGTGATCACCAGCGAGCGCACCGAAGAGACCTTCCGGACCGGTAAGGACGATGACGTGACGCTGTTCCCGAAAGCCCCTGCAGCAGCCGCCCCGGCCACCAAGTAACCGACCACCCCCAGCACTCCTCTGACTTATGTGGCTCCTCTACCTTTGCTGCCTCCTCCCGATTATCGTCGGGGCGGTCTTTTACTTCACAAACCGCGAGGTTAATCTGGTAGAGTGGGCCGCTGGGTCGGCAGCCGCCTTCCTGGTGGCTGGCATCATCCACATGATGTCGTTCCACTCCCAGACCAGCGACTCCGAGGTCTGGTCTGGGAAGCTGGTCAAAGCGCGCCATGAGTCAGCGTGGCTTGAAGGCTACGACGAGCCAGTTTACACAACCAAGCACTACACGGACAGCCACGGCAAACCACGGACCAAACGCGTCCGGACCGGCTGGCGTCCGACCACCCGCTGGCACGGCGACAGCTGGTCGTGTTCCTCCAACATCGACACCGGCTACTCGACCTCGCAATGGCAGTTCGACACCTGGGTTAAGCAATGGGGCAACATCAAGCCGACAGCTGGCGACCGCTCCACGATGGAGCACAACTCGCACATGATCAGCGGCGATCCCTATGACTACCTGACCTTCTGCCCGGAGGCGATCGTCGAGCCCGTCCACAAGACCGTGGCCGTCACCAACCGGATCATCGCGGCCAAGTCGGTCTTCAACTTCATCAAGCTGACGCCGGAGCAGCGCAAGATGGTCTTCGACTACCCGGCGGATACTGACCCCTTCGTGTCGAACCGCGTCATGGGGACGGCCAGGAACACCGTGTCGGTCAAGGACTGGGATTGTATGAATGCCCGTCTGGGGCCGACCAAGAAGGTCAACGTGATCCTGATCGGCTTCGAGTCCTCTGACATGTTCTCGGCAGAGCTGCAGCGCTCGCACTGGAACGGCGGCAAGAAGAACGATCTGGTGCTGTGTTATGGCCCTGGATGGGCCAAGGTGTTCGGCTGGTCCGACTCCGACATCCTCAAACGTGACCTCGAATCGCTCCTGCTCAAGGGCAACATCAGCAGCCTCACGATCCCGGCGATCGAACAGGCCATCCAGGCTGGCTACGAGAAGACCAACTGGCACAAGTTCGACCACCTGATGGTCGAGCCCAACACCAACACGTGGTGGATGTTCTGGATCACGCTCCTGGTCACCCAGGGCCTCCTCTACTGGTACTTCCACAACAACGACTTCGACAAGGATGACTGCCCGATCCAGGGAGCTGGCGAGTATAGGAAACATGGTCGCTTCCAGTCACGGTCGTCACGGGACAGCTCCGGGTTTTTCAGCTCGCTCGCCAGTGACTTTGGAGACGTCGTCTCAGACTGGTCGTTTGACTCTTCGTCTTCTGACGACTAGCGGGAGCGGGAAGCCACGAGGAACGACGGCGTGAACTCCTGAGCCTCCACGAAACAACGACAGGCCAGCAGAACCTGACGAGGGCTGCTGGCCTTCCCTATGATCGCCTCCTCAACGTGCCAGGTTCCGGCCAGCTTCGGGTTGCTACAGAACGACCCGGCCACCACGTACATTTCGCCGTCTGGCACTGGCGTGATCCGGACGTGGTCGCACCCCAGGATGCGCTGGGCTCGGTTCGAAAGACGGTGGAGGAGCCTCTGCTTGGAGGCGGTCGTGATGATGCTGTGACGCTTCATTCTCCCCATCCTCAATACCTAGGCCTGAGGATCACACGGGTCCCCTCTATCGTGAAGTCTCCGTGTTCTATGACGGCGTCCAGGGCAGCCTTGCCCAGCTCAGGCGACGGACCGGTCATACCATGCTGGTAGAGCCATCCGGCCATCCCGACCGTGACCCGGTCGAGCGGGATCGCGTGGACGGCCCCGTAGCGGTCTGTCACGACTGCCCCATAGCATGCCGACACGCCGTTTTCCTTAAGCCACTCTTCTTGTTGTGCGTTCATAGATCAGTTACCCAGTTGTCGCCGGTGTGATGGTAGTCCCACACCCCTTTAGAACACTGCCACTCAAGCCTGGTCGGGACACCGCGCTGATCTACTGGAGAGTCCTTCCTGGACCTATATACGTCGCCTCTGATGTGCCAATAGTGGTAGCACTCAGAGGTCGTAAGAAGTCGGGCCACCCCGATAGCTAGGTCACTTGAAGGTGACCATCGTAGCCCGGTTTTCCGTGTAGTCGGGACGGTCGAGCGTGATCTTCCAGCCAGCGCTCCGGTAAGAGGCCAGGATGAGGTTGACAATGTTTGGATAATCGCCTCCCCTGTAATCAAGGGTTTGACCGCGCTCCTTCACTACAAAAGACAAGTCAGGGAACGAGATCGTGGTCTCGTTGTCGGTGCCGAGCCGCGTTGCGACCAGCTCGTTGACGGCGTCGAAGGCCCAGGACGGCACCAGATGCGTCTGCAGGGTCGAAGCCTCTGCTTTGGTCATGGCGCGTCCGGAGACCGGAGTTTCGGTGGGGCGTTTGGGGTGTCCGTGTAATGGCATGGCTTAGTGTGGGGTGCTAGGAACTGAGAAAAAGGCGCTGATGCTGAGAGGGGTGCGGACTGCGATCCTGACTGCACCCTTGTCGAGCACCTGGACGTCGGACAGCTCGATGACTTCGCCGGAGGCTGGCGTGTTCATGATCAGGAAACACTGCAGGCTATAGTTGTCGCCCCTGGCCTCACCCTCGAACAACGGCGTCCATCCGATGATGTGCTGGTTGAACGGAAACACCCAGGTGTCGTCCTTGGCATCCAGGTGGCGGTAGGTGGCGGTCTGCCCATCCGCCAGCAAGACGACGAAGCTGTTGTGTTTCTTTAGAAACTCTGCAGGAGGAGCGCACAGGATGCCGTCGCCATGCCCGATCCAGTAGTAGCCGTTCGGCGTCTTGAAGATCTTTTGGCTCATGGTTCAACCGGGTCCTGGATGAAGGTTGAGGGATCATCGACGTGAATCGTGCGATGCGGGGAGTCGGGGCCGCCGCCGCGCTTGAACACCTTCAGGGTGCCCCATCCGGTGGAGTCGTCCAGATAGAACTCGTCGCCACCGTAGAAGACCTTGACGCAGCGGAGGCGCTGCCCTTCGAGCGGCCTGGACCAGGCCGCCGGTGCCGGACTCACGCCGACCACCACGCTACCGCGCTGAGCGCGGGCTCGTTCGTAGTTCCACTTGCCCTCCTCGCACCGGATGTTGTCCCCTGTGGTGCGAGTCCGGCTGTCCTGGCGAGCCCGCAGCTTCTTGAAAAACGGGTGGCGTCTGGATTTGTTCCAGCCTGCGATCCGTTTTTCCAGACGCATCAGGGCGTCGTCGTCGCGATACTTGAACGGCGTGTCGAGCGGGGGGAGTTCGCTGAGTTTTTGTGGGTCCATCGTGTTAGTCCTCGGTGACGGTTTCGATCAGACTCTGAACCTGATACTTCGGGTTGGTAATCGTCCATTTGCCACGGACCAGCCAGGGTCCGTGCAGCACAAACTGGGACCTGGCACTGAGGGCTCGATAGCCAGCAATCACACGTGACTGAAACAAGTGATCCACGAAGTTCTTGGCTGCGTTGGCGTCGTTGGTGTGCTGCGTGTGGAAGCTCAGGCAACCGAACTGGCCGTCCTGATCGAGCGCAGGAGTTGGAACCAGGACCTCGTAGCAGCAGCGCATGTCGGAAGTCCAGGCTGTGAATTTGTCGGCTGGTTCAGCCAGACACTTCAAGGCCATAACCCCGAGGCCAGGCCAAGGGTTGGTGAGAGGCACCATTTCAACGTCTTTCGGCTCGACGGCGTCAGACAGTTTGTAAGAAAAGGCTTCCGCCAGAGTAACGTTACCCTGTTTCTCCAGAAAGGCTACCAGAGCCAGAGCTTGGAACAGGCTGTGGCAGTTGTGCCAGAGGGGGACGACCAACTTGCCACTGGGAGAGCAAAAGTAGGCTTTGATGACGTAACGAGTGCTCATGCGTAGGGGGCGGAGAGGTTGAGGTTTTTGCCGGTCCAGCGTTGTTCTGATGTGATGGCGTTGTAGGGGACGCCGTAGATCCAGGCCGCCGTGGCAGCATGCGGATCTTCGGCGTGGTTGACCTTCGGCTTGAAACGGTCGAAGTCGTCGTGTTGAAATAGCGACCCGGTCTCAGAACGCCAGACGACGCCGTCTTCGCTCGACAGCAGCTGATAACCGGCGATCAGCTTGAGCCGGTAGAGCTGGTCGGCCAGGGCCACGGTGTTCTCCTGGGAGGTTGATCTGGCTGTGAACAGATAACGCACCGTGACGCCATCCTCGTCCGGCAGGCCCTCAGTGGGAAGGTAGCAATGCGCCTTGAAGGTGGTGACGGTCGGGCCATGAACCACGCCGGAGTAAACGGCAGTCCTGGACCCGCAGGTTTTCTCGGCATGTTCGTCGGAATAGACGACCTCTTTGTCGTAGTACCAGCTGATGGGAGTGCGCTCCCCTGGCCTGGTCAGCTCCAGACGGCGCAGGATGCCGAACGACACCCTGGAACCGCGGATCACGCCGCGAGCCAGGAGGTCGTAGAGGATCGCGAGCAGCTTCTCCTTGGAGACGAATGGTGGGGTTTCCAGGATCGGCAACACCTTGCCGCGATCCGGAACCTCGATGGGTTGCGACAGCGTCACGGTGCCTTTGTAGAGTTGATCCGGGAACGGTAAGAGTTTAGAGGAGTCCATGATGAACAATAAGCGAGCTAGTGGTGCCTGTCAATCTATAGGGTCGTCTGGAGGCAATGGACTTGACAAAATGCGGGCCTGATGTTACCTTCCAGTCTTATGAAACTCGTACCCGTCACCGCCTTCGTCAACACCGGCAAACGCTCAGCTCGCGGCACTGAAATCTGGCAGGCAACCCACCGCAAGGATGGGAAGGACCTGACCTGCACCGGCAGTGAATCCGAGGTCCGTGCCTGGGCCAAGAACCCTAAATGACGTCCCAGGTGGGCAGAAACTTCTCGGTGTGCTTCCAGCAGGCCGAGAGGACCTTGCCGAAGTTGAGCAGCATCTCCTCGTCACAACCGTGGTAGTAGGTAGGGAAGCTCCAGTTCGAGCAATGGTCCCACTTAACCGTGCCGTTTGCTATGGAACGGCCATCTGAGGTGAAGATCTCGTACTCGATGTAATGGGACTCTGGTTTGACGACTTTGATCGTGAAGCCAAAGGCCTCCCAGGTGTAACCAGCTTGAAGTTCAGGTGTCATCCGACCTAGAAACCTCAACGAGAGGCGCAGTCTGGACCCTGACCGAGAGCCAGCGACTCCGGAGTGGTAAGACGACGTCCGCAGGTGCAGCACCGGCCCTCGTGGTGAAACTCGCAGGTGCTAGGCAGGGCGTCCGCGTGACGCCAGAACCACTCGAAGGTCTGAGCCTGCAGGGTCTCGCGGAACTTGCTGCGCATCCCGGTCCGGTAGTGATCACCGTCGATGACCCCCAGAAACTCGAAGCCAGAGTCGGTCAGGACGCTCACGAACACTGGCTTGGCTGTATCCCGCTGCCGCGCCTTGAAGGTGAAGTGCTTGTTGGTCTTGAGTGACTTCAGAGTGAAGACGGCGTTGCCACCGCGCACGAACTGTTTCAGGGGAAGCGAAGGAGTCATGCGGGAAACGTAACACAAACCCTCCCGTTTGTCAAGTAAACGCGCTGTCTTTCTATTTTTTGACATGACACCACATCTCGTCTTGAGCGTTTTCAACGTTGGCAACGGCATCTCCCTAGGGGCAGAGTTGTCCGGAGACTTCGGCACCCAGGAGGCGTCCAATCTCAGCCAAGTCGAGCTTGAGGTGCGTGGTGATCTTAGATGGGACGTGGACCGCCAGCTGCTGGAGCAGGGCCGGGTCGTGGCGATCGTCCTGGAGCTGGAGGGAGGCGACCGCGACTATTCGGTCGATCTGACCGACAAGGTCAACCGCGCCATCTTCAAAAACACCAGGACCAACGTGATCAGGTTGATGTGAACCAGGGGCTTGAGGAGGAGCGTTGGAACGCTTACGGTTCTGCATGGAACCTCCCACTCCCGAATACCTCTTCCCCAACGTTGTCGAGGCCTCCCTCTGTTTCACTGAGTTGTTCACGGCCTTCAACCGCACCCAGGCGAACACCAAGCTCACCGACACGACGCTGACCCACGAGCCAACCGGCAGGGTCATAGCCAGGGTTGCTCAGCTCGGCGACGATGAGTTCTGCGTGGAGGCTCTGATCGGTGGGCACCGGTTCCGGCACGGCAACCTCCTGGGTTACGCCTATCAGACGCTCAAGCTGAGCGTCGTTGCCTTCAAGACACTGTTCGAGAAGGAGATGGCAACCCAGCTGTTCGAGGCTCTGCTGGAAGTCCAAGGGCGTCAGCTCAAGGCCGGGTACGAGATGGTCGAATACAGCGCAGACCCGTGGCGTCCCAATATGGTGGTGCTCGACTGCATCCAGCGCAAGACGCACAAGGGCAACGCCTCCATTTACCGGCTTGCCACCGTGCTGCACGAGGGGAAGTGGCATTGTGACGGCAGGGCCGTCGAGCTGGCAGACCACCTGGACCTGATCGCGACCGCTCAGCGCCAGTTCCTGGAGGTTGTCTCCCCGGCAAAACTTGACAAGTGCGAACCTGTGTGATAAGTTATTCACATGACCACCACCCCAGTCGAAGCATCGCGGGCCGAAGCCAAGGCCAAACTCGTCAGATTGTTTGAAGCCCTTGAGCGTGAAGGCGACTACAAGCTCGACCTGCAGTATTGCACGATCACTGACACCAAGGTCAGTGTGACTGTGGCGAGTCTGATTTCGATCGACCGCAAGATCAAGCTAGGCTGGTACATCAACGCCCGCAACCGCCGCGATGGCATGACGACCAAAGAGGCCTCGACCGACGAAATCGTGGTCGAGCTGCTCGACATGCGTTCCCGCAAGTTTGGAGCAGACGTTGCACGCCGCCTGCGCACCAGCCGCGAGGTGCTCGTCGGCCAGTTCCTGAAGGAACTCCAGGAAGACCATGACGGTAAGCGGATCGAGGACCGCATGGAGCGGGCAAAGCTCGGCATGCCAGCCCTCAGCATAGACCGCTCACGCTACAACCATGACAGCGACAACTGCTACGACACCGTCAAGGCAGACGTCCGGGTGCTGGTCTCCGTCACCGGTCTGTCCGACGCCATCGAGGTCAGAGCGCCAGCGGTGTTCCGTTTCGAGAAGGGGACCAACGTCTTGGTGGACGTCGTCGGCGTCAACCAGCATGGTTCCATCACCAGCTACAAGCAGTACCTCAACAACCTGGAGATCCTAACCAAGGAGTTTTCTAAGTCCCTCTAGTCATGGCAAAACCCAAAAAGCTCACCGCCTCCCAGCAGGCTATCATGGACACGCTGCGCGGCAAGGAGGAGGCCTTCTTGCTGGGCTCCTTCAACAGCAAGCGCTGGAACCTGCACTACAAGGAGGGCAACTTCAAGCCGGTTCAGCGCGTCGTGGACGTCACAGTGCGATTGCTGTTCGAGAACGGCTACATCACGCTCGGTGTGATCCCATCCTGGGTTGGCGACCAGAGCCTCACGATGTTCGTCCCAACCGTTGACCCTCCCTCCAGCAAATGAGAAACAGATCACTCAAGTACCTGGTCCGGAAAGGGTCGGAGTATCTAGTCCACGACGTCGGCGTCATCCAGGAGACCGCCAAGGCTTATCTGGTGTGTCTGACCTGCAACCTCGACGATGAACCGGCTACGGTTGAAGTCTGGGTACCGAAGGTTCAGGCCAGCGTATCAGGCACCACCCTCACGATCTCGGCTTGGATGCTCAGCACCAAACTGGAGGAGATCGAGCCCATGGAGATCGCCACGCTGGTCCTGGAGAACCGGCTGATGGACGATCACCCGCCGGTGGACTCAGACGACCCCAGGTATGTGCCGCCGGTCCGCATTCCCGCCAGCGCTCGCCGGATGTCAGATTGGGAGGATTGGCATGAACTTGACGAGCTGCCGGATCTGCGTTAACTTTTCTTATGAGCCACTCACCTAAGACTGAAGGACAACTCCGCGCCTGGCACTGGCGCACCGGCCAGCCTCACTCGACTGTCAGAACAGTCGATCCCCAATGGAACCTCGAACTGATGTTCAGGCGACTGATCAAGGACGTTAACTTCAGAGACGTCGTGAAGCTCAGCGACTGCGTTTCTGGAGTGTTTACGGGAGGCGAAAAGGCCGCCCCTCTGCAGTTCGACGCTTTAAGTGACGGGCTGTGGAAGGTCAGCATGAAGGCGACAACGGAACAAGGAGCCGAGATCTGGGTCTGCTTTTGCTACGAGCGCAACTTCCGTATGGCGGTCGAGAGAATCTGCGACAGACTTAACCCGATGGGTGGCTACGGGCACGGCTACACAACGGCTTGTGTTGAAGCCTCCAAGGATGGCATGCTGATCGACCCGCTGGTGATCTGGAAATACGAGGACGCCGAGCGCGCCATGAAGGAGGCTGGCAACGCACTCGCCTGCGAGGTCACGGGCTACTTCGAGCAGGTCCCGGAGGCCATGACCAACCGAGGCTGGCTCAACGATCTCTCCAGCGACCTCCCTAAGAAGTGGGTTGGGCAACGCAAGATCTACGAGATGATGGAGCGGATCGAGGACCTGAATCCGACGGTGCGTCAGCCCGTGAAGCGCAAGGGCATGGCCGAGGAGGGGGAGGACTCGCAGACCGAGGGGTGGTTCAATGTCATTCGTCCTGGCAAGACTTGACAAACACTAGAGTCTGTGTTATCTTTCCCACATGACCGCTCCCACCCTTCCCGATCACGATACAACCGGCCTCACCCTTGAAACCAACGAGCAGCGTGCTCGTCGGGCTGGTAAAGGTCACAAACTCAATTGCCTGATCACCGCGACTAGTCCAAGTCCGACCTTCCGGAAGTTCTCTTACAACTTCCGGTTCGACCCAACGGGAAAATCCAAGGAAGGTGATGGCATGAAGGAAGACGGCTACTTCATCCGCGTTGTCAAGGTGATCCCAAAGGAGGAACTCGTTTAACCATTTTCGCCTGAGTAGCTCAGTGGCAGAGCTGGAGTCCCTAAAACTCTTGGTCGCCGGTTCGAATCCGGCCTCAGGCACCACTAGTTATCGCACAATGAACAAAGTCGAAGCACTCGTCGAACGCCTCCTAGCCTCAGGCGACCCACGCGCCAACCTGGAAACCCTCGCCGCACAGGTGCAGACCTACCCGGAGGTCAAGCGGGCCGTGGTCGGCAAGAGAGGCGTCGAGTTCATGATCGGCGCTGGTGCGAACTGCAGCGAATTCGAGATGATCCCGAAGGGAGACAGGGTTGACCTCTATTCGACTCCGGCAGTTGGCGGTAAGAACTGGCTAGGCCTCTTCGACTTCATCGCTGCCATGTCGGCTGCCCTCAAACATCACCAGCAGGCACAGCCCAGGGTCAGCGAAGCAAAGACCGACAACCGTGCCACCCACTACGAGGTGTGCTGGCAGAACCGCCATTACCAGGACAAGAGACAGCTCTTCAAGGGGCCTGAATCTGAGAAGAATCGTGCTTCAGCCGAACGGTTCAAAAAGAAACTCGAAGACAACGACGCCAAGGACAAATATGGCGACATCCGTGGTCGAGTCACCATCAGGGCTATCGTCCCGGAGCCACTCGCGTAGCCTCTGTTGAGAGCGTCGCGCCCCTCACAAACGTCCCCCACTCGAACTCCTCATGACTCCAGCTGACAGGCTCGTCGAAACCCTCCTGACTGAAAACCCGGCCCTCTGGTACCATAGGCACCACGTCGGGACGGAGAACCCGCACGAAGAGGGGTATGGTGAGGACGACTGTGACTGTGACGTCTATGAGTTCCCCAGCGACGACCTCCAGAAAAAGTTCCTCGACGAAGTCGGTGGGAAGCCCCATCCGCTTGGTGGGAAGCGCGCCATCATGACGAAATGAAACATAGCTTACCAACGGCTGATCAGCTGGTTGAGACACTCTTGGCTGAGCCCAGTCTGCTAACGCCTCTCCTCTCCACTTTCGCCGACAAGGTTCTGCTGGTTGGTTCTCGTGGTTCAGGGCGTCAGCGCCCAGACAGCGATGTTGACCTCCACATCAAGGACATGATGGAGACCGATGAGACCTACGACGCCATCACGGCTTTTCTCGAAAAACAGGGTGTTCAGTTTGGTGGTGACAAGTATGGTGCTGGCAGTATTATCGTCCCCGAACAGGACGGTTACCCGGTCTCAGTCGAGTTCGGTTTCTGGGACGGCATCCCAGAAGACCCACAGTGCGCCCTGGTTGATGTTTTCGGGGTCAAGCTCCAGGCACCGCAGGCAGACCCAGTCCGTTAACCCCCATTCTTGACCAGATGTCAAGTCTGGTTTTCTTTTCCACCGTCATGAAAAACACAACACCCGCACCGCACACGTAGGTCCTGCCCCCGCAAGGGGACTCCACCCTCCGTCTCTACGCAGTGGTCGTCACCGACCACGCGATGACTCCCGGAAAGTCGGCCTCTCAAGCAGGCCATGCTTACCTGGGAGCCTTCATTCAAGCCACCGGACACGACGCCGGTTTCAGGCAGCAAGCACAGGAATACGCCTCCGAGCAACCCGGCACCAAAGTGTGTCTGCAGGCATCGCTCGACGAGGTCCTGCGCCTCAAGGACCGGGCCGACCAGCTCGGCCTCCCCAATTTCCTGGTAGTCGATAGCGGCCACCAGGCCTTCAACAATGGACTCGAAACCACCACGGCTTGGGGTTTCGGACCATGCACCAGAGAACAGGCCAAGCCGATCGTCAAGAAACTCAAACTGCATCCCTAACACACCCTATGAAACTCGACACCACCACCCGCGCCTCCTACCTCGTCTTCGTCACTGAGTGGAAGGCCAACTACAAAGCCCTCAGCGCAGCCATCCGCAGGCTGAAGCCAGCCACTGCCGCCTACACCCACTGGAACATTGAGCTCAACGATGAGGTCAACCGACGCCATCAGGACAAGGCAGCCATCCAGAACGCCAAGGACGAGCGCCAGAAGGCCTTGGTTGAGTGCAGCGCGGCCAACACCGAGATCGAGCGCATCCGCAAGCTCATCCCCGACCTTGGCAACCTGGCCGACCATTGCCGAGCCGACACGCTCGTGCGGATCGGCAACTACAGCCAGCCTAAGGAGATCGCCAACTACCTGCTGGCGCTCCGTAAGGAGGGCAAACGCCAGGCCCAGCTCGCCTGGAAGCGCGAGCACTCCACCCCGAAACCCGAACTGGTCGCCGCGTAACCAGTGCAACCCAGGGGCGGTGTCCCAGCACCGCCCCGCTTCCCCCTTCCTCCCCTGCTTATGTTCCTCCTTCCCGACCAAATCAAGACCTTTCTGGACGCCCACGAACGCATCCTGGACACCGCCCGCGAGTGGATCAACAAGATGCTTGGCCCGAGCCACCGCCGCATCAGCGAGGTCCGCTGGAATGGCGCTGTCTTCGAGTATGAGTTCAACAGCGCGTGCCACTGTCACCCGGAGTACACGTGGAGCCAGCTGACGACCGAACAAAATCAGAAGCTCCTGGACGAACTGACCCAGTATCAGCTGATCGACGACCCCTACGACGAGAACGACGACGGCCTCGACAAGGTGCTGGTGATGTCCAGCAAACCGAGGTAACTTGACAAATGCGAGAGGCTGTGTTAGGTTCTCCACATGCCCCTCATCTCCTCCCATAAGAAACTCGACCAGTTCCTCATCGACAACCCACGGATCGCTGGAGCCATCAAGATCCTCAAGAAAGACTCCATCGGCTTCCAGGCCCAGATCGGTGACTTCGAGGACCGCTTCGACTTCTCATTCTCCGAGCACGCCCTCGAAGCTCTGGTGGCCTACCACAACCCACCGAGCTTCGAGTCGCTCAAGGAGCGCGCTGGTTCGGCCAAGTCCCTGGAAGAGCTGCCTGACGCCGTGATGCTCGATCTGGCCCTCAACATGCTGCACAACAGCAAGATGCACCTCGCTTGGTTCGCCAAACAGGGTCGCGATAGCGTGGAGTCCCTGGAACAGGATTGCGGCTGGATGTGGGACCGGGCCAAGGCTTATTTCGTGGTCCTCAAGCTCTGGAAGAACCTCATCCCAGCCGAGCAGCGGAACTTGTTCAACAACCTCATGGCACCCCACAAATGAACGACCCGGCCCCCAGCTACGACTTCATCATCTCACGCTTCCTGGCACACCGGCTCGCCCGGTTTGTCAGGCAGGTCGATCAAGAGACCAGCTACTACTCAACCCCGTCCGTCCATGGTCGCCCCGGCTACCTCCGGCGTGACGGGGTCCGCACCAAGCTCGTGAACCGTGCTTATCGGCGCTACTCAGCTACCGTCCCGACCCTCAGGACGATCGTCGTGGGCTAGATGGCCTTCATGCCGTGCCGGTGAGCGCGGCCAAGGTTCTTCTTGAGCTTGTTGACCACCGCAAGGTCCAGGTCAAGACCCAGGCCGTAGGCTATCGAGAGCGCCCGGATGAGCACATCGGCTAGCTCCTCTTCGAAGTTGGCCTTGTCCAACTTACGCACCGCCTCGGTGGCTTCGCTGGCCTCCGAGTGGATCAGGGCGACATGGGCCAGCAGCTTGTGAGTAGCAGCATGATCGTTGATGTCCTTCGGGAAGTCGTCCGGCGTGAAGGCCTCCCAGCCATTGGCGACGTTGATCCGCTGGGCGACTCCACCGATCCCAGTCAGAATTCCCTCGGCAAAGGCCTCGATCTCTTCGTCGGTCGGAGGTGTCGAAGCAAGCTTGGTCAGTGGTGGCAGGCCGGTCGGGGTGTCAGTGATCGGAGGAGCGTCGCCGGTAGAAACAGGGACGCCAAAAGGGTACTCAGCAGTGCGGGTCATAGACAGTCAAGAAAGCCTAAGCCTGGGATTGCGCAATGGACAGGTTGAGTTTACGTATTCCAGATGACCGCAATCTCCTCCATCACCTCCACCCTGCGCGATGCCATGCGGCTTAGCGAGCGCCACTCCCAGGCTTCCCAGCAGGATGTCACGATCGAACGCGAGTTCCCGCTCGACGGTCAGGAGGTCACTGTGAAGGCCACGGCGGTTGTCAGCTCCGAAGATGACTCCGACCACAACCGCGAGACCGGCTACGGTGCTCACACGCGGATCGAGGTTTCGGAAGTCACCATCTACGAGGTGATCGACCAGGACGGCGTCACGGTTTACAACGGCCACGACATCGACCTGCTGAGCGACGATCAGTACCTGGACCTGGAAGCACAGGTCGCCGAGTATGCGCGACACCAGGACGAGTAGGTAACTTGACAAGCGTCAGGTGGTGTGTTAAGTTCCGGCATGACCAAGCTCGGACGCCCACTCCTCCCATCTGTGAAACGCAGGTCGGAGTTCTTGAACACGCGGCTGTCCACGGTCGAGCTTGAGCTGATAGAAGCGGCTGCCGTGCTCGAAGGCAAGAACCCGGCCACGTGGTCGCGTGAAGTCTTGATCGACCGGGCCAGAAGCTCAGTCCAGGCACGCCGTGCCGAGTCACCCTTACCCAAACCAGAACAGTCCATGCACCTCATCCCCACACTCCCACGCAAGTCCGGCCTCGACCAGATCCAAGAAGCCCACGAGAAGCTCCTCCAGACTCAGATCGAGTGGAGCGACCGCCCCGTCAGCGACGGCCAGATTCATCAGGCCGCCATTTCGGTGCTGACGCGCAACGCCCAGCTGTGGCCCTGGCCGGTGGATAACTGCCGCCTCTACTTCGACGCCGACGGCAACGGCACGATCAAGCAGGCCGCTGTGCTGTTCCTGGCTGAAGCGATCCGGCTGGAGCGTCACTGCGACAGCAAGAAGGTCACGGACGGCCAGCGTTACACCCAGAAGAAGGAGCTTAACAAGATCTGGGCTGCAGCCCAGGAGCTGCGCTCCACGGTGGACAGCTTGGCTGCCATGCTCGAAGCCACCCAGACCGGCAGCTACACCCCCGACAAGTCATTCTTCCTCCCCCACGTCGATGTCTATTAAGCCCATCCTGTTCGCGGCTGCCATGTTGAGAGGCGGCACCTCCATCAATACGGTCCACGCCAGTGCGCTCGGCAAGCTCCTGGAAGTGATGATTGGAGCTTGCACGACCCGCACGATTGACTCCCCACGCGGTAAGTGCCTGTGGTTGTGGCTCAGCGAGCGCGGCGAGGTCCAGCTGGCCTTCATCGAAGACGTCCCAGGCCTGAAGCTCATCACGAGCCTGCGCTACGGAGTCTCGACCGCCCCGCATGGCAACGTCAACAACCGCGACGTCCACCCGCTCCACCACTTTCGCGGCATGGAGGTCACGATGGACGAGGCTGTCTATCTGGTCCAGGAGCAGATGGTTGCCCCGTTCCACCCCAGTATCCACGAGCTGCTGGTCCTGAACTTCAAGATCACCACCCGCAAGCTCAAGAAACTCACTCCCCAATGAAAACCAAGACCACCTACCCCGACGTTTACGAAGGCTCATCCAAGTCCAGAGACTATGCGATCGACATGGCAGCGCACGTGCTGGGAGGCCAGCGCAGCTCGATCAACGAGCGCAACGAGGTCCTGTTCAAGGCTGGTCTCTACAAGTTCGCCTGGGTCAACTCCGGCGGCATTATCTCATCCAAGGGCCTGCCAACGATCACCCTCCCATCCAAGTTCAAGTTCACCAAAGTCACCACCACAAAATGAGCGCCCTCCCCATTCCCGCCCCATCAGTTACCCGCTACATCATGGTCACGTCCCACTGCCACTATGGCTACGTGGTGTCCGACGGGAACTACGGGCATAGCATGAAACTCCTCTCCTCCATCATGGCGTTGATCCGTGCGGAATTCCCAGACGTCACCCTCGACGACGATCTCTTTGACGTCTTCCGGGTCTCCAAGTCCTCACGGATCGAGGGCATGTGGGGACTGATGTTCAAGCTCCCGCTTGGGACCATGCACGTGAGGTATCAGACCGTTAACCAGCTCCCCTTCTCCATCCAATGAGAACCATCGACCAGGACACCTTCAACGTCCTCAAGCGGCTGCTCGACCGCCTGCTGAGCCTGAGCCCGACGGGTGAGATCGGTAACGGCACCGTGGCAACCCTCAGAGCAGAGGCCGACGAGGTCCAGAAGTCGCTGGGAATGTCGCTGCGTCCGGCCCTGGGTGGGCAGACCCGCTATTGCGACGTTAAGCCTGGGGACTTTTTCATCATCCACACGGCCAACAACCGCATCCTGGTCCACCAAGACGATAAGGACACCAAGTGGAGGGGTATGAAGACCCACTCCGGACAGGCGCTGATCCGGGCCAGACCGCGCAGTCTGGCGAGCGGCTGCTTCCTGAGCATCGACCAGGAGCGCGACGTCGAGATCGTCACGGTTGAGGAGGCCAGTC
>Ga0075464_10000004_pt1 | contig 82555 bp, 72 predicted proteins | sample DEB19_08_DNA_5_FD_75068 | JGI IMG/M metagenome (GOLD analysis project Ga0075464, IMG submission 75068) | Aqueous microbial communities from the Delaware River and Bay under freshwater to marine salinity gradient to study organic matter... | ecosystem: Environmental > Aquatic > Marine > Coastal ...
AAGTAAAAGTAAATTCGGTTGCAGCAGTATTATAATTTCCAATAGAATCGGTGAATTTATTTGCGTCAACATTAATTGTACATACACGTTCAAGAAATTGAGAGTCTCGAGTAAATGTGGCATTGTAAATCTTATTGTCTGAAGTTGTTAAAATACCTAATTCACCTCCAGTAACGCGAATATTCTCCTTCGCAAAATTAGTTGTTGTTTCATTGGAAGTGAATGTTAATTCTATGGATGCATTTTTGGTGGTTCCATTATTGGCAAGGGTTGAACCATTGGCTTTTGCGGCTATGGTCATGTTAGGTTTAGTATTATCAAAAGTAAAAGTAAATGGGATCGAATTATTCGAAGCAGTATTACCATTTCCAGCAGCATCGGTGAATTTATTTGCCGGAACAGAAATTGAACATTCAGTTTTACCACTTTCACCACTTTGATAAGGAGTAAATGTGGCCGCATAACCCGTTGGGCTGATAGTCGTAAGAGGATATGATAAAGTACCTCCAAAAACAATAATATCCGCGTACTCAAAACCAGTTGGTACTTTAGACAAGGCGAATGTTAATTCTATGGATGTATTTTTGGTTGTTGAACCACGGGTAACGGATGTTGATTCTACGTCGATGGTAGGACGAACGCTATCAAAAGTAAAAGCAAATTCGGTTGCAGCAGCATTACCATTTCCAGCAGCATCGGTGTAAGCGCCTGCATCAACATTAATTGTACATAGACATTGAAGAAATAGAGGGTTTCGAGTAAATGTGGCCTTATAAACCTTATTGTCTGAAGTGGTTAAAGTACCTAATGTACCATTACTAACACGAATATTCCCCACCGCAAAATTATTTGTGGCTTCATCGGAAGTGAATGTTAATTCTATGGATGTATTTTTGGTGGTTCCATTATTGGCAAGGTTGGAACCGCTGGCTTTTGCGGTTATGCCCATTTCAGGTTGATCGCTATCAAAAGTAAAAGCAAATTCGGTTGCAGCAGTATTACCATTTCCAACAGAATCTGTGAATTTATTTGCTGCAACATTAATTCTACATACACCCTGAATGATTGGAGTAAATGTGGCCGTATAAACGGTTTGGCTGATAGTCGTAAGAGGAGATAATGTACCTCCAGTAACGCTAATGCCCGCGTAGTCAAAATTAATTGTTGCTTCATTGGAAGTGAATGTTAATTCTATGGATGCATTTTTGGTGGTTCCATTATTGGCAAGGTTGGAACCGCTAGCTTTTGCTGTTATTTCCATGGTAGGTTTAGTATTATCAAAAGTAAAAGTAAATATGTTCGAAGCAATATTATTTTGACTAGCAGCATCGGTAAATTTAGTTGCTGGAACATTAATTGTACATACGCCCTGACTAGTTGGAGTAAATGCGGCCGTATAATCCGTTGGGCTGATAGTCGTAAGAGGAGATAATGTACCTTTATCAACAACAATATCATTAAAATCAAAATCACTTGTTGATCCAGAGGAAGTGAATGTTAAAAATATGGGTGAATTTTTGGTGGTTGAACCACTGGCAACGTTTGATGCTGATATCATCATTGTAAGTGGTGGTAGAACCAATGTTACACTATTGTTTCCAAAAAACAATATGTCAGTAGTAGTAGGAGAACTGTATGTTTGCGAGTTAATTGTTTGCGTATTCATTTTGATAATAAGATTTGCAGAAGTGTTATCGAAAGCGTTACTACCAATAGTTGTGACCAATGGAGGAATCGTCACGGATGTTAACATGACGCAATTGTAGAAAGCTTGATTACTAATAGTTGTGACCGATTTACCAATCGTCAATGACGGTAAACGTTGGCAATCGATGAAAGCTTGAATGCCAATAAACGTCACCGAATCAGGAATTGTGATTGATGTTAAACCACGACAAGCGCCGAAAGCAACATTACCAATAGACGTTACCGATGGAGGAATCGTGACTGATGTTAAATCAATGCAAGTAGCGAAAGCTTGTCTACCAATGCGTGTCACAGCATAACTTGGGTTTTCACCTACTGCAGCAGGAATAGTAATTGCTCCGCTTAAACCATTGCCCAAAGTTGTGGCATTAGCATCAACACTTTTGCCAGTACCAATTGATGCATTATTATTTACATCTAACGTGTAGTTCCAAGTAATGCCGCCCACATCTGTGAATTGGTATATTGTTGACATCGTTATATGATAATATTCGATAATAAATGTGCAAGTTTATTCAATGAAACAATTTCTGTTAACGATTGCCCTTTCACATCTTGTGGAACGCCTAATGAAGTTCCATTATAAATGTTCAAGGGTGTAATATAGTATATTCATTATGATATAATCATATTTTAGGTATGATTATATCATAAATCCCAATAAAGTTCTGTATTATTTAACCGTATCAGTACCCCCAGTCATAATATATACATGTGTATTATGTTTCGGCGTAAAATTGAAATCAACCATCATCACTAAAATCTATCATATTATTCATTGACTATGTCATCATTAAAAGTAGTTTCATCAAAGAAAGTTGCATCGACAACGGAGTCTGCCGCGTTGGCTCAACAATATCAACAAAAAACTGATAAACAGCATATTTTGGACAATCCAGACACCTACATTGGGTCCGTCGAAAATGTGGATGCGTCTTTGTGGGTATATGACGAAACTGAAAACAAAATAGTCTTTCGCGACATTGAATACATCCCCGGTCTGTATAAATTATTCGACGAAGGCATTGTAAACTGCAGGGACCATGTGATTCGTATGATTCAATCTACCATGCTAGAAAAACGGTTTGTTACGTATATTGAAACATCCATCGACGCTGACGGCACAATCACCATGTCCAACGACGGAAATGGTATTGATATTGCTAAACATCCCGAGAACAACCTGTGGATTCCCGAGATGGTCTTTGGTCATTTACGTACGTCTACGAACTACAATAAAGACGAAAAGCGCATTGTCGGCGGTAAGAATGGTTTTGGATTCAAACTCGTTCTTATTTGGTCTACATATGGTCGGGTTGAGACGGTTGACCATGTTCGTGGACTGAAATACATCCAAGAATTTCACGACAATCTAGACCGCATTGACCCTCCTAAAATCACGAAAGTCGCTACCACATCCAAGTCGTATACCAAGGTATCGTTTAAGCCAGATTATAAGCGCTTTGGTGTGAACGGAATCACATCTGATATGTTGGCCCTTCTAAAAAAGCGAATCTATGATATTGGTGCGATTACGGATCATTCTATTAAAAAAATCAAGGTGGTATGCAATGACACCACGATCCCTGTGAAAAATTTCCAACAATACATCGATTTATATATCGGCAATAAAGAACAGACGAAGCGGGTGTATGAACAACCCGATGAGCGATGGGAGTACGCAGTTGCGCTATCGCCGAATCACGAGTTTATGCAAGTGTCGTTTGTTAACGGAATCTGCACGTTCAAAGGCGGAAAACATGTGGATTATATCACAGGGCAACTCGTGCGGAAGCTGTGCGACTATATCGAAAAGAAAAAGAAAATAAAGGTGAATGCAGCGGCAATCAAAGAACAAATTATATTGTTTCTGCGATGTGATATTGAAAATCCATCATTCGATAGTCAAACCAAAGATTACATGAACACGCCTGCAAATAAGTTTGGCTCGGCATGCGTAGTCAGCGATGCGTTTGTCGAAAAGATTGCTAAGATGGGCGTGATGGACGTTGCATGTTCGTTGGTCGAAGCCAAAGAAAACAAGTTGGCGAAGAAGACGGACGGTGCAAAGACGAAGACGATCCGCGGAATTGCCAACTTCATCGACGCAAATTACAGCGGCACGGCGAATTCCAAAGATTGTATCCTGATTTTGTGCGAGGGATTATCAGCTTTGTCTGGTATCGTTTCTGGGTTGTCGAGCGATGACAGAAATACAATTGGTATTTATCCGCTGAAAGGAAAGCTGCTGAATGTGCGCGGCGAACAAATTAAGAAAATCAGCGAAAACAAAGAGATTAGTGATATCAAGAAAATATTGGGACTGGAAACGGGTCGTTCGTATGAAAATATGGCGGATGTAAACAAGCATCTTCGCTATGGCAAAATCATGTATATGACGGACCAGGATTTGGATGGGTCTCATATCAAAGGATTGTGTTTGAATCTCTTTCATAGTGAATGGGCGTCTCTCACTCGTATTCCTGGATTTCTGTCGTTCATGAATACGCCGATTTTGCGCGCAAAGAAGGGAGCCCAAACTCTTCTGTTCTACAATGACGGCGAATACAATACGTGGAAGAATGGATTTGGTGAGGCAGGTCCATCGGGTTGGACAATCAAATATTTTAAAGGATTGGGTACGTCTACATCCGCCGAATTCAAAGAATATTTTGCAAACAAAAAGGTGGTTGACTTTGTGTATTCCGGCGAAGTTAGCGATGATACGATCGATAAGATTTTCAACAAAAAGCGAACGGACGATAGAAAAACGTGGTTGGAACAATATGACAAAAATGCCTATTTGGATACAAGTCATGCATCGGTAAAATATGAACAATTTATCAATCATGAAATGATTCATTTCAGCACGTACGATTGCGCGCGTTCTATCCCGAACATGGTGGACGGCCTGAAGATTTCACTTCGAAAAATCTTGTATTCCGCATTCAAGCGGAAGCTTACCAGCGAAATCAAGGTGGCCCAGTTTTCAGGATATGTATCAGAACATAGTGCGTATCATCACGGTGAGGCGAGTTTGAACGGCGCGATTGTAAACATGGCACAAAACTATGTTGGCTCAAATAATGTAAATCTGTTAGAACCCAATGGACAGTTTGGTACAAGGTTACATGGCGGAGATGACAGTGCATCCGAGAGATATATCTTTACACAGCTTAACACATTGACTCGTAGTATATTTCCCGAGGCGGACGATGCAGTGTTGAGTTATTTGAATGATGATGGAACGGTCGTGGAACCAGAGTATTATGTGCCGATTATTCCATTTGCATTAATGAATGGTATTTCGGGTATTGGTACAGGATTCTCATGTAGTATTCCGTCATACAATCCATTGACTGTAATTGATTATTTACAGAATCGGTTGGCGAATAAATCAAACGCACATATCGAGTTCGTGCCATATTATGAAGGGTTTACTGGAAAAGTAACTCGTATTGCGGACAAGAAATTCTTGGTGAAGGGCGTTTATGAAAAAATCGGCGATGATAAGATTCGCATCGCCGATTTGCCCATCGGCACATGGACAATGCCATACATTACATTTTTAGAAACATTGATGGACGGTACAGTAAACGCAAAGACGGGCAAGCGTAGTTCGCCGTCAATCAAAGATTTCACATCGGTTTGCACCGAAGTCGCGGTTGATATTACAGTTGTATTCCAGCGTGATGTGTTGGGCGAATTGGAAGCCGAACTCGACGATAATGGTTGCAACGGTGTCGAGAAGTTATTGAAACTGACGACAACCATCAGTACTACTAACATGCATATGTTTAATCAGGACTGTCGCTTACATAAATATGAGAATGTGGAAGAAATCATCGATGAATTCTACGGGGTTAGAATGAAGATGTATGAAAAGAGAAAGGCGTATTTAGTGCAGAATATGGAACAACGGCTTGTAAGGCTGTCAAACCGTGCACGTTACATTCAAGAAACATTGAAGGGGTCGGTGGATTTACGTCGTAAGACCGCGGTCCAAGTAAACGAACTCATGACAACGATGAACTTCGCGAAAATCGACGGAGACTATAAATATTTGATAAAGATGCCAATGGATTCGGTGACAGATGAAAATGTGGCATCGATTATGAAAGAAAAAGCAGATACGGAACACGAGTTGTCGGTATTGAGAAACACGACGCTCGAACAAATCTGGACAGGTGAATTGAGCACGTTGAGAGGTCATTATAGTGTGTACAAGCAAAAGCGCGAAAAGATTCAAATGGGTCAACGTAAAGAAAACCAAACCAAAAAGGTAACCAAGGCATTGAAACTAAAGAAGTAAAGAAGTAAATACATATAACAAAATGGCTGCTGTGTATATATTGTAATATTTTTTTACACCCATTGCTTCAACTCCAACTGTTTGTATTCGCGGTCGCTCTGTCTCGGTAGTTCAAGCGGAACAACCAATGTGCTCTGGTCTTCACAATATTTCATGTAACCAACAGCTTCGTTATAAACCGATGACACTGCATAGTCAAGTACCAACTTATTTAAGCGAGTGACTTCTTTTTTAATATTGTTCATATCATATTCGGCATATTGCAGAAAAATACTTCGCATAATAACCTTTAATGTATCTATATTCTGCGGAGCAATGACATACTTGTCGCCAGACATTTTATACACTCCCGCTCGTAGTCCATTTTGAACAATTTGAATGTTTTCCGCCGAAAAATACACCGTCGCCAACATGTTCGATTCAATGTCGCCTGCCAACGCGTCTCTGTATTCACTCGTTTTATTTTTCACGGCGATGCGTTCTTGCATTTTGAACTGTACTTCTGGGGATGGAGCTTCCACTATATTGACTCTGCCATTATAGGTGGATTGATTTAATATTTGATTATTTTGATAAATATCCACACTCGTCAAATTCATGTTGTTTATATAATCTGTAATAAGAAATAAATATGCAAACGACTAAATATTTAGTGATATGAATAACCGGGTACTGAATATTTTATAACAATAGTGTATAATGGAGTGGTTCTATTTTGTAGTCATAGTTGTAGCTATTATTTTACTTATAATCATGTTAGCCTATATTGGTACTCGCATGGTAAGCAACAAAAAAAACGGAAAAAATTCATCTGTATTTCCGCCTGTCAAAAATAATTGTCCAGATTTATGGAAATCAAATACTCTTGGCAACACTGTGACGTGCACTATACCGGCTTCAAACGAAAGTAATGTGGGGGATTTATATACTAACGGTAATGATGATAGTGTGAACTTTAATATCGGTGCTATATTAGGCAGTGAGACAGATAAGTCAGTTGCGTTCTCGACAGACAATGCAAACACACTTGGTATGAGCGGGGATTGTGCCAAGAAGAAGTGGGCAAACACACATGGCATTTTGTGGGATGGTATTTCTAACTACAATCAATGTTAAGTCACGTGATTAGGTAACGTGATTAGATACAATTAAACACAATGCAAATGATATGGTCGGCAAAAGGTGTATAAAAAACATTTGCATGTAAGTTGTAATATAGTATATGTCATTATGAGCCATTTCATGTTCGGTCACGTTCCTGACGGGTTCCATCGTAACAATTAATTCGTTCATGGAACTGGCAACACACGTTATACCCAAATTTATTACCCATACATATTTACATACTTCTGGAAATTCTGTAAATATAATATAACTCTTTGCACTCAATGCAGCAACCGTCATGCATTTATCGATATGTCGAATACTTCGATTATTATATCCAGATTTGCAAAGTGTATACGTTCCAGATGCGCCAACCAGTAACAGCGTTGTGAATACATACTCATGCATCATCGATATATACGCGCATTGCATGGTCCATATAGCTGAATAGTACACAAATTTTGAAATGTGCGGCGGACAAACTGGGAGGTCGTCAAACTGCATTGTAATAACCGGGTATTGTTATTACAATTCTTATTATTATATTACTATATTATTTTACATATTTGATTACGTTGGGTGGCTCGGCCATGGAATATTCCAATTTAGATAACACACATGGACGCTGAACTAATACGTGTTCATATACTCCGCGGTCTCCTTTGGTTTTTATGTCGAGTTGACAATTCTTGTCGAGAACAACCATTGTATTTTCATTTTCTATTTTCGGTTCTCGCTTATCCATCTCCATCACCTCGTATTTTAACATGCGTAGATTTCTGGCTTCTGCGCTGATTTGTTCGGCTTGTACACGAACCGCCTGTGACAATAATTCTGGGTTATTCGACTCTTTATACTCGGCTAACAGCGCACGCACGGATTCGGTTAACTTAAATATCACCTCGTTTTTCTTCGTGACAAATTCGTCTTTCACTGGATTGTTATAGATTTCATTGTGACCGGTCGCTAGCTCATCATAAACACCACTGTTAATATTGTATTCGTCGAGGTCTTTTTTGAATTCCGCAATGGATTGTTCCTCGCTAATATAGCTGAAGAGCACGTCGAGTTTATCGCATATTATTTTTTGCTTGGCAACTTCGATTTCCGTTTTAAATTCCACAATGGTATCCTGATGTCGCGAGAACATTCCATTATAAATTTGAATATCCAGATTACACGGGTTTCGTGTGTCGCCACAAATCGCCACGTATTTATTGTTCTTTAATAGAAACTGTGTCCCCACTGGCCGTTTGCATTTTACGCAAGGCACTTTGATTGCTTTCACCGAATTGCGCCCCATCTTTTTAGTAGGGGCCTTTTCATAAACAGCACGTTTTGCCTTGTTCAAATCCTTTTCGTAAGCTGCTTTCATCTTAAAGTATTCGTTCAATGCGCCCACATACGTCTTGTTGCGTTTCTGGTCTTCATCGTCGGCATTTCGACGCACGGTCGGGTTCCCCGCTGCATTACGGAATTCAATACTCGGTGTATTTTCCATGACAAAATCGCCGACGCCTTCCGGGAAATCGTATATGATATGAATAATTGTATTTGATATATGGAGAACCTGCAGATTTTTCACATTACTCAAATATAATGTATCCAGTAACGCATTGTTTTCACAGTGTATTTCCTGAATTGATTCCGGTAAATCTGCCAACTTTGCGAGTCGGTTCGATGCGCAATGGAGAACCTGTAGATTTTTTAAATAATCTATTTTTAATACCTCAATGTAGTTGTTATTTACATTCAAATATTCTAACGATTCGGGTAGGTTCTCCAATGCGGTCAACAAGTTGTTGTTGCATGTGAGCTTTTTTATTCCGGCAGGTAGGTTTGTTATACTTGTAACATCTCCTTCCTTAATAACAATTTCTCGCAACAATCCAAACCCGAGTTCTTTGACAACAGTGAAATCTAAATCTCCATGTAAAGATTCCTTAAATTCAAGAATCTCAATGCGCTTGTTTGTCTTTTCGAGAACATTGCGTATTTGAATATTTCCTGTATTATTTTGGGTTATAATCTGTTCCCTTTGTTCACGAATGATATTCATATGATGGACGTATATATAGTATAATAATAATATATATATTATCGTTGAATAAACGGTAAATCTGTTATATATGACGAGTTCTGTTCTTTCTTCTGTTTGGTTTCTTCTTGATAATATCTAATCTTTGACACTACATACTCCTGGTCCTTCAACATTTTTTGGTGTCGTTCATAATCATTCGGTTTGTTTTTATAACAATAATACAATGTATAACCGACGATTAATGCGAACACTAGGAGAACCGATATATTGAGAACATAATAATAGAAATTCACCCTGGTTTCATGGCATTTTTGCAACGTTTGTTGTAAATAATAACTGGCACTGTTCTCAATTAATTGAGGAAAGCTCATGTCTTCGTTCACTTGATTAACTATATAATATATTTGTATGATTATATTATTAGAGATACGCTAAATAATACAGAACCGAATAATAGCAAAAGATGGCCAACAACAAAATAACTAACCATATCGGGAACACTGTCTTATGTAAATACCCAACACCGAATTCGCGGAACCCGCCATCTTCCGTATACAACATGGTTGGTTGATTGTAATGAATTGCAAATGCAAGAAACACAAACATCAAAACGGCGATATTGACCTTATTGTTATGTACGAATGCTTTCATAGTATCCATATTTGTCCAAAAGTGTATAATATAATACGGGAATATTATATTATCGTGAAATTATCTATGCAAATTATCTATGCAATTGGTCCATGTAAATTACTCATACTCTTCCGCCCGGTCCTCTTCATAATAAACACCATCCGTATAGTCATCGCCGAGACCATTTATATTCATCGCTTCCATATCTTCTACATTATTTGCATCTGCCTCATCTTCCTTTTCTATATCATAGATTTCTCGTCGCATTTCGTTCACCACATCATGCACGTTTCCGGCAACATCTTCCGTTAATTGAGCCAACATTTCACCGCGTTCTCGTGTATACGTCTCTTTATCATAATAAACCAGTCCGCGTTGTTGTCCAACATTCCACTTACCCAGACGATATTTCTTCATCAAATCTTCCGCCTTTCTGTTCTCAATACTCATGTTACCCAAGTAATCAATGAATCCCTTCTTCTCTCGTTCTTTTGCCATGTTCACCTTCTTCATCACATCCGCATAAGAATAGTTGGTTTCTTTTTTATTATTCATTTCGACCTGTAAATATGCATGTAATAAAGATGCGACCTTTGTTTTCAACTCTACGTTCTCACTATCTGTGTAGATACGAACTTCCGTCAACACGTTCGAATCGTCATCTGTCGATGTAGATGCGATTGCACCCATATTCGCAGGAACATCCATGACCGATGTATTGTGTTCTCTACGTTTCATTTTCACTTCTTGGTTCTCTGCACGAACAATATTTGGTTCATCACTTATATTAATATACTCACAAAGCAATGTATACAAACAATAATTGAAAAGCAAATACAATGTTTCTTTTCCAAATAGAGAATAAAATGAAATCACCTGCTTCTCACCTTTTTCATTGACAATTTCGCGCTGAATATCCGTTTGCACCGGAATGGATTTTATGAACAAATTCATATCAACTAATTGAGTTGAGACTTCTTGTGATATGCGAATAATAGTTACGTCACCGCGGAATGTCTCAATCTTGCTATGATATTTATTTAAAAACGTCTCAATATCGGTAATGTGGTCATCTGCCAGACCCCAGTGTTGGGGTATATATTTATACGCAGACGCATTATTGATTAGCAGTTCCGGATATACTTTCGAGAACATGACAATCAAATTCTGTATATATTGTGTAACAACGTAGAGACCATTATCGTAAGTATTTTCCTTTCCTGACCGCTTATTGTCAGCTGCCCATCGAGAAATGTTTGCTAGGAAGTCGCGAACATGTGCATATTCGGCATTCGACATATTTCCATAGTCATCGAAGAATTGCATTATTTTTCGGTACATCCGCTGGTTACATGTTAGTAAATAATCCGTCAAATTATCGTGCGCAGCAGACGCGGTATCGTGCATTTGTTTGGGATTATATTCATTCACTACCGAACGAAGATGGGTACGCAATCGTTCGTCAAACACGGTAGAATCCACGCGGTCCAAATGCTCAATAAATTCTTGTAGACCATGTACCACGTTCACCGGTTTGTCATATTCCAAAGGAACAATATTTCGCTGATTGACAATCGTCATGAGTTGATTCAATGTATCTACATTGTATTGTTTTCCGCTTCTCTTCATAAACTCCATCTTCTCCAAAATCGACCACGTGGATTTATATTGCGGTGGTTTTTCACTGCATATGGAGGTCAAGTCGTCCGGAATAGGAAGTTTTTTATCGAAATTGCAATAATAAATAATCGCGGCGTAAATATTTTCTTCTAATCGGCCAGTTGGAATATCTGGATGGATTAATCGGGTCGATTCGGTGTGAAAAAACGATGGGCAATACGTTATTCCGTGGATAGTTTGTTTAAAGTTAATCATGGCGCGCACTTTTTGTAACAAAACCTTAATATTATTGTCTTGTTCATTAAAATAAACCATGGGCTTTGTTAAATCAATCGAGTCATTGCAGCACGCATTTTCTAAAAATGGAACTTGACTCGATGTTTGTAGCAACATATCTTTATCTTTCACAATTTTATTTACGAGTTCGACAACTCCGTAACCAAATGCAGTAATTCGACTAGATAAAAGAGATATCATTTCATTTTGTGATGCATTTCCCTTCTTTATTGTCTCCAATAGCTCTGTTTTAAAGTCGCCGGATATAGGTCGCAATGTATTCACAACCGAATAAGGTGTTACAGGAGGCATAAAATGGTGCCACTTCGAAATATTATGTTCGTCTGGTACGGAAATGTCGGGATTCAGCATCAAAAACTGTCGTTTAGTTGTATACATTTCCTCAATGTCGCTTCTTTTCATAATGTAGTTCTCAATCACATCTTTCATACGGGCATTTATCTTATCCACAGTTAACTTCTGTAACGAGTCCCATGGTTTGATGGAACTTTTCACTTTATTCACAACGCAAGACATGTATTGAATTCCAGTAACGTCTTCGATGCCACTCATAGGATATCCCGAGAACGACTTTACACAGCCAGGGAAAACGCGCGAAACGGAGAACGACGGAATCGCAGTCTGTATACCAATAAATACAACTGAACTGACAATCATAATGATAGTTTCATTTCGATAGTTTGCATATGGACCCAGCTTCTTGCCTGCTTTTTTAACCATGGCTTCTGACCGACGCGCGTACGCCGGCTCGGTTAACAGATATTTATCAATCAGCTCATTTGACACGCGTAATATAAAAGGTTCCATGTTGTCAATTGGGACGTTAACGCGAGTAGTTAATGTAGATGCAATATTATGAATCATTTCGGTAAGCTCATTATCATACACAGGCTGTGTTTTTTTGGCGAGTGTTTCGCCGAGGTCTTTTTCCAGGATTGCATGGGATGTAATTCGATATCCGGATTCATCAAATCCTTCTTCCTCACTGAAATCAATCTTGCGAATCACATATCCACTCTCTTTATCCACAATAGAATCTCCGTCGTCACTCATTACACCTAGCTTCGCTGCGATTTCATCTTGTCTCTTACGATAATTACCACCAGAAACGAAAGTTGTGGCTAGTTCGTAAATTGACATGGGGAACAATTTCACATTTGTATCTACGCAGTAAAACCAATGGGGGGATTCGTTCAACTGTTCCACCATGGGTGCTCGCCCATATTTCTTGACAAATAAACAAATATCCGTTTGTTTTTTGATGAAATCGTCTTGACCCAAGATTAACTCACGCAACTCTACATGAGGCGATGTAATAATGTCTTCTGCTTTCGCCAGCTTACCTAGTTCATGCGCCAAATTATTTGGCTTAAGTGCCCGAATTTCGCGCAACATATTATTACGTTTTAGTATTTTAATATGATAGGCCAACTTGGTTTCCAATTCCTTTTCGAATTCATCAACCGATATCTGGTAGCGTTTATCGAATTCTTTTATCATTTCGTTTTGGGTGGTCATCTTCATACGAATACGTGCATTTTCGGGCGTATCGCAGATTTTATTTTTGTTATTGTAATAACAATCTTTACTTATATTGCAAAACAACGAGCGAGTATCCACAAAAGACGTTTGTTCTACTTCCGTATCTACAATCCAATTATTCTTTAATCGACGATAATATTGTGTTTTTTTACGTATATCCGCTTCGGCTTTTACCGATTCTAGCTCGGCATCCGTCAGTTTTGACTCATCAATGCCTTCTTTTAAATGCGGTTTTATCTCCAATATCGCATAGTTGCCGTCAACGACTGCCCTCTTCTTGGCAATGATGGTTTTTGCCAGTGCCTGCGCTTGTTCTTTTGCCGAACCGTGACGCTGAATTAGATTTTCGGCCAGGAATTCCACAAATACATCAGGAGATAATTTCTTTTGTTCGTCTTTGTACTTTTCTAAAATTTCGTAAGGAGTGTCATCTAATTCCTTGTCGACATAAATGGAGTCAGCGTTGTTGTCCTTTTGCAAATCTTTTACAGTGGTGTATTTCTTCGCCAAAAATCGAGTGGTGCAGTCAACTGATTTAACACGTTCGACATCGGTCATGTCATCGACGACCGGTTCGTTTATGATGTCCATGAGCGTGCTCGGTGTAATGAGAGAGATTAATATAGATGTAATTGCATCCGTGTATAAAGTTCCATTGTCCATGTTTATCATGCGAACTAACATTTCATGTGGCGATAATGTCACCGCGTCTTTGCTTTCCGGTTTGATTATATTGTAGACCTGAAAAAACGATTCAGCAATGTCCTTCTTTTCCGCCAAAAGTCGCAATATGATGTTTGGATTAGATACTACATTGTATTTCATGTTTTTTATTTTATCGAATTGTATGGACTGCTGATTCAATTGTATTTTCAATTGCTTGATTTGTTCTTTTATGAAAAAACGGATTTCTTTATATTGAGCATAGGTAACGTCTTCAGTATGAATCATAAACGGTTCCAGCTGTTGAACTACACTCGTAAATGACAGTTTATTCTTGATATATTTGCGGAAAATCTTTATTACCATGCGTGTTTGAGGTATGAAAGTCTCCAAAAATTTCTCAAAACGTTCGGGCTTTTCCATATGTTCGGCATCCCCCAATATAAATTCGTGAAATCCATCCAACAAATTCTTTTTGGTATCTGCTGCCATTTTTTCATAATCCAGTTCTTTCTCAAAATCGTTAATAATATGCGGAATAATATCCGTATTCTTACGTAGTGTTCGAAATAACATAAAATAATGATGATGTAACGCTGCTCTATCTAATATAGAAGTAGACGGCAGTTGAAGTGCAGAGAACCGAACTACAGGCGCAGGCATTGTGACAAATGATTTGAGACAAACTGTATCATTTGGGGTCATCGCGGACCGTGTGTAAATGGTCTTTCCGCTTTTCAATAACTGATTATCCAACTTACTTAAACCCAGATTGTAGCGCTGTATCACATATTGACGCTTCGATGCACCTGATTTTGTATATACAGTACTGTTGAAATCGTCCAAATTATCTACAACCGCATCAATATCGGCTAGTACTTGTGTAGTATAAATGCAATCGTCTGGTTGCGATTCAATTGGGTTCATCAGTTCATGTATTCTCTTCTGCATTAACGAATAGTCATTTGCGGCATCATCTGCATTACGAACATAATAATTCGTCTGTATAGTTTGTATTTGATTCAGCGAATCTGCAGAACGTTCACTTACAATATCCGCAATTTCGGCACTATTATTAATGTCGTATATTTTGCGACGAAGTTTTACCACAGGCAAAAGCCATTTCAACCGTATATCCATCTTCATAATATGTTGAACGAGTGGCTTATAAAACGGACCATTCTTTTTAACATCATATATGTTTTGATTTGCGTCAAAATGGGAGAACTGTTGTCGAAGAAATTTATATTTTTCGATTAAATTGTGAATATTATCCATCACTCGCTTTGTTCTATCTTGATTGGGCACAGTAGACAGCAACTCGTCCATCATATCATTGACCTGTATATCAATGCCATATCGTTGTTCGCGACTAGATACTTCAACCACCTGGGCAATTTCTCCCAAATCTTCTCCGTCAGAGGCGATCGTATCCGCATCGATATACAAATCATGTAACACTTCGCGCATTCCAGGCTCAAGTGGCTTGCCTTCCGGAATTCGAATAACAGATTCACCGCTATCCGTAAACTCAATAGATGCAAAATCTTCATCTGGGAATTCGTATTCCTCCCCTTCTTCCAGACCTTGTTTTAGTCTAGATAGAGAACCTACCATTTTCAATGACGCCGGTTTTTCGCGAATGAGAATCTTTTCAATCGGTATATCACGCGGAATTCCCTGATATTTAAAATCAACATAAATCGTCTTTAATTCAGGATAAGTTATCAACTCAATCATATCTTCCTCTAGATTCGTGATTTCTCCGGTGATAGCCGTGGGTATTTCTCCTCCAACGTGAATCGTAATCCACGTTTTCGGTAATAAATGGTTTTGGCGCGCATATCCCTTATCCTCGCTTCGGCTCAACAGATTGATTTGTATAATCGATTCGTCGGTTAAGTTCCCCGCTTCATCTATATTCAACTGCACTTCTTTTAAAGTTGCAACGTTTATCAATCGAATATGCTGATTATCAATGTATTTTATATACAATGAATTTTCATGCAATGCATCATTGGCGGGCGAAATCACCTCAATGATATCACCCAATTCCAAAGTGATAGACGTGTTTACTTCATTGGGTATTTCATTTTTATCCGCGATTGACATATTCATATTGGAATAGTAAAATATATATTATGTATCTAAATTATATTTGCACAAAACGACTTTTGTATATCATCAACATGGTTCGCATTTTTATTGTTAATAGTGCGCAAATCAAAATAAGTTAAAGATAACTCTTACGTATTTCTATTACGCAACTACTAACCATAAAAATGCGAACCATGTTTCACATATCCACAAATGTTCATACTGACAAAATACAACAACATATATCTGTTTATAACGGGAAAGTATATAATACATTGCATTACGACGAAGACGTGTTATGTACCGACGATATGGATACCGGAATGTACCGGTCAACCGTTGTAGCCATTCCGGAACGTAAATTATTGGCGTTTGCCCCGCCAAAGACCATCTCAATAACCAAATTTAAAACATTATATCCAGCATTAGATAATATTGTTATGCACGAATATATTGACGGTAGAATGTTGCAACTGTATTATGACAATCGCATATTGTCATGGCGGCTAACTCCACTGGTATCAAAAAATGAATATATAATACCGCACATTGACGAACACGCCTTTATTATTGCCATGCAGGGAAATATGCTCGAACCTTTAAATAATCTTGCCGTTTTAGAAATGTTGCCTAAAAATTATTGTTATACGTTCACTATACGAACACAAACCTCGTTTCAATCATCATTGTACTTATTGGCGGTATATCAAATAAAGGAGTCGAATTTGATTTTGCCTATACCGCAAAATGAGTATCAATCATGGCCCGTATTTGCAGACGTGAATGGGGTAATATGTTTCCCTAAACCGTGTATTATCGGCAATTCATATGCGGACTTGGCCGAAAATGTGCTTTACACATTTGTGCCGAAAAAATGGGTGCTGACCAATAATCAAACCGGGTTGCAGACGACAATTTCAACGAATGAATATAAATTAATGAAACGAAGCGCGGAATTAAACGAACAAACCAAATATCAATATTTATGTTTGCAGCGAATCGGTAAGCAAGACGAGTACTTACAACATATGTCGTCACATAAACGGGAATTTTACGAAATAAAACATTTGTATGATTGGTTTATTCGAACCGTACATGAATTATATATTGCGTATTATATCACAAAAACGGCGGACAAATTGCCCATGAAATATAAAACACACGTTGAACAAATACACCAACTGTATTATATCAATTCATTGAATCGTAAAACCCCGACATTAATAACAAAGCATATTGTGAAAAAGTATTTTGACAAGAAAGACCCACATGAAATAAAATACATGTTGAATAATTATGAATATATGTTCACAGAAAGTGTGTAAAAAATCCTAACCAGAAAGTCATATGTATCTGTATGATACATATGAAAAAACAACCAACCTGGTTTGATTACATAGAGCTATACATTTCGGATAACTTGCTCAACTTTAAAACATATTCGGCACAATGTCCGCGGTTCGTATCGTCCATGGAACGAATGGGTGCGCGAACCTTGTCAATCATTTTCATTAACTCCTTGCCATTCGGCACATTCTGTAAATCGGTACTGTAATCCTTATCAAAGAAGAATGAGACGTCTCCTGCTTCAATGACATTTGCATATGGCATATAAACCATTTTATACCACGACTTAATCAAAAGTGACGGATTCATTTGTTTGAAAGACATCATGGACGTCTTTGCGGTAGCAATGTCTTCTTGTTCTGGGAAAATAGTAATAATATCATCCAAAAAACTAAATAAAAGGGTGTTAAATGCCTTATTGATAGAACTTTTGTCCGCCATATTTGTAATTTATTTTGGTAAATTGTTTTTATATATATTTACACGATTTAATATATGCAACAACACGCACAATTATATGTATATAATCAGCAATATAGTTTAATTACATGTTTTTTTATTTAAATACGTTAATGCAATTTGCCATTGAAAATTCTCAATACTAATATCATTACCATTGATATTTATTATTTTTTCGCCAGTATATCGGGTTGATTGTGAAAATGTGTAACTACATATATTTTTATCAGGAATAAAATGTGGGAAATTATTAGTAGCAACCATGCAGACAGCACAATCCATATGAGTAAAACATATAGTTTCTGGCCAACCTTTTATATATTTAAACGATTCAGTGTCTAATAACATAATATCACCTGATTTTTGACCCAATTTTATAGAGTTAACGTGACTCTCAAAACACCCTGGATTACACAACCGTTTATCCGCATTTGCACAATAAGACAATAACGATTCTACATCATTTTGTTGTAAAACATTATCAATATTTATAGCAGGTACTTCAAATGTTGCAAATCTATAAAATACACCTTTGTGAAGACTATGCTTTATAAATATGAAGAAGTCTTCTGAAAACATTTGATCCGCAGACGTCATGCATGTATATTTACCGTTTGCTTTCAATAAGCATTCATTTTTACCATATGATTCAATTAAATTGAACGACAGCGGATTATCATAAGTTTGTATCAATTCGATTAACGAAACATTCTCTGTATTTTGTAGTTTGTCTTTAACCAACATAATATTTTTTTCGTTTACCTGTTCGCATATAAGGATTTCATATGGAATATCATATTTTTTACAGTAATGCTGGACATTCAAAATATATATATTTATTCTATCAACCAAGAATTCATAATTTTTGCAAATTTTAATTGTGGTTATAAAACTAATCAACATTTTTACAGTATATAATATAATATCTAATACACAATCCTCTAAATCGATGTAATGTGTAATCATTTACATATAATATTCGGTTATCGAGGTTTTTCAATCTCATCCATACGCTTTTGTTGCAATTTATCTAATGTAACATCAGTTGACACTTTATCCGGGCGATAATTGTCGGGGGGCGTATTAATTAGATTCACATCATCTTTGACCGAAATATAATTATACATTTGTCTCGAGCCACCGTTTCCTTTTGCACTTAATTCGTCGGGAGTCATAGAATAACTCGTAAATTTCTCTGATATAATATTTGTTCCGCCAGCAGATGCTCCTAAAAAATACCCACTCGGTTCAACCTGAATGCTTTGCTTGGATGTCATTGTATTTTTCATTTCAGGATGCAAATGTTTTAGTATATCATCGCCCATAATCACTCGATATTGCTGCTTCACTAATAACAACGACGGAACACTATGTACATTGGGGGGCATCACCACCTTCCCGCCAGTCTCCAATGTAACATAAACCTGACCATTTGTGGGGTCGCGCGAACGTTTGTCAATACAAATACAGCTGATTTTATTCGTCAAGTTACTTTTCACTAAAGTCTGTATAATGTTCTGGGAGTGTTTGCAATAGTTGCTATAATATAAAATATCCATGAATGATTTTATATTATATGGAAAAAAAGGTTTTCGTAAATAAACGGATTTAGTTCATTGTCCCGACACACATGGAATGTAATAGTCTATTCTGGAAATAGAAGATCGCATATCCTAAAGCAATGGAAATGGTTTGCATGTAGAAATCAACACCCTTGCGCTTGGTGATACCAACCAAAAGGGAAGACACCAACAAAATTACCAGCAACACAAACCCGAAAATGGACAAAATGTAAAAGTAGTCGCAGTACTTGCGGTCAAGAGGACCAAAGAGAGTATTCATCATGTCAGCCATGTTTGGTGATTATAGTATATACCAAGAAAAAATATCATTTACAAATAGTATTTACTAAATATTCGGCCGTTCGCCATATTTACACGAGTTACACCTATAAAAACAAATTTACTATTGTGATTCACATAGTTCTCAACGCGGATATACAATCTACATGAAATAACATAAAAATATATAGTATAATTTATATACGACGGACATATGGATAATACTACCGTATGGAAAGTGATAGACAAATATTTTGAAGACAATCCACAATCTTTAGTAAGACACCATATTGAGTCTTACAATGACTTTTTTAAGCAGGGTATATTCCAAATATTCAATGAAAAAAATCCGGTAAAAATACAAACTCGATACGATGAACGCATCGATGACTATCGTTCACAGTGCATTATGTATTTTGGCGGGAAAGACGGCAGCAAAATATATTTCGGTAAGCCAGTGATATATGATGACAATAACGCGCATTATATGTATCCAAATGAGGCTCGTCTGCGAAATATGACATACGGTATAACGATTCATTATGACGTAGAAGTGGAATTCATCGATATATTGGAAGAAGGGGAAATGCCTACTGTTGTGGGCACTGAAGACATGATTCGCGAAGAAACCGAAGAAGAAGTGGGCGATGAAAACAAAACCGAAGGCGGTTCTGGAAAGGGACCGCTTCGCCGAAAACAGGCAAAACGCAGTGCGGTTGAACTTACCCCCGCGGAAATGGCTTTATTTAAAGAGGCCACCGCCAAATCGATGGAATCATCGAATCGCCAAAAACGAACACTCATTTTAGAAAAAATATTCTTTGGTCGATTTCCTATCATGGTACAATCAAACCACTGTATTTTGTCGGGATTGCCTCGGGAAGTTCGTCATACGATGGGCGAATGCATGAACGATGTGGGTGGATATTTTATTATTGACGGAAAAGAGAAAACCGTTGTTTCTCAAGAAAAGTTTGGTGATAACATGTTGTATATTCGCGATGTTAACGACGACACATATTTGTATTCCGCCGAAATCCGTTCCGTATCGGAGAACGTATCCAAACCGGTTCGAACATTATCGGTCAAAATTATGACGCCAACCAGCAAATTCACATTCAAGAATATTGTGGTGAATATCCCGAACGTTCGTAAGCCGGTGCCATTATTTATCGTGTTTCGCGCTCTTGGTGTAATAAGCGACAAACAAATCATAACAACGTGTTTACTCGATTTAGAGAAACATCCCGACATGATTGATTTGTTTATACCATCTGTCCATGATGCCGGCGGTATATTGAATCAGGTAAATGCATTAAAGTATATTGCGACATTGACAAAGGGTAAGACGGTCCCCCATGCCCTCGAGATTTTAGCCGACTACTTCTTACCACATGTGGGTGAAATGAATTTTACTCAAAAAGCGTATTATTTGGGATACATTGTATTCCGGTTATTGTCTGTCTATACTGGCGTCGAGCCACCCACCGACCGCGACAACTTCAAGTATAAACGCATAGAGTTGGTCGGGTCATTAATGTATGATTTGTTTCGCGAATATTATTCGATGCAACAAAAACACATTCACCAGCAGTTTGAAAAAAAAATATTCTTCAATCAAACGTTGTATGCCGATAACTTGTACGGGTTAATCCAGAAAGAATACAAGGAAGTATTTGGTGAACGTATTGTGGAAAGCGGATTTAAAAAGGCATTCAAGGGGAACTGGGGGTCTCAAGTACATACAAAGCGTATCGGCGTTGTGCAAGACTTGAATCGTTTATCCTTCAATTCCGCGTTAAGCCATCTGCGCAAAACAAACCTGCCATTGGATGCGAGTGTAAAAGTAGTCGGTCCGCGTGTATTACATAATACACAGTGGGGATTCTTCGACCCGATCGATACTCCAGATGGTGGAAATATTGGTTTGCATAAACATTTGGCCATTACAACCTATATCAGTCAGGGATATTCGCGCGAACTCATTATAAAATGGTTACGTGAAAAGGTGAGTATGAAGTTGTTAGAAGAATGCACGCCGAATTTATTGGCATCGTTGACAAAGGTTTTTGTGAATGGATATTGGACGGGAGCAGTGTATGAGCCGGTCGACGCGGTGCAAAAAATCAAGTTGTTCCGTCGCAATGGATTACTTCCCATTTACACAAGTGTTTCGTTCGACATTAAGATGAATACCATTTTTATATACACAGATGCGGGTCGAGTATGCCGCCCCATATTTTACCGCGACGACGAAACACGGAAAATGTCTTATGATACACCAAAGATTAAACAATATTTGGAAGACGATAAGTTTACATGGAATGATTTGATTACCGGGTTCAATCGTAAAAAGGTACAAGGATTTAACCCGAATAGCTACACGATGTACGAATTAAACGAACTGTATGAAAACATTGATGCGGAGTCGAATCCCGCAAAGTTGGCGCGATTTCTACAGGAGAAAGCCATTATTGACTATATTGATACGAGTGAGACCGAGGGTTCTCTTATTGCAATGAATGCCGCTGAATTGGTAAAAGATAAAGAGAAACTACATACTCATGTCGAAATACACGAATCCCTTATATTCGGTACTATGTGCAATTTGATTAACTTTCCTGAAAATAATCCTGCGACTCGTAACTCATTTTCGTGTGGACAAAGCAAACAGGCGGTATCGATGTATCACACCAATCACCAGGTCCGCATGGATAAAACGGCGGTTGTATTAGTTTCTGGTCAGGTCCCACTGGTGAAGTCTCGGTATTTGAAGCATATTAACAATGAAGAGAATTCATATGGTGAAAATGCGATTGTGGCGGTGATGTGTTATACCGGGTATAACGTGGAAGATGCGATTTTAGTAAATGAAGGAGCATTAAAACGCGGATTGTTCCGCACAACATATTACAGTACATATGAAATGCACGAAGAGAAGAGCCAAACGAGCGATGCCACTGTTGAAAACACATTCATGAATATCGAAATGCAGCACAATGTTATCGGTACGAAACCTGGCTACGATTACAGTAAGTTGGATAAACACGGAATGATTAAAGAAAATACGGAATTGAACGACAAAACCGTGTTGATTGGAATGGCTACATCGAATTCTGCGGCGAGCGACGTGAAAGTGGATGCGTCGAAAACACCCAAAAAGGGGCAGCTCGGTATTGTAGATAAAACGTTTATTACCGAAGGCGAAGAAGGAACCCGTATTGCAAAGATACGAGTCCGCGAAGAGCGCATACCGAACATTGGTGATAAAATGGCGTCGCGCGCGGGACAAAAGGGTACCATCGGTTTAGTGGTTCCGGAACGCGACATGCCATTTGCAGCAAACGGTATTCGCCCCGATTTGATTATTAATCCACATGCGATTCCATCCCGTATGACCATCGGCCAATTTGTTGAAACGATTACCGGAAAGGCAAGTGCCATGTATGGTGCGTTTGGCGATTGCACGGCTTTCAACAATGACGGTTCCAAAATAGGTGTCTTTGGCGATTTATTATGTAAATCGGGTTACCATTCGAGTGGAAACGAAGTGTTATATAATGGAATGACAGGCGAACAGTTAGAAGTGGAAATATTCATGGGACCGAATTATTATATGCGATTGAAACACATGGTGAAAGATAAGATTAATTATCGTGCATTGGGCCCGCGAACGGCACTCACACGACAACCGGTGAGTGGTAGAGCAAATGATGGTGGGTTACGTATAGGTGAGATGGAACGTGATGGTGTTATATCACACGGCGCAAGTGCATTTTTACAGGAGTCTATGATGGAACGTGGCGACAAGTACAAAATCGCTATATGCAATACAACTGGTATGATTGCCATTTATAATCCGGCGAAGAACTTATTCATGAGTCCCATGGCGGATGGACCTATCCGGTTCACCGACAATGTGGATAGTAGTAAAATGAATATTGAAACCGTTAGTAAATTCGGCCGCAGTTTTAGTGTGATAGAAGTGCCATATTCGTTTAAGTTGTTGGTCCAGGAATTACAGGCCATTAATGTTCAAATGCGTATTATTACAGAAGACAATATTGACCAAATCGAAAATATGTCTTTTTCGAATAATTTGAATGCACTTACGAAAAACAAAGCGGACACCCCGAACTCACTTGTAGTGCAAATCAAACAAATATTGAGTAAAGGATATGCAGGAAACAGACTTGCAACGCCAGAAAGCATTAAATCTTCACTAGGATCACTCGATTCAATACCGTTTGCGCAGGACTCTCCCGATTCGATTCCATTTGCACCCAAGTCACCCGACTCAATTCCATTTGCACCTGGTTCTCCAGTAAACTTGGATAATGTATACCAACCAACAGATGCGGAATATCAACATTTGATAGAATCAGTAAACCCCAACTCGCCTGCATATAATCCCAACTCGCCGTATGTTCCTGAAAAACACGGCCAATCTAATTCACCAGCATACAATCCAAACACACCGATTAATTCACCGGGGTACAATCCAAATTCCGCCGTGTATAATCCTAACACACCTATAAATTCACAACCGGGGTCGGTGGTATTCCCTGGTTCGCCTGATTATCCACCGCCCAAAGTCGATTTTTATGTCGGCGAATCAGTAATATTTAGAGGCGATTCAAAACCCGGCAGAATATGGGGAGTTAAAAATATTGGTGATAAATTTATTACAATTGAAACCCGCGATATGGCTGGATTAGATATGAGCGATACGATTAAGGTAGTCACTGAATTAGATATATATAGACCCGGTGATTTCGCATACAGTAGCCCGTCGGTTCAGCCATTATATGATGAGCCGGTGCAGCAAGCAAATGCAAATAAACCAGCAGAGTCGACAAATATGCCGGCGATTAATATTAAAATCGTAAATGGTAATGACATGACAGAACCATCGAATACTACACAATACCAAGTGGACGCAACTAATGGTGCACCTGCCGTTCCAGGTCAATCTCTTATCAAAATGAAACAACAAGCGAATGGCGACGCGCCCGAGCCAGCCGCGGCAAACAATTCTCTCGATTTCAGCAAGGGAATGATAATAAAGAAAGTGTAATGTAATCGTTGCGGTGAAAAATTGATAGTTTGTAAAAAATATAAAGTATCAATTATTAGTATATTACACAATGAGTGCTTCCAGTAATAAAATCCTATCTGTATATAATTCCCGAAATACGTTAGTGGAAATCTTGACAGAAAAAGGATACAAAACCGATGATTACAGTAACTTTAGTATTAATGAAGTAGATGCCATGTATAAAAATACACAGCTAGACATGCTGTTGACCCATAGTACAAATAGCAGAAAAGTGTATATTAAATATTATTTGAAAGCAAAACAGATAAAGAAGCCAGATTTAGATGATATTATCGAAGATCTCTATTTCATAGAAAACGTATTGACCAAGGAAGACTGTCTTATTATTGTAACCGAAGATGAACCGAATGACACAATTGTCGCCAAAATCAATTATTTGTACGAGCATGACGGCATTTTCATTGTAATCCATAACATTAAGCGTTTGCAATATAACATTTTGAAACATACGTTGGTTCCCAAGGCGAAGATTTTATCCAATGCCGAAGTCGAGACATTGAAACAAAGATTTAATTTGATGTCCGTGAAACAATTGCCCGAAGTATCGCGATTTGACCCACAATCATTGGCGATTTGTCTTCGTCCAGGTGAAGTATGTAAATATGACAGAAAAAGCGCGACTGCATTGAGCACCGAGTATTATAGAGTGTGTGTATAAGCATTTACACTCATAAACAACACATAACTTATCGGGGACTTTTGTATTTTTTTGACAACAATCGATGTACCATTGTTGTCAAATGCAAGATAATATAGAATCCAGTTTCACAACGGATTTACGCCTGTAAAAAATTGAAATGGAACACGTTTTCAAGAATAATGCAACTTTTCAAAATGGATACAACATCAATTCAAGAACATATTAATTATTACAGACAAAGTTTGCGAGATGCAGACAATGAAATAAAAACCGAAAAAGAAAAAGGCAAAGCATTAAAAGATATTGTTGGAAAAGCATATGAAAACCAAAGAAAGCGTATTTGGGAGCATTTCGGGTTTGATGTGTCAAAGGATAAGCATAATGCACTATTCGATATAGATTGGTCTATTTCATACAAAGGTAGACTTATTGCAATGGAAGAGGACAAAGGGCACTATTTGGACTCATGCTTTCTAGAACGTGCACTAACTGGTTTCGCGAAAACCGTAAATTATTATCAAAAAAATGGAATCATCGTTCCAACGTTGATTATTCACAGTTTTGCAAAATACAGTAAATTCCATGATAAAAAAATGGAGGATTTAGAAACAAGGAAAACCGCCATCGCCGATGAATTATTAAAAAAAATAGTGTACACCACTATGACAAAATGCGATAGATTACCTAAACACAAGTGGTTTAGTGATACTGATAATTGTTATTATGACAACGCAGATGATGAGTTAATTATTCAAGATATTGCGTTCATTCAATCCCTTATTCCCCAATAAATTCTATCGCTTGTTTAAAATATTCGTCGTCTAATTCAATCCCAACAAAATTTCTATTTAGGTTTTTTGCTGCTAATCCCGTACTACCAATTCCCATACAATTATCTAGAACAATCTCTCCTTCATTCGAATATGATTTGATTAACCACTCAAGCAAATCAACCGGTTTTTGTGTTGGGTGTTTGGGTCTTTCAACCCGATTGAACTTTAATACAGTTGATGGTAATCTTTTGCCATCACTTTTTGCGACATTTTGTTTATGACTGCCATAATTGCTTTGTTTGTCAACCGCTTGTTGTGTATTCCAACGTTCATATGGCGTGCTATACCAATATTGAATATTATATGTTGGTTGTTTTTTGTAAAATATGCATATGTCTTCATTTGTCTTCATTGGTTTTCGTTTAGAATTTAAGAAATCACTAAATTTATTTTTTTCCCAAACTAAACAATACCTGAAATACGTCATATTGCTTGATATAAGCATCGTTGTAAACGGTTGACTACCAAATAATATTATAGCACCATTATCTTTAATTATGCGATTATATTGTAACCACATTTCGTTAAACGGAATTATAACATCCCATTTATTTTTTGTAACGCCGTATGGTAAATCGCACAATATCAAATCAATCGAGTTGTCTTCTATGTTTTTCATAACATCCAAGCAGTTACCATGAATTAGACATTTTTTTTGCGCATTCATGTAATCACGTGTAATTTTTAATTCTTTTTCTACGGGTTTTTCATCCTTTGTTGACGACGGTGTATCTATAATTTTAAACCGCCGAAGAGTTTTTTTCGAATCTTTGGCGATAGGATTCGTCTCTTTATCAGTGGCCAAACCTGTAGAATTTAAACTCGCGGGCGCAGTGTCGGGTTGCGTCGCAACTTGATTGCCAGAATGGCATTTTAAGCGGATTGTTTTTTTCGTTGGTTTAAATTCGTTTTCCATAGTATTTTCTTGAGTTGTTGAAATCATTGTATGTATAACTTCATCTTTATGATTATTTGGAATCAATTTTTCATTAGTAAACGTATTTTCAATGACTTCTTCTATCCTATCGCTATTATCTTGACATGGCTTTTTTTTATTTTGATGTTTATCGTAGCCAGATTTTTGCGAGAAATCTTTCATACAACGTTCGCATGTATATTTCGGCATTCTATATATCACTAATCGTCCTGTATTTAACTCACTCTAACCAAAAATAAATACAGTCGTTTCTCGAATACAATTTTTCATCATGGAGCCGAATCATGCAACTTATATACGTTTGAACATTTAAGGGTGTAATTAATCAAGGATTTTAATCTATATAAATATATAATGGGGCCGGTTGAATATAGCGAATATCCGGTTTCTTATCAACCAACTAGAAATGATACAATAGATAAACGCGGTAAAAAAGAGTCACCAGTAATAGAAGGAATTGCCAATTTTTGTGAATTAAACCGGTCATATGCAAATCAATTTACACAGGGTTGGAATAATTTAACGAATGCGATTAGTAATTCAACTAGTCAACAAACAACTGCGAGTACTGCCCAACAAACTAATTCGCTACTGCAATCGAGCAGTGGTGCGACATTACAACTGAATCTGTATAAATATACATGCGGTGACATTCGCGGAAAAATCTTTAAACAAGATGGAATTACTATTTCGCCGAACGGAAACATTTATGCTTATTCAACCAATTTGAAAGAACAGCGTGGTAACGCATCAGTAAACACGAACGGCGAATTTAACGGCTTAAATGTAAAATTAAAAGACGAAACCGAGAAATTCGTTTTTGCATATGAAGACCAGACCGGCAAAACGTGGTCAGTTGATATCAAATCTGGAATTCGAAATACATATGGTGTGACATGTAGCGCGAATAATAAGTATTATGCTCTTAAACTCGCAAACCGTAAATCGTTTGGTGATTCGGTTGGGCAAACAAGGGATCCTAATGGAAAACTAATTAATACCGAACAAAAGAATTCTGGTGCGGAATTACGTTACAATGGAATGAAATCTATCTATGCCGAAACTATTGCAAATACCATGAATTTAGGTATCGGGGTGTTGGCCGCCATCGTTTTTATTGTGAAAACACAATAATTATAATATGAAGTTGATATATATTATAATTACATATGCCACCAACAGATATTGATGCAAAGAATCAAGCAGTAAATCACGGCGCAAAAATGAAACACCTCGAAAACACGGAGTATTTCTATAGCCGTTCATTGCTCGCAGCGGTTAACTTAAGTGCCGGCATATTAATCACCGCGATTATGATATTTCGATTGAAAAATTCGAGTGTATAAACCATTGAAGAATTAAAATGGGACATTTTAATTTCTCCATGGCCAGATACCAGTAACGTTTTGAAATGACGCTCCAATGTACCGTAGGAGCGTACCATTTTAAATCTTCGCTGGTATAAACCGTATTCAAATCTATGAACAGTGTATATGGGGGATTTAGCAGGCGACAGTTTGACAACATACAAGCAAAAACAAGAAGAATATTCGGCGGATTTGCAGAAAAGCGTCTATCAACAACACCAAACCAATGACATATATGTAGTTAATCTGTTTTTATTTTTCATTTACTATGGTTTTTTGATATATTATACATACTACACGTACGGGACGTTTAGGTATAGCACATTATACTATAAAAAGCTCTTCATGTTGGTGCTATTATTTGCATACCCGTTTATCGTTTATCCGGTTCAATATGGTGTATATAACTTTGGAAAGTTCATAGTAAATTTAGCATATAACAATGTATATGATACGAACTCGTGGTAAAAATATACACGTATTATAATATACTAGCGAACCGATTATGCAACAGTGTAATATATGTTCTTCGAATCCCAAGAATAAAATATATAATTATCAAATGTTTGAACCAGATGAATATGTGAAATCTAGACGTCCGGCTACGAGATTTATCATTGAAGGGCTGGATACAATCGCTCAAACTAGTTCAGTAACCGACTCTGCTACAAATTTAAACGGTTCAAGTGCCAAGCATATTAAATGTGGTTTGGAAAATAAAGCACTATGGGATGACCTGAAAACACAATATGATACTCAAGATAAATTAGTGAAAGGTTTAGAACCAGACTATACCATAGCACAGACTGCTTATACTACATGCGATAATGATAAAAATACTTGCAACGCATTTAAAATAAATATGGCAACTGCACAAGCAAAGATAAAGGAATTTGATGAGAAGATCAAAGCTAAAAATGAGATATTAGACACGTGTATCGACCATAAAAAACGGTGTGAAGACCTAAACCAGAAAATAGAGACTAAGAAAACAGAAATTGACATTTTAAAGGGGAATATTGCAACAAATGAACTCTTTTATAAGGATAACAAATGTATTGCCTGATTTAGTAATTTACACAGATTTTATTCTATCTAATATATAGAATAAACAATACAAATGACAACTGTTGATACAACTAGGACTACTGCACAGTTTAATGAATATTATCCCTCGAAACAAGCAGAATTGTCAGGATACACTGATGCATACAATAAGGATTTATCTAAAACAAATCTTGATATACAACTAGTTAGTAAGAAAATAAGCGAAGATAATGCTAACATTAAATCGACCGAAGACCAGATTGCTGTTAAAAAACGGGAAATACCGACGTTAGAAAGTGAACGAGTTGCATTAGAAAGTGAACGAGCTGCATTAAAATCTAATCGAGCTACATTAGAAAATGAACGGAATGGTTTACAACGTCGCAGTACTAACTGGTTGACACGTTATATCTATCGTGCACAGATTGCTATAAAAGAAAGTCAAATATCCAACATAGATGGTCGATTAAGGATAATAGATGCTCGAATAAAGAACATAGATGATGAAATTCAACCCAAACAAAAGGATCTAGGTGATTTAAATACAACTATAACTCAACAAACTAAAACTCTTAATATAGATAATGAATCAAAGAGTGCGCTCGAGACAAACAAGGACGTAACTAATACTAAAATAGCACAGAATAACGCGGAAGGGGTCACATTAATGACACAAAAGGAGTTTTACGACAATCGCGAAAAAGCATGTAAAGATGCAAAAGCACTTATAGAAAGACAAAAGACCCAATTAGCGGCATACGAGACCGAGCTAGCTGAACTAAATAAAGAATATGAAACATGCAATCTTGATTATGAAGCGAAGTGTTCAACGGCAGAACGCGATAAACTTACCCAACTTACTAGCGACCGCGGTACAGAAGTGAATACATTAGACACAAACGGAACCGATCATAAAAAAGCAGGTTGCAAAGACAACATGCCGGACTGTTCCCCATTTTATTCTGTGTTTCAAGAAAAAAGGGCCAAATATGATGATGAAACCAAAAAAAGGAATGTGTTACATGATAAATATAATACCAGTATAGACCCGACGAAAAACGAGTGTAAAGATTTTTACAACGCTGCCAATGTTAACAAGTCTAAGACAAACACGAACGTCGACATGCTTAATTCGAGCGAAGGGTTTACCCAATATAGCACCAACTATAATGCAGATATAACTCATGCAAGACTAGTCGCAAACTACAAATCAGTACAAAATGATTATACCAAACTAAAACAAAACATAAAAGAATTAAATAACGCAAATAACAACGACGTCGGCAAAACTTCCAGATATGCAACCAAAAAGCAATTATACGATAATACCATATACACAAATATATTATTGACCGCACTAGCCACGTCTATGATATACTATGTCTTCGTCGACATTTAGTAACAATATTATATCACAATAGCATATAATATTATTTAGTAATGCCATATATTCCTTATACCCGCTACACTCCACTCACATTGAATGCTCTAACAATAACTGAAGGGTTTGATGTTACTGCCGCGGTTTCACAGGTAGATACTATTAAAACACACGTTAATTCATTTCAAACCGGACGAAACCAGGCAATTATCAATTCATTCGATATTTCTAATAGATTAGACAACAACGAAAAACTACAAGACAACCCAAAATACAAAAAATATATTCCAGCTAACGGCAAGACGCGACCCAGTGCTGCCGATGAAATGATTCGCGATTTCGCACTATTAAATGATGCAAATAACCAAGTCTATATTCTAGGTTCAATCGCTGTTGCATCTTTAGTCGTATTATCAATGTATATGTAGAAAAATGTAGTAGTAATATATAATGTCAACTACCGCGCCAGACCAATCTAGTATCCAATCTATATTAACCACTATACAATCTATCTTATCGTCACTTGGATCGAACATCGATACAACTTCAGTAACAAATGGATTAAATTCAATTCAAACGATTGCAGAAAATGCGGATGAAAAAAATAAACAACTACTGTTGAAACAAAACGAAATGAAAGCTCTTGTCGATGATGAGAACGCGCGCATACAGACCAATATTCAACGAGTCGAAGACAATCTAATTACTAAAAAACGGATAGTAGAATTTAATGAGAACATACGACTACGTACAGAACAATACAATGAAATACTGTTTACATTTGTTTTGGCCATGTTTTTGATAATAGCGATTGTTATTGGGCTTCGTATGTTACCTTTTCTACCGGAGTTTATATCACAGGGATTGGTCATAATCGTCGGGTCAGCCGGTCTTATTAAAATTTTTACAATTTATTCAAATATGCACGAGCGATCGCACCTCAATTACAATGAATTAGATTTAGATAAACCCCAGATTGATACCCCCGAAGAAGTTCAACAAAAACAAGAAGCGGCAGCAAAATCAGGAGATTTATTAGGCAGTATTGATATCGGCGGATGCATCGGTGCGGCATGTTGCGATTCCTCTAACAATATTGTGTGGAATAAAACGTCTCGCAAGTGCACATATCAGGCGCCGTTCGGTAACATGAATGGGTTTGTTATAGAACGATTGAAATATAACAAAAACATTGTATCTCCAAATGCACCCAGTGAAATAACTACATATAGTAAAGTATAAGTCTATTGTATAGAATGCAACCGAGTATTGAAGACCGAGAACTCTTGTTTCAACAAAAATATATTTATCAAATACAAACCGTGAACACGCTAACTGGATTGAATACCTTCCTGTTTTTTGCCTATTATATTTGCATCATAATTGTGTTGTACTTTCTGTTTGCTAAATATGAACTTAACATGTATGTAAAAGCGGGATTTAGTTTATTATTAATTGCATATCCATTTATCATTTATTATATTGAAATGGTTTTATATAACGTTGGCCATTATGCGGGGGCGATTATTACCGGAACGGCGGCTGATCAAAACGAGTAGAAGGGCTCTTGGCCGAGTCAACTTGAATAAATTTAGCCAGTTCCACTTTTTCGGCAAAAAAGTTCGGGTTGTTGTGTTTACGTAGATGCATTGTATCCAATTGTATTGTAAATATCGGCTTACCCGTACGATAAAAAATGTCCAGTTGTTTTTGGCGCCATTTTTCTTGATTTTCTAATTGTTTTTTATGCTCTTCATCTGCAACAAAGTGCTTATATTTCCACATGATGATACAATATATACTATTGTATCATTTTTCTTTTGCCGGTTTGAACATTATTAACCAGACAAAGTCTGGTTAGTGTTCAATAGCAATGTTACCGATAAATCAATTAAGACGCCAACTTCGTGGGCGTACTTAAATGTTCATCGGTGTATATGGTTGTATCGTATTATAAATTCTCTACATCAATCCCGTCATCCGTATCTTCTGCCTCGTCACTCGCATTATCTGCCATCGCCGGGGGCAATTCGTCACGTTCATACTTAATACGAACACCAGACCAGGTTTGTTGACGCTTACGTCCAAATTCCTTGTCCATATATTCGTGTAGTTCCTTTGGACTTGGCCCACGACCTCCATAATTCGACATATACCATATCGAGAATTCGTTGTTCAACTCCATTTGCTTGATTCGCCCATTCGCTTCTCTTGTAATACGATCGCGAATAAACTCGGATATGTAATCCTGACTCTGGCGATACTCATTGCTCTTTGACATCACAATAGCGCAATCATTAACCACACCGCCCGTTTTGAATGCGATTTCTACCAACATCGCGGCAAATACTTCCTTCCATGCATCAAACTTCTCCTCAATGTTCTTATCCAACATAAACTGATGCGGCTTATCCGGGTCGTCATCGACCGGCGTTTCTGTGAATAACGACTTGAACGGAACGACACGAATACGTCTCCATGTACCGTGGTCATTTGCTTTGACACCCATGAGCGCATTACATGCAACCGCCAACTTAAATTGCGGAATAAATGAAATTGTTTTGGGCATATATGGTGCTCTACCCTGAATTGGGTCCTTACCACTCGTCAGTTGCTTCATCATACCTTCGTTAATCACATCGCCTTTACTCGGTTCTTGCATTACCGCATACCTTATACCTTTCAATTGCACAATTTCCGGAGCAAGACCTCCCACTTTGCCGCGTTTTTCCGTAACCAATGTGGTTGGAACATCGCCTTTATATTGGCCCAATACTTTTTCCATCAAATTCATCAACACAGATTTTCCGTTCGACCCAACACCAATATACATGTTAAATGTTTGATTTGCCGATGTACCGATGAGAGTCGACGACAAATGTTCCCACATATATTTGCACAGTGCCTTATCGGGGAATAACTTATTCATGAAATCGTTAATTTCATCCATCGTTTGCTTATGCTTTGACGGATTCAATGGAATATAGTCAATATTGGTACACAATGAAATAATATCTTCCGGCTGTCCTTTACGGAAACATTTGTCCTTGAAATCGATGACACCATTGTTAAAGCATAATAAATATGGATTCGTGTCCATTTTCTCTAAAAATGACCCATCATAAAACAACTCTTTCGCTTCTGTCATGATGTTTTTCTTATCATTCGTATTTGCCAATCGATTACTAATCGCCAATATTTTAAGCGACCGATTTTTCTCAAAATCCGCATCTTTCTCCAAATCAATCGCCTTATCCACCGGAATAGCTGCTACATCTGCCATGCTGGTTGACCCCTTTTGATTATACAACGTGCGCAACGATTTTGATATCGCAAGTCGTAGTGAAGTACCGGAATCGATCTCTTCCCATCGATTATTTTTATACCGAAACCACATGTTTTTTGTAACACTCACACATACATATTCGTGCTTATACATTTGGTATAATACGTTTGCCAAATCGAAATCCGGTACTCGCTCTTTGGCATTGAATCCGGTTATGGTGTGTTCAATATAATAATCGAGTGTTCCGTGCAAAACCTTTTCATAAGCTTCGGGTGCATCCATTTTTGCCCAATGAATCAACGACAATTTGGTCAATCCGCCATGCAATCGCAAATCGAACTTTCTCCATGTATCGCATAGTTCGGGGATACCGCTGTATGAAAACGTACTGGATTTTGCACTAAACGCAATCCACACAATCAACAGTTTGGTGCTGGTATTCCTCAATACCCACCCGACGCGCTTCCATCTGTCATATGACCCCTGTCCGTAATACTTTTCGGGCAATATCATGGTATAATCATACACCGTCTTCAAATGATAATCATTGACAGAGCCTTCCGTTACTTCAATGAAATTGTTTACCATGACCTCTAACTCGTCTTTATTGCGAATACACGCAATTGTACTAATATCGTCCAATATATCCGCACGATGTTGGATTTCCGCCGCAGCAGCAACAGTGTTAGAAGCCGGCGGACGATTCACATTACGCGTGGACGCATCTGTAAATTGTTTATACTCACTTACAAAATCGTTTCGCATAAACAGCACCGCATTGGATTTGTATCGAACGGATAACTTGTGGATTTCCGTTTCCATATTTATTTTCGACACCGGGAAATCGCGATTGATAATCTCATTGTCTGCCGGGTCAACCGTAATATTACAAACACGCGTCAATCTGTAACGTTCATTTCCTGGCTTCCGTGAACCATAAAGTTGCCAATTCGTGGTACCTTTACTGATTCCTTCGTCGAACACGTCTTGCCAATTATTAATCAATGGCAATTCCGACCACGACTCCTTTACTTTTGGCATAACTCGCTTACGCAGAATCTGCTGGACCGCATGATCCGCCTGTATACTAATCAACATATGAATCCCATCCTTCGTGCAGTTTTTTTCCTGCACACGATTCACAGTTGGCTTTTCAAATATATACACTGTGAATGCAGTGCTTTCATCCATCTGGTATATCTGTTTCAGTTCTTCTAAATAAATATCAATGAGGTCGTCGACATGCTCCTTTGTATATTGTCGCTCGTCTGTGTCATATGTGTGACGCAAATCCAAGTCAACTAATATGGGCCCGTCCGTATCACGTTGTTTTTCGGTCAAGTATTCCTTTTTATTTTGGGCGAGTACATCTCGATAGTACAAATCCAAAAATGTAGGGTACTCTCCATCCGTGATATTATATGATCCGCCTGATATTCCAGCATTACTGTCTCCAATGCGCGTATTTGTAATAGTTACAGTTGCATTGGAATCAGTTTTCTTTTTAGCAAGATGTCTTGATAAGAAATCAAATACATCTCGGTAATCAGTAATATGCGGTATTATTTTGGAACTGGATAATGGTTCAGTGTTACTTGACTCCATCATTTGATAGGTTATATTAATGCCATATTTTTATTTACCTTTCAATAAATCAATTTTTTGGGCGTAACAGACCGATGCAAAATACGTGTATTTTACGCAATATGTAACGTTGGATTATCGAAAAATTGATATTCGTTTAGCATCGTTATGCGAAATAATCTTCCTATTATATATAGAGTTTAAAATGAAGTTTTGCGAACAATGCGATAACATGTATTATATTAGCGTGAATGTAGACGACCCGAACAAGCTCGAGCATTATTGTCGTAATTGCAAACACGTGGATGCGACCATTGCGCAAGATGGTGGCTGCATTTTGGACGTCCAGTCAAATAACACCGAACAACATTTATCGCGAATTGTAAACAAATACACGAAACATGACCCAACATTGCCCCGCAGTTTCACAATGAAATGCCCAAATGATAAATGCAAGTCGAATGTCGCCGAGCCGTATGCGAACCCCGAGATTGTGTATATCCGGTACGATGACGCAAACATGAAATATTTATATATTTGCACGGTTTGCGATAGTACGTGGAAAACGAATCAACATAAATAAGGCGATGATATGACCGATTGGCTATATATGAAAAATTGATTTAATTATTTAGAAAATAAGATATGTATATATTATAACCTGATCGAAAATGGACCCGACCAATAATGCTGAACCGATTGTCGCGAATTCAATGGATAGTGACGATGATAATTTTGTCCCTCCGCCACCGATCGATGGCGCCGAAGATACCGAAGATGAAAATGATGACGATAGTGATGACGATGGCGTTCGACCCCCGCCTCCGCCAGGCGCAGCCGATAGTGACGATGATGCAGCCGACACTGAAGACGACGATGCAGACGATACTGAAGATGAAGATGCGGTAGCCGATAGTGACGATGAAGACGCTGGTTTTGCAGGTAAAGTTGCTCCCCAAACTGCAGCGGCTCTAAAAAATAAACAACCGAATATAGTAGATTATGATAGCGACCCGGACGAAGATACGGATGACGACGAAAACTATTTACAAAAATTCGATGAATCGTTGCATACGCAAATCATTGCTGATTACCATCCTGAAATGAAATCACACAATTATGACGAGATTTTGAATATGTCAAAAGTTACCCGCAATGAATCCGGCGCAATTATTGACCCACTACATAAGTCGGTTCCGTTTATAACCAGATATGAAAAAGCGAAACTGATTGGCGAGCGTGCGGCACAACTAGGTGCCGGCGCAATACCACTCGTCGAAGTGGACGAAAACGTCATTGATGACTATGTAATTGCATCCAAAGAATTTAACGAGAAAAAAATACCCTTTATTATCAAGCGACCCATGCCGAATGGTGGATGCGAATATTGGCGCATGGAAGATTTGGAGATACTTATGTAAACCATTGAAGAATTAGTTGTTTGTATATATTTTTTTATCGTAGAACCGCGATTATTACGATTTCCAGTTTTTACCACAATCCAAACAGGTTACGAATATAGTTGCGGGTTCATCTGCACTACGCGTTTGCAGTTCATAGTATGTGCATCGCTTTGATTTGCATTTGCGGCATGTAAACATATCGGTCGATGCTTGGATATTTGTCGTATATTTGTTTGCATCACGCTTGATTTTTTGTTCAATCAATTCCTTCCATCGCATTTGATTCATTTCTTGGTGTGTCATAAATGCCAACGTTTGCGGGGTTACATCGCCATTCTTGAGCTGTTCCAACAATTCGACGTTTTTCAAATTGATATAAATGCTTCGCAGCCGGTCCAAATACAATTGTACAAAATGCGGGTTATCCCACTTCTTGATTATTTTTTTACTGCTTCCTTCCTTAATCGCATAGTTAAATACACCTTTTTCAAGATTGGTACTTAATGTTTCATCTTCAATAACGAGCGCTAACTTTGCGCAAATATTGTTACGAAACTGTGTTGGATTTTCTACAGTGTGCATATTGTTGTGTAACGCGATTTGCCTTTATTTTGATTCATATAAATAAGTGTTTATATGAATCAATTTTACAACGACCAAGGCCACGACCAGCATTCGGGCGTATTATGCGTCTTCGCCCGATTTCTGCGGAAACAACGATTTCATTATTTCTGCTTTGATTGGGTCGGTTATCTTATGCGCATCCAGGCGTTTCTCTACAAACTTCATTTGGTAAGCTAATAATGAGGCATTTAGTAGCCCAGGTTGTCTCGACTTTACCAACCCCAATGTAAGTGCTAATAATGCTTTCGCAAATTTTTCCCGATAAAACCGGCATGTATCCAAATTAACTGTTTCATATCCTTCTTCTAGTATTTTTTTGCCAGCTTCCAATAACAATTTAAATCCGGTATATTTTGCGTATAAATATATCTTTTCATCGATAAGCGAACCTATATTTGGGCAAATAAACAACACGTCTGTTTGTAGTCCTTCTATATGAAAGGGGTATTTGTGTGTTTTTTCGAAATAGGAAGACACTTCTGCCGGTGTTTCTTTGAAATCTATATCGGCGAATGCTTTACAAATACGTGTAGCGATTTTATTGTAACTGATTTTCACTATATTGGGATTCGCTTTGGCAGTTGAATCACATATTGTATTATCCTGAATGTCAGGCAATGCAACCGCGATAGTCAGTGAAACCGGTTTTGTTTCGTCTTTTAACACTTCGGTCGGCAAATCAATATACATTAAGAACCATTTAATGAGATAACCGATATGTGACGCCAAATTTTTAGCCACATCTCTGTTGTATGCTATTCCCGGCGCAGGTCGTACTAATATATCAATGTCTTCGCTCATATATTGCGGATTACCCAAGATTTGTCCTAATTCCAATTGTATCGCCTTTCCACCTTTAAAAATGAATTCATAATCTTGCCCGGTCATACGATCCGATAATATGCCAAAAATAATTAAACATGTACATAATGTCATATTGAATCGTGTAAAATCGATGGGTTTATCTGCGTACATGGTGTTGCCAATCCAATAGGGGGCATTTTTTGTGGGAACATAATATGTAGGTATCATCGTTTGAACCATTTCACAAATAGACCATATATTTCGTATTTCGTTCTTCTCCATGGGTATAACATTATCTTGGGCGAGGGCGTCTCTTATTTTGTCTCTCAAACTGGTCAATTCAGTTGGAGTCTTATTGAAAATGGGTGCCCAAAATGCAGGAATGGCGTTTATTGGATAACCGGTTTGTCCGGGTAATTCAAATGGCAATGATAATTTTGCCATAACCGGTATCGGTGTTGGTTGTATCGACATTAGCGACTGTTGCATAGTCAAATGCTGAACGGGTTGCAATTCTGCCGTTTTTTGTCGTCGTTCTTTTTTTGGTTTAATTGGTTCCTCTACATATGGTTGGGCGGTTAAGCTATTTACATGTACAATTTCTAGAGCGGGCTCGACAACTGGCTCGACCATTATATCTGCGACCGGTTGCGGTGTGTGAGCAACCTCCGTGGCAATTAATTCTTGTAATCGTGTTTGCATGGCCTCTGTCAAACTATTTGTATCCGCGCCGATTTTGATTAATTCTTTTATAATATATATATTTCCAACCTCGATTGCTACAGACAGTGCGGTAATATTCCCTTTAACGCTTGCCAAATTTATATTTCCAGAATTTCGTTTAAACTCTATGATTATACGGCGGACATCTTGTACGTTTATCAAATGACGTATTATTATACACAAAAATGGTACAAACCCCGTTATTGGTGTGACACTTTGTTTATATGTTTTTTTATTAAGTGGCATATAATCAACAGTAATCGGTATCAATGTATTAATGCCGGAATTAAGTCGCTTCATGGAGCGTATAAGTTCTTTTACACCTTCTTCGTATTTTGATGGTTCCGGATCGGTTTGTCTTCTATAAATAACATGAAACGTATTGTTAAACATACTTCTAAAATCATCTCGGTGCTTTACATTTAGTAGTTGTTCCGCAATGGGTACACCGCCACCAATATACATTTTATTTTTCCGTGTAATCTTATTTTTGTGGGTGGCCGCATGTTTCAGAGTTGATTGTGTTATACGAGTTTTTGACATAATAGTTATATTATGTCAAGATATAAGTATGTCGTTGATGCAATTGTCTAAATGTACTCTTCTTCGCTCAACTCACCCGTACATTCTAGAAAACTTTGTGGCTGTTCCATGGTTACAAATACTGTTTGTGGCTTTTGATTTTTCTTTGATGGCTTCGCCGGCTTCGTTTGCTTCGATGGCTTTGCTTTGGCAGCCTTTTTAGCAGGCTTACGCTTTGATTTGGGCTTGACTTCTTCTTCCTCCTCTTCTTCCTCGTCTTCTTCCTCTTCTTCTTCTTCTTCATCTTCGTCTTCCTCCTCGTCATCATCTACCACAAAATCGTCTTTCACGTAACCGGACTTGGTACGAGGTAGTTCATCGTCCTCATCATCTTCCTCGTCATCGTCGTCATCGTCGCCGATATCATCAAACCCGCCATGCAAGTAGTCGTAAATAGAATTCCATTCCACTTCACTCAAATTCACATATGTGTCATCTGCACCTTTGGCGATCAAAATGCAACTACCGAAGAACAGAACCGTGTCGACGGGTGGCGGGAATTCATATTTGTTCTCGCTGTTTGCGCGCCCGTCCGCCTTACCATACAAGCAAACATGATATGATTTTCCATTCAACTCGGGAACGACCCATTCAGTATACATTTTAAATCCGGTCGCAGACTTTAGCCCCGCCTTTTTATATAATTCGGCCTCATCGAACTTTTTAATTGTTTGCTCGGTAACCGATCCGGTTTTGTCAATAATTAGAACAGTAAGTGACATTCTTACCCTATATACACACCAACTTTTATATTGGTTCGCTATATTATTTTCTATGTTTTTATTGTTTGCGGCTTTCACGTTAAAATCGACATATAGGATTCTGTCAATCATATATACAGGCATGCTCGATACACTATTTCACCTTATACTTAATATATTCATATCATTATTCATAATTTATTGTTGTCATAGTGGATGGGAATATTTGAAAGATACATATACACATAAAAAGACAAAAGATTTAGTAAATACGCAAATTACCAAGTACCAACAAATGATGGAAGAAATGCAACAGTCTATTCAATCTGCGTCGTCGTCCATTAGCAAAAACGACATACAACACATGGACGATGATTTGACCAAATTTATGGAAGAACAAATGTAATCAGCTCATACATGTCTTATTGGCCACAACTTACATATCCAACTGATATAAATATAACGGTCCAATATTATACATCAACTGGTCCATCATAATATTCGATTATCATGGAACTTACTTCAAATCAAATGTATCACTTGGTTGAACGAATGCCAGACTTTGACCATTCGTATGAAACCATATCACAAAAGGGCTATTCTACCGACTACAATATTGCATTGGCCATACCCGTCGGCAAGAAAAACTACGCGTGGTTTACATTTTATCGCGACTGCGACGTTTGTTATATATTCGATTTAAACAAAGAACGGAAAATCGTAAAATCAACCCGTATTATGAAAGAAGACCACAATCCTCTCGGTAAAGGTACGATTTTATATGGAACCACCATCTTGGACGAAGCAGCCAATTTATCGTATTTTGTCATCGAAGATATGTATTATTACAAGGGCATTCCGCTGACTAAACTGACTTTTTGCGAGAAATTGTTTTATATCAAGGATTTTCTCGATTCAGTTAAGGCGACTAATATTACAGTATTATTCCGGTTGCCGGTCATGTGGCTGAATACATACACAGCGATTATATCTTCTACGATTCCTGTGAATATTATAGATACGATTGGATACCAGACACATCATATTCAATATCGTACTGCAAATGCGATCATGCCGAGCATCAATGTGGTGTTGAACATGAAAATCGTACCCAATGTGGAAATCAATAAACAGGCGGACAAATATAAACTCGAGACCGAGCATATGACGAAATACACCGCTGATTTGTTCAAACCGCAATATCGCCAAAGTACAGTTTTTAAAGTGATGGCGGACGTGCAATATGATATTTACCACTTATATGCATATGGAAAAGAGAATTCGCTCGAATATTACGGAATTGCATACATACAAGATTATAAAACCAGTGTTTTTATGAATCGCCTATTTCGCAACATTCGTGAAAATGAAAATTTGGACTACATTGAAGAAAGCGATGACGACGAAGATTTCCAGAATATAGAGCAAGATAAATATGTGGACCTTAAACGTACCCTTACTATGGAGTGCATATTTAACTCGAAATTTAAGCGATGGATGCCTGCAAGGATTGCGCCCCATAACAGTAAAATTATTCATATTTCTCGCCTAGTAAAGAATTACGTGTATTGATCGGGCTATGTGTTGCCGCCGACTGATTGATAATACATAAACCGATATTTTATGTATTATGCTATGATGATTGTTCATTTTATAACGGATTTGTCCAGTTTTATTTCAGGTAATACCTTTTTGTAGATTTTCTTGTTTAATTTGTCGTGGTCTTCATAGTTTCCTAGTGCATGTACACATGCTTTTGCGTAGAAATTGTATTCTGGTGTGTCCAGTTCTCTTGCTGCCGGGGTTGTTTGTACATAATGTTTCACAACCGCATAATGTTTGTTTTCAATGGTGTTAATCAAACCGTTCATCAGCGGTTCGTCCGCTGTGCTTTTATTCCAGTTTTCATTGTTTTTAATATAGACAGTTTCGCGTTTCAGGTCGGTGCAATGTAAGGGGCGCTCTGTAATATCCATATTATTGAGTGCCTTGATGAGAATATTGCTCACGCTATCCACGTAGCCATCCTTGGAGATGGTTCGTAAATGATCCATGCCAATTTCGATTCTTTTAACAAATTCTTGGATACTTAGTGCGTCTTTACATTCATTTTCGAGGTAGAGTTGAACGTTGAATGTGGTATTGTTGTTGCTGTTGGTATTGTTGTTATTACCGAGATGCGGAATCATTTCTTTCACAGTATTTTGAAGTTCCTCCAATTGTTTATCTTTTGCGTTCAATTGTAAAATGAGTTCTTTTACTAATACAATTAATTCGCCGGAGCCTGGCTCCATGGTAGGTTGCGTTTTTTCTTCTGGTGTATATACAATGGTGTTTTCGAGTGGGTGTGGTGGTATGGGTGTGGTGGTTGTGTATGTACATTTCTTTTTGTGATACCATAAACTATTTCTTGCATTATATTTTTTACCACATTCGCATACATGGTTTATAGAACTAATGGAACCTTTTGACGAATTTTCCGTTCTATTTGTTCTATTTATATGTTTTGCAGTCAATAAATGACGAGTATATTGACTTTCTCTACACGTATTATACTCACATACATCACATGTTAATAAATTGGAACTTTTATGAACGCTGTCCATTCTATTTGTTCTATAAATTATAGAACAGAAAATGTTCCTAAACAACCTGCCGCAAAAACGAAAAAATTTAACAGTCACAATTAATTTCATGGAAAATCGTGTTTTGCTGCATTATGCTGTGAAGTGGTTTTTTTACATATTCAGAAAAACTTATTGGGTCACTTTTGAAAAATGGACAAGGAAAATGAATGTCCAAAATCCAAAAATGCGACCTTAAGTTTATCCAATGTTTTTATGTGGGGCGGAAAATAGTGGGACATTGTCAATTGCCACCGCATTAATTGGTTCTGCGGATAGTTTTCAGCTTCGCTGGTTTATTGTAACAAGTGTGTTGATAGTGTAAATATTTCCAGTCTAACTATAGCAGTGATTCGGTTTTGCAATGGACTATTGCAGGATTCATAAATACAAATTATATAAACATGATATTGAAAATAAATTTCCTAAATACTCAGGAAATTTATGAACAGATTTAATTAACGCCGACGAATAGATTTTCTGTTGGTCTTTCTTGATTTCTTACTTTTTAAGTTTCGACGAGATTTGCGGTTTCCGGAACCAGTAATAGTTGGTTCAACCCGGTGAAGTTCTAGATTAACTAGATTCCCGCCGAAATCGTAATACTTAAGTCTGTCTGGTTCATTTGTATCAGCGTCGATATATACCATCGCATACGGTTCAGGATATGGCGGCTCGTAAATGATTTTTACAGGCTTTTCGTTTGCGAAAAAACTATTGGCAATCATTTTCAAGAAATGGTTTTCGGTTTTAATATCCTTTATCCAAGACGTGTCATCTGTAGGCAAATATTCTACGCGCCACAACATACTATATTATATGTAAATAAAATAAAATAATATAATATACTATATTTATACAGATTTAACAAAACGACCGCATATACGTAATAATTAACGGCGTCGTGTCTTCTTCTTAATCTCGGGTTCGCCGCCTGACCCAATCTAAATGGTTTAATTGAGAACTATCATGAAGTGAACGTAAATATTAGAAAATTTTATATTCGTATATAGTATAATGTCTGAAATCAGTTTAGCATCTTCACCGTTCACTGCCGGAAACGTATTGCCAAATACACTCACCGTGAATACTGGTGGAAACTCGCATTTGTATGCGTCCAAACAGGCGGGCGGACAAACCCAAAAGCAACAAAAAAAGAAGCAACATCAAAAACAACAAAAAAAGAAGCAGCAAAGCCGAAAGAATAAAAAACAGTCTCGCAAATCGTCCAAGAAGTCTAGAAAGTCGAGACAAAGCCGTAAAAACTAATTCCAAAGACACAAGTGTAGCCACTATTACTGCATAGTAGATACATCATACATATACGCTAACAATCACTTAGGTTAACCAAACATTTTCTTACTACCGGTGGTTCATCGTCGTCTTCTTCTTCGTCTTCACCTGCACCTACACCATCACCAACTTCGTCCAGGTTGTCGCACGTCGATTTTGTCCCAGGTTTGGGTTCATACACATGTTTCCATGTAGTATCCGTCGTCCAGTCCAGTTGCATATTTTTATATTTGGTCGAATCGATTTGTCGAATACGATAGTTGCATTTTTTGTAAAATCGGCGACGTTGCAGCCATTGTTTTTGGAAATTGTCATGTGTATCTAAAATATCAACAATAATCGGGTTCTCGTGTTTAACACGCAAAATGCGACCGACGGATTGAATAATATCGGTCTTCGGTGTCACCATGACCAACGTACTGAGCGTTTTAATGTCCAACGCTTCGGCCGCCATGGCATATGTCGCCAACACGATTTGTTTGGATTCCGTTTCTTGCAACTTCGCTTGTTTCATACCCCCCACATAATAACCCACCGTCGCCAATTTACGATGCATAATCGAATCATACAAATACGTCAACAGTGACCGATTATGACACAATATCATGATTTGGTTGTCGGGATTTTCTTGCAATAAATCGCCCAATACTTTGACAATGAAATCGCTACGTGGACCAAACTCACACAATTTCACTATCATAGTGCTGTATTTTGTATTTCCGCGGAAATCAACTTCCACGGCATTGAATCCTGGGTCGGCCGATACATATTGTATTGCCCGTACACAAACAGGGTCGTCGGCCTCGCGTTTTTCTTCATATATTTTATTACCGATAAACATGTATAATACCCGTGTCAATTTGTCTTTGCGGTCCACCGTGGCGGAAATCCCGAGCATATACGGTGTAATCGTTTTAAACAGTGTCCGCGAAAATTGTTCGCTGCCAATACGATGCACTTCATCAATAATGGTTAGGCCAAATGACGAGAATGCGTTGGTATGATATTCTTTATCATAGAGCGATTGAATCATTCCAATGACAATGTCTTTGTTCTCAATGTCGAATGTGGGCCCTTGGATTTTACCAACCCGCGCGCTCGGCAAGAAGTCGGCAATTCGGTCAATCCACTGGTTCATGAGAAATTCTTTGTGAACTAGTATCAGCGTTTTTGTAGATAATACGGAGATAATTTTCAATGCCATAATCGTATTATGAGTAACAGTAAAATCGCCCAGTACAAACCGACGATTTCCGTCGATTTCAAATCCATAGTAGTTGTCAACGTCCATTTTTTCTATTTTTATTCGGGTATTCAATGCATCTTTTATTTGTTTTCTTGCGTGCGCCTTTTTTCTAGAACACTTTACTGGAATATCTTCCAACCCTTGCCCGGAAATACTCGCTTTGTAATATGTTCCTTCGCGTTTTTCGCCTTTATACATGCATGATTTCTTACATGCCGTCTTATACGCAGCAAATCCTAACGAACGTGCAACAAACAAAATGTCGTCGAGTAATGTTTCATTTTTTTGTATGATGTCATAACAATTGTCATGATAATAACCGTCTGAGTCAATTAAACCTGCGAGAAGTTCCAATTGTACAGTGCGGTCATTGCATTTATAATTGTGAGGAATGTGTTTGTTATTTACGAGGTTATTCTTTCGCAAGAAATCCATCATAAAATTTTTGTGGTTTTTGGTTAATGAATTAATACGATAATCATATTGATAGCCAGTATATTGTAAATATAGTGATGAGTGTTTATTTTGAAAACAATCTCCAGTTAGGTATTTTAACACCGACGCCTCCTGGGTAGTAATTCCGGTTCCATTCGAATGCCCATCACCTAACCAATAGCCGAGTAAATACGGGTCCAGTTCGATTTCTATATGCTTAAATTTTATCGGTACACGATAACCAACGAGAACACCCCCTTTGCCGTGGTATGATTTGGGCAAATCTAAATAATCCAACAGTGGTATATCAATGACCGTTCCTTTCGGGGTATGTTTATTCACGGCAGAACTGTATTTCAATGACAAAATGTGGCTTTCGTTTACTACATACGGGTCGCCTTTTGTGGGTATTACTTTGTACATCATTTCTCTATCTCGTGCCAGAGTTAATACATTCCTTGGGCCAGAATCATCTCCCATAATTACATCGCCTACGTTTACGTCTTGAACCATTTTGATAGTACCATCATACATAAGTATTGGTGTGTTTACCCCCAAGCACTTTCCACGTCCACACGGAATCTCGAGTATACCCCCGCCACCAGGACTCGCGTTTTCGCTCGATAATGGTTTGGAAACATGTTTGCAATAAATGTCCACGATTTTTTCTTGATAATCACGCAACGTTTGAACAAACGGCACCTGAATGGTGTCCCCCGTTTGAATCTCACATGCATCGGGTACTCCGTAACGTTGAATGCCATAAAAACGCGGTAAATACATCTTGTTCGAATTTTCGCGATACACCGGAAACGCGCTCGATTCGTCGCCAGGATTTCCAAATTGCATGCCTGGAACAATCGGTTTCACAAATAAATCGCGCTTTAAAAACTCTTCTTCTTTTTTTGATATTTCGGTTTTAGGAATGGTGTATCCTTTTTTCCCAATATAGGAGGTTTGTCGAATCCGTTCTTTTTCCTCGGCACTAAGAACATGTGCATCTATTTTTGTTTGTGAATGGGCCGAGATTTTTTTCATATTAATTTCGAATTAGCGATGCATATAGTAATTTAGGACTTTTTATTTCAATTTTCCAAAGCACAAAATATAATCGTATTGTATATAATATAATGAACACGCCCAGCTTCTTGAAAAATATGACCCAAATGGAAATGGCCGTGGCCGCCTTGATGATTGTTTATGTATTGTTGCCCATCGAAGTGCCCAGCATGGTATGTGGAATCGTGGATGGACCTGTGGGTATGATTGCCGTATTTGCAGTGGCGGTTTATTTGTTTTTCAATGCAAACCCGTTACTCGCGGTTCTTTTCTTACTCGCCGGTTACGAGTTGCTTCGCAGATGCAGCGCAGTGACTGGAACGCCGGTTATCATGAAGTACACACCAACACAAGCAAAGAAAGACCAAAAGATGAAGAAAATGAATCCGGTCAAGAAGAACACATTGGAAGAAGAGGTCGTTGAGCAAATGGCGCCCGTTGGCAGAAGCGAGCCCGCACGGTTTATGGCAAGCGGATTTAGTCCCGTTGCCGACAATGTTGGCAGTGCTTCCATGTATGTGTAAATCAAAATATTATGTAATAGCGTTATTAGAAATTACATAATATGCATACACCACTGTATTAAGGTGTAGCAGACAAATAAATAGCAGGGGTTAGTGCGAAAATACTGGCAGGCAATAATCGTCTGAACCACGTGGATGAAACTTCTTCACTTGCATAGCTTGTTAAAAATATACCAGGTATAGTTACTACCAAAAACCAAATGACAAATATCTTTGCAAATGTCCGTCCATTATCTTGAGCAAGTGGTTTCAAGTATAAATCGAGAAAGAATTGTCCAATGTTTCGTATGCCATCGGTTTTGGGCATATACTCTGGATTACTTGGATAGGTTGAATCAATAGCGCCAGTCGTCATATATGCAGGATGCAATTTATTCATTTGTATCAGTGCATATGAGACAATTAACACCACACATAGCCCAATACCATATTGCATCAATGAATAGTGCCCAGTCTTTGCAATGCCCCCATAAAATGCATCGACAATCGATATAATAAACATCGCAATTATCCATAGGTCTGCAATATAAATAAATGTCCGTCGTTTTTCTTCATTAGAACCTTCGTATTGTCTATTAATTTTATCAACGACAACATGTTTGTAAAATGGCGGGATAGTAAAATATGTCAATATAGAAATTATTAAAAACACGCCAAAATTAATCATCATTTTGAAAAAGTCGATTTGATTTTTGGAGTCTCCATATGCACTATTAATTGGCACCGCATAAGCTTGTATCGTTTCTGCACTTTCACCGGTTGGCTGGCAGTCGATATATATCTCACCCTCTGCACCTTCTTGTAGCGTAAACCCTTCTTGTGCCTTTTTCTCTTTATCCATATTAATCACATTATAATTGGTGGGCGGGTAAACCTTGAATAGTTTGGTATCGACCGATAGTTTATTTCTAAAAAAGTCTGCCGCGGGTTTATTCACTTGTAATGGAATAGTAAATAAAAACACGTGGTTTTCACCATCCATATAATGAACGCAATTTGGCTGTTTTGGTATAATAGTATTCAGTTCAACCGTCATATCAGGATCGGTACCTTCCCCGGTAACCATTTTTACTAACGAGTCTACGGAGTTGTCTGTCGTTTTATCACTGCGTTCTTCGACTAAAAAACAAGTAAATACCTTTTGCAATTGTTTATTCGCATTTGCATGTTCAATCACAATCTCTCCAATAATGCCATTGTCTGTTTTCGACGTAATGCCTGAAATATTGCGATGTAATAATCCGTATAAATACATAGTGTTTGCCACATACGACGACGGACTCATACCTGCAAATGTGAAGTTGGGTTCTCGGTTTGCAAAATTAATTTTATAGAATGAGTTCTTCACGGGAATTCGCTTACCCTCGGTCTCCGGCAAATCCGCCTTTTTAATCGAGTTCAACAGTTCATCATTGCTATGTTCGGTAATATCTCGCTTGTTTACAGACGTACCGGTATATATGTATTTTATATTGTCATCACTGATAATTGCGGTGTCGTCTAATTTAAAGAATGACATATTATTGTATAAATAAACTATATAATAAACATATAGTTTATTTTGCACCAATGTTCTCTAAATAGCTATATGCAGAGAACATAATACTTCAATTGTCTATACGGGAATATATTGGAACATATTATTCTCATACATGGTTACGCGAAATGTATCATTATAACCTTCCACATAAACAATATCGCCATTGAAGATATCGTCGCATCCATATTCGCCGGTGCAGCTCTTGCCATTTACACTAATCGGTAATTTTGTATTTAAATTGCCCGACCCAGAGATTGTATAATATTGCCATTTGTCGCGGCCGGACATGTGTTTACGTCCCATTAGTGGCAAAATCATTTCCCCTGCGACATGATTCGACCGTGTTAATATGCCGACTTGCTGGTAATCGTTGGATATGCCGCGCGTTTGCATATTTACCGGTATTCCACGCACATCGGCCGAGTTGCGAGGGTATATAACTGCATCGCGACCGGGGGGTACATAGGGGTCGTTAAATATGTCTTGTCGACTTGCAATAGGAACCATTTGTGGAATATTGGAACTCGTATTCACTAAAACAATCTTTTCGGCGGGTCCGGAACGGAGGTTGGATTCTTTGCGACTATGGTTGTGCCAAATATAGACAATCAACATGAGTATTACGACCAACATGAATAATGTCATGTTCTCAATACATATTAGTCCAGGAACGCATTTTTTTCCCATTTACAGTATACTGGGAAAAAAACATTTTACGTGATTTCATTGGGTGGTCTAACGACGGTTGCGAATATTTCCTCGAATTGACGTTTTCCAATGCGGAACTTGTCACGGCTCTTACCGAAATTCTTTGGTATCTTTTCTTTGAATGTTACGCCTACATCATTCGCTTTATTCTTGACTGCATCGACCTTTAATCGTTTACATAAATAGCATTTCTCTCTTACGGGTTTTGGCCAATGAATAATTTGGAATCCAATAATAGGGTATAAAAAGTCGTTCAATGTTTTTAGTCCATTGTATACACGTTCTTCTATATAAGTAAAGTCAATTGAAAACTTCTTGAAAGCCCATATTATAATCATGAATGGTAAATGCAAAACATATAATATAACATCCACGATATAATAGAATATGCAATCAAAGAAATTTTCGAAAAATTTGAATCCACAACCGACATAGGTGCTAATTAATTCACCTATATATAGTCCCAGAACATTGATACTGGAAAATCCCATATTAAAGCTTTTACCAATCGCATCAAATTCTGAATTAATCCCGTTAAATATGTTCTCAAATCCGGCATTTATATTACGAATGCGCATTGGTACAGAGCCTAAAAAACATATGATTCGTTTAAATGTTTGAATCATATTCTTGATTCCATTGATGATATCTGTAATGAACGACATTGCGCCTGGTTTATACTAATATAGTTCTATACATTTTTTTAGAATATACACATCTAATCTTCTCCCCATCCCGCACACTCTCATATCATTCTGTCTATTGCACTTCTTGCGGTTCTCGGGGGACCAGTACCGATGATTCTGTAAACTGATTCTTTGCGCGTCTAAATTCCGCATCCCCGCCTTCTTCCGTCATAATTTTAGGAATTTTTGTATCAAACGTATATTTCAATTCGTCTGCCCGTTTAGATACAGCAGAACCTTTCAATCGAACACACGTAAAGCAATCTTTGCGAACACTTTCTGGAAAATAAATTAGATGAAATCCAACTATAGAATAAACAAACTGGTCCATTGTTATAATGCCTTCCCCTATTTGGTCAATTCGAGCTTCCATATTTACGCCAAACATGCTACCAATATATTCAATTGGTTTCAATATGATTATTTTTAATATGCCGCCAATCGATTTTAGCAGATAAAAGAAGATACATTTATAGAAATTTTGAATAAATTGCACAATACATCGCATTCGGGAGCCGGCATATTCACCACCATATGCAAATAAGGTACCGGTTGATTCAATGCCTGCATTAAATGATTTACCGAGTGAGTCAACTTTTTTTTCAACTCCCAGGAAAATATTATTGACACCAGATGTTACATTTCGCGCACGCTTTGGCATGGATTCTAAAAAACATACGATTCGTTTAAAGTTTTCAATCATGGTCATGATTCCATCCAGCGGCACCCTGAACATTTTTTCAACTGCGTGCATGATTGCATCTCCAATCATCTGCGGTATGCGGGCAATCTTTCTAAATGCGTCCCTTAATTTTGTAAAAATAGACATATTATATTTGTATTAGTAATTTTTGTATATATCATGTTCATACAAAAATATGATGCGAATAACAGTTGCCGTAGTCTTATCTCTACATATTACTCCTAATTGTTTACTAGAAATATGTGTTGTGGTTTATGCAGATGCCGAAACATCTCCGCCTTTTGCAAGTTTACCATATTCTTCGAATTTTGTAATAAAACTCTCCGCTTTTGCGAGTAACGGGTCAATGTCTTTCATTGTTTTCAATATAGAATCTTGGATCTTTTGAAAATCCTTGAAGTCACCCTGTAAATTATCATATAGCATCTTCTTCTTCTCCGCGGTGGATGGAGCAGTTGCAGTTTCGGCAGAACTGGCAGATGCGTTTGCAATATCACTTACAGATGTTGTTGCTGGTGCGCTCTCTTTTTTTTCAGCGGGTTTCTCGGCCGAATCCGTTTCGTCGACGCCTTCCTTCATATTTTCGGCACCTTCGCTAATCATTCTACCTGGGACATAATTTAATATGTAAGTCGCGCATACAGCAACGCCCAACACAATAATCATATTTTTGCTAAAGAATGACACTAAAAATCCAACTATTAATAGTGTAATGATGGAATTAAAGTCCTTCACGTTTCCATACATGACAATTTGCAACAATGCAATAACACATAGAGCGTACAATACACCGCGATTGTGTAATAATTCCTTTCCTGGAACCGCAGATAATAATTGCTTGCCGATTTTGCTCATATTCATTTTGTTATAATGTATATAACGAAATAAATTCATTCTAAACCATTGAAGAAATAAAATGTCTAATTTTAATTATTCAATGGCCATATATCAGTAACAATTTGCACGATTGAACACCTTATTGGATACCATAAGATGTTCAATGGTGTAAATCGTTATTGGTATAAACATGGTCAAGTTTTCCCATCTTCATCGGTAGACGATGTATCATATGTAACATGGTATGTCTGTGGTATTTCGCCGCCATAAATCTCGAGAACTTCTCTCACCACTTCTTCACGTTGAATATCCGTATTATCAAATTCAACGCTAGTAATACTGGACGACCGTTTTCCCTTAAATTTTTCTAAAAAGTCTTCTAGTCCATTGGCGCCTTCATGTCTATCTGGCTGGTCTAAATCCCCGGTAATTATTAAACGCGTATTTTCGCCCAAACGGGTCAATAACATTTTCATTTGTGATGCAGTTGAATTCTGCATTTCATCCGCGACAATCCAGCAATTTTTAAATGTGCGTCCTCTCATGAATCCCAGTGGCGAAATCTCAATGGTTTTCTCTTCGATTAGTGCAGTCACTTCTTTGGGAGTAATAAAATTATATAATATGTCATAAATAGGACGAACCCACGGCGCCATTTTTTCTTCCAATGTTCCGGGTAAGTATCCCAAGTCTTCGTCTACCGTGACAGACGGCCGTGTAAAGATTAATTTTTCTACATTGCCCAAAAGAAAATTCTTCACTCCGATTTCGGTTGCAAACAGCGTTTTACCCGTTCCGGCTGGGCCAGTTGCCACCACGATTTTCTTTGTGCGTTGACTTAATAAATTGTGGTAGTCGCGCTGTGCTCCATTCTTTGGTTTTGTAAATTTTTCTTCTAGTCTATTTTTTTCGACAGACGATAAATGCTGTATGTTATCATATAATCGCTTTTGTGATTGTAATGAGGTTTCGTTGTCATCATCGTTTTCATAATTAAAATCGCGCATGAGTTCCTTCTCGTGTTGTTTTCTGGCTTTTCCTCTGCGTTTTTTGGGTTCACCCAGCGGTTGAAACTCATTTGTACTCATCGTTGGATATCTACAATATCCAATGATAATAATATCCCTAAAAAATACGCTCGTGAATATTATACACAGTTGACCACTAACCACACTTTGTACGGTTAGTATTCAAATGCAACGTTAGTGATAAATCAGTCTAGATTGGGAAATAACAGCTTATCTACTGTAGTTCGCACACAAAAAAATCTATGCAAAACGATTCCCAATAAAAATGAAACAGCTAAAACCTTCCAGAATGAAATCGCAAATACCGCCGAAATAATAAATGCCGCGATTATTGTCATTATAACATCGACAATCGCTAGATTTGCAAACCTGTATGAATGAACCCCTTCACCCAGCTTACCAAGCATATTTTTATACGGACAGTCTCTGCGCGGCTGATTTCTACAAGGACAATTTCTGTGCGGCATATTTTTACAAGGGCAATCTTTGCATGGAGGATTTTTACACGGACAATCCTTGCCTTGCATTATGTATTATGGTAATATTTTTATTTCAAATTATTCGTAGTTTTAAATGTACAATTCTATTCACAATATGCAGTCAAAAACGTACAATATTGTACTAACATTACACACTGTAAATCAGTAATATAATTTTGTAAAGAAGATAAAATCTACAGAGTATATTATTTAGAAGGAATATGGCCGAACCCGTCCAAACTGATGCTATTTTAACTCCTGACGACAATCGCTTTGTGATGTTTCCAATTCAGCACGACGACATTTGGAAAATGTATAAACGCCAGGTGGATTGTTTTTGGCGCGCGGAAGAAGTAGATTTGTCGAAAGATATGAACGACTGGAACAAGCTCAATAGCGATGAAAAACAGTTCATAAAAATGGTGTTGGCTTTTTTTGCCGCGTCGGATGGATTGGTTCTGGAAAATTTGGCGGTTCGGTTCATGGGTGATGTACAATTATCCGAAGCCCGTGCGTTTTACGGGTTTCAAATCGCGATGGAAAACATCCACTCTGAGATGTACAGTTTGCTCATTGACACATATATTCAGGACGGCGCGGAGAAAAAAAAGCTGTTTGAAGCCACACAAAATTATCCATGCATTACCAAAAAGGCGAATTGGGCCAAAAAGTGGTTGGGCGACAATCGAAGCAGTTTTGCGTCCCGCCTTGTCGCGTTTGCAGCGATTGAAGGGATTTTCTTTTCCGCGTCGTTTGCTTCTATATATTGGATAAAAAAGCGAGGTTTAATGCCCGGACTTACGTTGTCGAATGAATTCATTTCGCGAGACGAAGCCCTACATACCGAATTTGCCATTTTATTGTATTCAAAGCTACAAAAGAAGTTGAATAAAAAGCGTATTTATGAGATTATTCAAGAAGCGGTTGAAATCGAAAAGGAATTTATTACGGATGCGATTCCGTGCCGTATGATTGGAATGAATTCCAAACTCATGATTCAATACATTGAATTTGTAGCGGACCGTTTGGCACTGCAGCTCGGTTATGATAAGATATACAATTCACATAATCCGTTCGATTTTATGGAGTTGATTAGTATGGAATCCAAGGTCAACTTTTTCGAGCGAACAAACTCGGAATATGCGCTGGCCAACAAGACCGTTGACATTGATGTGTTTGAATTCAAAGCGGATTTCTAGACGGTAATCTGTAACCAAAAACAATACAAGCCTGTGCAAAATTGACATATTATTCATGTGTAATAATATATCAAACAACCATACAACTATGACAACATGTTTGGACCTTAATGCCTGCCCAGGCGATAAAATGTACAATGTATTATGTAATTTCTCTATTGGAATCGATGAATACGCATGCAATCCCGAAACTACATGTATGCGAGCAGATGGAAAATATGATTGTTGTGGGAACAACATAGTAAAATGCATAGTACACGCAGAGTCATTGCGCGTGCCAACAATTCAGCCTACCATATCGAGTAATGATATACCATGTGATGAACGATGCAACCCAGAATATAGAATAGATACATGTCATTGGTACGAAAGTAAGCAAATAAATATAATATGTAACGGCGATCGTGATAGTTATTGTTGTTCTCAAAATAGAGCGGACTGTTGTCGCACGAACACGACATATGCATACATCGTATTTGGTTCTATTGCTGGTATAATGGTATTATTCGCGTTTTATAGATACGTAATTAGAAATAATACTAAAATTATTCCAGTACAAGCAGACGTACCTCCTGAAAAATACCAACTCGCCGCCTTCGTATAATAAAGATCTATGCACCACCAGGCTCTGCACTGGGAACCGAATGTTCTGGCCCAGGATCTGCACCGGGCACAGTGTCATTTTTTGTTTCGCCTTCATTTGCAGTTGCTACAATATTATACAGAGCCAATGTTCGAGCACTCGCGTCGGTAGCTTTCACATACTTTGGCATCCAAAAATACGGAACTAACTTACCATGACCGGGGTAGTGCTTCTCAAATATACTACGATACAAGAACTGTTCTGCATTGTTCGGCAATAAATAGTCGTTTGTAGTCGAAATTATTGTAAGATCTGTCATGTTATTTGCAGTCAATGTAGCATGGGCATGTTCTTGTATAATGGTATACAATGACCGCGAGTGTTGCGAAACTCCGTCACTGAATGCTTCTTTTCTACGCCACAACACGCTCTCTGGCAATAGTGGTTTACCGTCTATATTTGAGAATCGCGCGCCATCAAACGCGTCTCGTATTAAATACTTCTCGGGGCGCTTTACACCAGTGTGAAATCGCATGCCAAATGGAATAGTAAAGTAATATTGTACCCATTCACGGTCCAAAAACGGCGTTCGCGGTTCCAGACCGTGCGACGAAATCGATTTATCCGAACGAAGCACATCAAACATGTATATGTCATTAATTAGACGTCTGCATTCTCGGTCAAATTCTAGTGCATTTGGTGCACGTGCCATATACAAATATCCGCCCGCCACTTCGTCGGAACCGTCTCCGTTAAATATGACCTTTGCCTCGCTGTTTGCAGATATGTATTTTCCAAGCAACCAATTACCAATACTGGCGCGTACGGACGTGGTGTCATAGCTTTCAATGTCTACAATCACCTCCTGGATGGCGCTTAAGAAGTCCGCCTCGGTCACAATAATTTCAGTGTGTTTTGTGCCTAAATAATCGGCTACAATGCGCGCATACTTCAGGTCTTCGGCATTCTCCAGTCCAATACTATATGTTTCCAGTGTAGGCAGACCATGTTTTTTGTGATATTCGTTCACCAGTGCAGCAACCAAACTACTATCCAGCCCACCTGATAACAAACATGCGATGGGGCGATCCGTTGTACAACAACGTTTATGCACTGCACTCATTAAATACTTTTGAATATTGGTCATATATGTTTCATATGGGTCTTCGATAGAACATGATACAAATCCAGGTCGCGTGTACATTTTATTCAATTTCGATGGCCGCCAAAAAGAAGTTCGCTTAAACGGTAGTTCATAGTGTGAGTAAGTGCCCGGCGGAAATTGTTTGACAACATATTCATGCGTGGTGATCGAGTCTAGGTTTGTAAGTTGTTCGTCATTTAATTTGTTGCACATATCGGACAATTGTTTCAGTTCACTCGCGAAACCAAACACACTACCTTTTTGTAGCTTGGTCGGCGATAAAGTGTAAATTGGTCGCACTCCATATGGGTCGCGTGCAATGTACATACTCGCCGTTCCGCCGAAATTACTGTTATCCATCAAGCAAAATGCAAATTCGCCATCTAGCAACTGCAATGTGTGTTCGATACCATATTTTCGGTATAAATGAATGATGACTTCACAGTCCGAGTTGGTCGTGGGTGTCACATTCATCAATTTGTATAATTCCTTGTAATTATATATTTCGCCATTACAAATTAACGTGATGTCTTTAATACGAATTGGTTGATTCGACTCACTATTTAGCCCATTTATCGCAAGACGATGAAATCCAAATGTGGCATTCACGGTCGCTTCTTGGATAACCGAATGTTCTGGCCCACGGTGCTTTCCCTTTAGAAATTGTTTATGGACATATTCTCGGGTGAAAATATTGCAATTATTTAGCAGAGCAAAAATTCCACACATATTTGACTGATATTATTGTATCATGAATATTGTCTTTATGCAGTTTGGTAGTTCAAAATACATAAATATACATAAATATATATTTATAATGTATATATTCATTACAAATGAACAAGGTTTTTGACATTTTGCCCTCATTATCTACCGAACAAAAAGAAAAGAAGGCCAATGGCGCAAAGGTGGTCGACAACTTCACGGTTAAGAAATGCCCGCTCATGGATAATTTCGAAAATATGGACCCCACAACCATGTGGAAGCCGCTTATTGGGGCTCCCGTTCAACTTGACGCCAAACCGAATAGCGTGAATGCAAAGATTGTTGCCCACTCCAGTGAGAACAAAGGCATTAAGGAGTCGATGTTTATGTTAACAGATTCCTCCAATAATGTTGTGAAACCCGCTTCTAAAAATGCGCTTCCCAAAATTCAAGGAATAACCAATGCACCCGATACGGACAGCAACGATGATGAAGACGACGACGATGAAAGTGTTATGACAAATATGATTAATTTGGACACTGTAACAAAGGTTTATGTTGGTGCATTGTCTTTAGTCGGGTTGTTTGTATTGTATCGCGTGGTAAAGAAAACCATCTAAAATATTGACATAGAAATCGTCTAATATACTTCATATTACACAATTTCCACGACAAATGCAGATAAAAATATCAACAAAATGTATAATATGGATAAAAATGTGCTACTTTTGTTTATGACAATGTGCTATTTATTGCCAATTTATTACGTATATTATACATACAATTCGAATAATAGCGTGTCTAACATCATATGCGCGAATGATTGCAAACACTATATATTATTTTTTATGTTTTTGATGGGCGTAGGAACAATTTTGTACGAATTGGAAAGAAATGACATTTATTCTATCGCTATTATTTGTGTATTGCTCATTGGAATTTATGGACTCATTTATGTAAATGAAACGCATGCCATTCATTATGTTTTTGCGGGTTTGGTTTTTATGTCTATCTTATTTTTCATGACGCGGCATTGTTATTTGAACAATTGCGATATGGTATTGTTATCATCACTGTTATTAGCGGTTATCTCGTTGATATTTATCGGTATAAATGTAAATAAAAATATATTTTATGGCGAAGTTATTTACATACTGAACTTTGCATTTTATTATTTGTATTTGCATTTTATAACGTGAACATGATTAGAAAAGCGTTTATTGTAAACATTATTATTAAAATAATGTTTATACACCGATGAACATTTAAGTTCGCACACTCTGTGTGCGTCTTAATTGATTTATCGGCAACGTTTCCTTTGAACTTGAACCGCACTTTGTGCGGTTTTAATTGTTCAAAGGTGTAAATATGGGTTCTCACCCGATTAATTCTTCAATGGTTTAAAGCTGGTAGCGCTTGTATAACTGCAGAGCAGTTAATCCACCAAAAATCTGGGCCATGCAGTACGGCAACACTTCAGAAACGGGTAGTTTACCAGCAGAGGCCATGGCAATAGTCACGGCCGGGTTGATGTGTCCACCAGAAATCTTGCTGGTTAGCAAGATTGTAAGCGCCAAAGCGGCACCAATAGCTAAAGGATTTCCTGTCGCAAAGATAACGTAAATAAAGAACGCAGCACCGAAAAATTCAACTAAATAACTGTACATTGACAATATATTGTATACTGTGAAAAAAATTGAACCAACACGGAAACGAATTCGAATAATTATTATTTTGCCATCAATTCGGGTATGTATCTCATGGTGGCACTTTCACTTGTTCGACTTGCGTTTATTTTGTATGGAATGCTAGATCAACATGGCCCGCCCGACTTATATATTCACACCATTTCTTCCGGTTCTGCAATTATACAACGCAATTTAACATGGTTTAATGATACAAATAGCTTCCATTATTTCCATAAAAATCCTTGATGTATTGATTTTGCACCACACCACCGACTTTACTATATTGAATTGGAGCAAATGTCGGCGTGGGTGCGTTTGTTGTACGGGCATTTTTTTTCGGCGGCGCAACAGAGCCACCTGCACGTGCTCTGCGACGAGCATTATCAGCAGTATTAATATCATTGTATGTAGTGAACGAAAATAGTCCTCCACTCGCATTTAAAGATCCTTTCCCAACTGCAATGTTGCGTCGGTTTGCAATCACACTTGACGCATCCCGGCTGCCGAAAAACTTCTTTTCTAACTTCACCTGAACTGGTTCGGGCGTAGCAGGAACGGTTTCCAAATAAGTGTGTCGTGCCATATTGAATGATGCCTGATTGTCACTTGTACTGTCTTTTAGTGGCATGGGTTTTGCACCCGACAATGCACCGTTGTTTATATTTTCTATACTATACTTCATTCTATACATATCACTATGATTCTATAACATAGTGATATAAATTAAACCCTTAAACAATTAAAATGTACCATTTTATTTGTTTAATGACCAGATACCAGTAACGATTTTCACATTTTCATCAGTGAAAATGTGTAAATCTTCGCTGGTATATTGTTGACTAAATTACTTGCGTGCTGCCATAACGCGTACATATGAATCATTGCGCATCTCGGCAAATGTTGCATCATTAGTTCTTTATATCATTGTAATTCTTGTTCATGGCACGCAGCTTGCGGAATCGCACATAATCAGAAGAATCAGATACAAAACGGGGGTTGCATGAAGCGCCCGCGACACCTGTTCCATCGCACTTGCTAATGATCGAACCAATGTGTCCTTTCCATCCAGGCTTGCTTGCATTCACCTGATTGGGTCCACCACACACGTAATTTGGACGAGCGAGGAAATCACCTAAATTGTTCACCGCGCGAAAAGGAGTTATAACGCGTTTGTATCCTTTAATTGTCCCGATGGCGTTTAATTGGTTCCATCCACGTCGAAGAACACCTCTGTCGACAGACTGTTCTCCATCTTTGTAGTTTGTAACTGTTTGTTTTGGGGAAATACCGTTTATCGTTGACATGCTACTATAATATAGTATATGACAATATAATTTATCCCGATATAATATAAAACGTATTGCGAATGTCACGAAAAAAACATTCCTTGCGTAAGCCGAATAAGCCTATGCAAAAGGAAGATTATGTGTCTTCGAATCAATATTTAGAATCGTTGTTAGATGAAACACAAACAATTAGTTATGATCCTGCGTGTGTACGTAAGAAAAGTAACTTAAGTAAAGGCCTCGATAAATATAAATTTGATTCTTTGAATTTTTCCGGCGAAGAATTACTAAATAAAATACCAACTATATCGCCAAAGTTACATGAATTACTCGGGAAAATTCAAAAATTGGATACAGCAGATATGAAAGAACATGGAAAGAAGTTTAAGCATTTTATATTTTCTGATGTGAAATCTGGTGCGCATGGAGCTAGATTAGTTGCATCCGCCTTGATTGCAAAGGGGTATCATTTGGGATATTCTGCGGAATTAAAGAAGCCCGCTGACAAGGATGCTGCGTCCGCGAACGTGGACGAGCAAGAAGATGCCCCCGAAAAACGAGAACATCGCTACAAGAAACTCGAACTAAATGCAGACGCAGAACTTATGCGCAATCCAAACACGAATTTCTTCTTATTATCTTCTGTCATGGTCTACGACCAACCCATTACTGTCGCCGCCAAAAAACAAATGTTGGCCAAATTCAACCAACGACCGGAGAACATTCACGGCGACTTGGCGCGAATTATTGTATTAGACAGTGGATTCAAAGAAGGCATTGATTTATTCGACGTCAAATATGTTCACATCTTCGAACCATCGACTGTGCCCTCCGACCAAAAACAGGTTATTGGACGCGGCACTCGCACATGCGGACAAAAGGGATTGGAGTTCCACCCGTCCAGAGGTTGGCCGTTGCATATTTTTGTATACGATTTATCGATTCCCAAGAAGGTACAAGGCGCCTTTTTGGGTGCAGAAAACGCCATTGACTTGTACTTAAAGTCCATGAATATTGATATCCGCCAATTTCATTTCGCACATGATTTGGAAAAGTCCACGGTTCTCGGGTCGGTCGACTATGACTTAAACAAAAATATTCACACGTTCTCGATTCCGTCTGCCAAAAACATCGAACGCTTACCTGGTGGCAAAGAGTTTGTGTATGGTGGTGCACCCAAACTCCGTATTATTAGGCCCATTACGACAGAAACTACAACAAGCCTTGTATTGCCCGGGCATTCCGTGCAATCGCGCAAAACATACCCCGCCATGCGTCAATACATTAAAGACTATTTCAAAGAATACACTTGGGATGTCGTGAAAATGACCAATATGTGCGCGGAAACGATGAACGGAGGTGGAAATGTTCTCAAATATACGCCGTCACAGAACTTCATTCGCAATTATTTTACACCCTTAAATCCATGCAAAGGTATGTTGTTGTGGCACTCTGTTGGTACTGGAAAGACATGCAGTGCGATTGCTACTGCAACAAGCAGCTTCGAAAAACAGGAATACACGATTTTGTGGGTCACACGAACGACGCTTAAAAACGATATCTGGAAAAATATGTTTGACCAAGTATGCAATGAAAGTATACGTAACAAAATCGAATATAGTGACGATTTTACCATGCCGAAAGAACATTCCCAGCGTATGCGATTGTTGTCGAAATCGTGGAAAATACGGCCGATTTCGTATAAACAGTTCAGCAATTTGGTGTCGAAGCAAAACAGTATTTACGAAACACTTGTCAAAATCAACGGAGCAGCGGACCCATTGCGAAAAACACTCATTATTATTGACGAAGCCCACAAATTATATGGCGGGGACGACTTATCCGGTATCGAACGCCCGGATATGAATGCCCTGCACACTGCGCTAATGAAGTCCTATGAAATTTCCGGCGATAACTCGGTACGACTCATGTTGATGACGGCAACACCCATTACAACAAAGCCCATGGAATTAGTTCAACTCATCAATTTGTGTAAACCATTGAGCGAGCAAATGCCCGCATCTTTTGATGAGTTCTCGAACGAATATTTGGATGTTCAGGGTGAGTTTACCGAGACGGGTCGTTATAAGTATTTGGACGATATTGCGGGATATGTGAGTTATTTAAATCGCGAAAAAGACGCACGTCAATTCGCGCAACCAATTATTACACAAGTCTCCGTCCCTATGGTGAAAAATGAAGAATTAATTGAGAAGTTCGATAAGAAGTTCATGCGTGAACAAATGAGCGAAGAAACCAAAGGGCTACAAATGAAATTGGTCGAAAAGGCCAAGGAAATTGAAGGGGAGTTGAGTGACCTAGACCGAAATAAATTCGGGTTTTTGAAAAAAGAAGTATGCGAAACGTTTGACAATATCCCAAAGAAACAATGTGATAAAGTGGTCAATTCAAATATCAGGGGAATGGTTGCAGAACTAAAACATTTGACTGCCGGAATACGCGGTGAAATGAAGGAGATGAAGGGCCTCATCAAAGCGAAAAAAGGGCTGAAACGGGAGACCATGGGTAATATCAAGGAGAACATTGAACAATATGCCGACGAATTTGAAGAATACAAAGAATCTGTGTTGTATAATATTAAGAAGGACTGTGCTGTAAAAACAAATAACAGAACAAGCGCACTAAAAGACAATGTTAAAGCGCACCCCGCTATTGTCGAAATTGACAAGAAATTGGAAGAATATACTGCACAAATTGAAGCCATATCACAAAGCTTGAAAATACGAATGGAGGCACATAAACAAAAGGTTGCTGAATTACGCAAAATGTTAAAGAATACCCAGTACAACGATTTGGAACGTAGTGTAATCCGTATGACATTGAAGGAACGCCAGAATGAACATAATAAAACTATGAAAATATTTAAGAAAGAAAATGCACAGAAGGAGAACCTGATACAGAAAAACATCCAAGAATTGACAAAAGGACGCGAAAAACGGTTCAAAAAAATACAGAAAACAATCAAACAAAAAATCGGTGAGAATAAACAAAAAATCAAAGAACAAGCTCGCGAAGACAAGCGAATCCGCAAAGAATTGCGCAAAGAAGTCGATTATAAAGAAGAAATAACGAACAAACAAATCGGCGACTTTGTTGAAACGTATCGCGAAAAAATGGTGGATGAGTTAAAAAATTTAGATGAGAGTATGTTAGAGAAAGAGCGCGCAAAAGAGGCGGAAAAACAGCGTAAAGCAGATGAACGTGAACAGAAACAGTTGGCTCGAGCACATGAGCGCGAGCGCAAAGCGGTGGAACGAGATGAAAAGAAGAAAACCCGCAAAGCGGAACAAGAAAAGAAGAAGGCTGAACGAGAACAAGCACGCAAAACAAAGAAAAATATGAAATAATTGACCAATTTATGTTTTCCATACGCAAAAACATAAATAATACACAAATATGTATATATAGAACACACATACATGGACCAGGTCGATGTGGATGCAGATGCAGTTGCTGATACAAGTATGTTGGATGAAGTCAGCGAAATTGACGAAACATCTATGCGTGAATCAATCGATTATTTAGAGAACACAGTGACTACAACCGAAATCGACCAACTCACATTGTCACTATTAATGAACAAAAATCATTATCGAAAATACGTCTCGCAAACCAATCCAGAACAACATGCAGTGGAGAACCAACGTGTCGCAGATAATCGCAAATATAGAAGCCGTATACTGGAGTTAACCAGCCGTCTGTTGGATTCGCCCGATACACAAATTACGACCGATGTGGACCAAATATTTGTCGCTTATACAAAACGCCTGGTTCAATATTTCAAAATGCAGGATATGGAAAAACAGAACCGTTCGCATAACGGCTGTTATGAGAGCGACGACAAAGACGAGGATGTTCTGTTTGGAAATATGGACGAGACGCCTACTGCCGACCACCCCCCAACCAGTTCATTTTGGGGGAAGGACCGAGTGGTAAAAAAAGGTAGTTTACCGGTTGCCAGTTATGATATGCGCATGTTCTCCAAACGATGAAATAAATATTGAATTATATATTTTATTTGTATATTATAAGAGAATTCATGTCGACGAATACAACGCGTCATAGAAAGAAACAACATCGACGCAAACATACACGCAAATTTAAGCGTATGAACTGTAATCCCGGGACGTCCGGAAAAACGAGCGTAGCGGATAGTTGTTTAACTGATGATGTACTTGCGCAATTGAAAACGTCTTTTAATGCGAGTCACCCAGATAAGCGCATTTTATCAACGGATTCGAAGAGCATATGGAGAGATTTAAAGAAGAAGTTGAAAACATGCGACAAAGAGGACTGTTGGTTGGATACGATTACCGACCCGTTAGTACGTCGTAAACTTGACAAACAATCTTTTGCACCTGACCATCCGTTATCATGGAATAAAGACCCCGATGAATGGCTTTCTAATTTTGATATTGCAGATGTTCTCAAACAATACGAAGAAACTTATAAGAACTTCGTATTTCTCGGCCCGTCGCCGATTGATTTTGATACGCGCTTACCCGAAAACGGCGGCGATTGCGTTTGGGAAGAGCTATGCAAATTTCAGGTGAAGAACTATTTAGAGTCGGGTAAAACAAAAATCGGGATTGTATTTAATTTAGATCATCATGGACAAGGAGGGTCGCATTGGGTCTCCATGTTCGTAGATTTAGAAGACCAATATATGTTTTTCATGGACAGTGCGGGGGATAAAATTCCGCCGGAAATCGATGCACTTGCAAAACGTATTATTGCGCAAGGACTTGATTTAGAAACACCTATGCATATACACTTTCATGAAAATTGCCCCATGGAGCACCAGTATGGAAACAATGAATGCGGCATGTACTCGTTGTATTTTATCGTGACCATGTTGACAAATAAGACGGAAAAGAAAGTATTCAAAAATTATGCGGATAAAATCGCGTTCTTTAAGAACAAGCGCATACCGGATAAATATATGAATCACTATAGAAAGAAGTATTTTAATTCGTAATTTTTTATCATTATAGTATAACTTTGATACTTATAATATAATGGCAGGAACTATTAAACCAAAATTCGTAAATGCTGTAAAGAGAGCAGCGACAGCGAGAGGAGCGTTACCATCACCCAATGTACCTCCTCCACCATCACCCAATGTACCTCTAAAACCTGCTAGCGAAATCACTGATAATGCATCCGGATCAACCCAAGCACTGCTTTCGAATAAATCAAAAGATGAGTTGATTGATATGTTAGCCAAATTAATTGATGACGAAAATAAAACAGACGCAGGCACATGCAACAGTGATAAAATTAAAACCATGTTGAATGATTTTATTGCCAAATATAAACCTACACCGGCTGCAGTTCCAGTTACAAGTAAAGATATTGATGTCATTCTGGATGTTTATGCCGACAAAGATAAAAACAGCAAAGGATATCACATTTATAATTATAAGGTTCGTGCTGCAAACGAAGAATATCCTTTTTCAACCGATGATGAAGTGAAGTATTTTTTAAAACATTTGTTTGGATATATTGAAAACACTAATTTGCCGATTGAAGCGCGCAAAGAAGATATTTCCAATTTTTTTAGATCATACAGTAAAACCTTTAAAGAAATACCGATTTTAGATGCACAAATAAATAAAAAACCGATAGAGGGTGGCAACAAACGAAAATCCCGCGCAAAACGTTCACAAAAACGCAAGCGGTCGAATACTCAAAAAAAACGAGGGTCTAGAAAATCCGCCAAAAAACATTAAACGCTGAATACATATAGATATAATGCCATATTCATATACAACATGTCATTATACGTAGTCCCCGAGAACCAGGAATTATTATGGAACGTCATAAGTAAAAACGCATATATTCAAGACTTTTTTGCGCCCTATAATCCCGAAAAGAAAAACGAATGGTTCAAAACGATCATACGCACCTTTTATGAAAGATATAAGCTACAAAAACTAACAGTAGCAGACTTGAATACCGTGAACAAAGAAACCATATCATATATGGTACAAAATATTCGCGAGCAAATAAGTCAACCGGTTGCGAAAACTACCGCACCAACTCAAGCGACCCCCTCGTATCAACCTGCGAATTCGTATTCGATACCTACCCCACCTATTGTACCAGATACCCGACAAGACATTTACGCAAAAGAATTTGAACAGCGACAACAAGAGTACGCGAACCTGAATAAAAAAGTCGTACCAGCCAATGTAAATTTCACCGAAAAGGCGGACGATGGGGTAATACAAAATATGGACGAACTCGTAAAACAGCAAATGCAACAACGTGCATATGAGATGTCGTTGATTCCGCCGCCAATCAGTAAAATAAGTCAACCGGCTACACAGCCACAACCGCCACCAGTTGTAAACACGTTTGTGCAAAATAATGTTCAGACTGCTCCGCCGAAACTACAAATAGATGCATCATCGAATATTGAAATCAGCATTGAAGAAATTGGTTCGACCAGTAATAAAAAGAGTGTTACATGGAAAACCGACGAGCAGGATATGAATCGGTTAGATGCCGAAATACTGGTTCTCCGCGAAACCATAAATAATATGACACAAGATTTCACGCAATTAAAGCAATTATATGAGTTGTCGCAAATCAGCATCACCGAATTGAAAGACGCGAATGCTGGCCTGACAACGAAATTAAATCACTTTGTTGACATGGTCTCAACACAATATAGTCCAGTTGACCGAATCTAATGTGGGACTGGCAACAAAATTAAATAATTCAGTTGAGTGGTCGCACCTCAGTATAGTCCATTTGAATGAAGCCAATACAGGACTAGCAATGAAATTAAGCGAGTTGATTGCGAACCAAGTAGAACAAACTCCAACCCAACCGCCTGCACAATCACATATTCCAAGCCCGGATGAAATCAAATCAACCATGGAACGTATATTGACACAAATGGACAATGAATAAATATTTCATATTTATCGGTAAACTATAATAAACACAACTATATTGTTTATTATATACGGGTTTCATCATGGAACTATTCGAACATACATTTTTCATTAATTTGGACCATCGAACTGACCGATTAGAACACATTACTAAAGAATTCGAAAAAATGGGAATCCAAGCAGAACGTGTGCAAGGAATTCAGCCGAAATCCCCAGCGGTCGGGTGCACAATGAGCCACATTAAATGTCTGGAGCTTGCAAAGAGCCGAGACTACGACCAGGTATTTATATGTGAAGATGATATTACGTTCACGAACCCGGAGTTATTCAAACAAAATTTAGCCAAATTTGCCGAAAACGAAGATATTAATTGGGACGTTTTATTGGTAAGTGGGAATAATAGACCGCCCTGTCAAAAATTGTATGAGTATGCAGCGCGCGTATTTTATTGTCAAACTACAACCGGATACATTGTGAAAAAAGAATACTATAATACGCTGATTGCAAACTTCAAAGAAGGCCTAGCGCAACTAATACGAAATCCAACAAATAAATTTGAGTATGCGATTGATAAATATTGGCTTCGGCTACAGTTTCAAGACTATTGGTATATTATTACACCATTAACCGTGACCCAATATGATAATTTCAGTGACATTGAGAACAAAGATACCTATTACAGTGGTGTTATATTAGATTTGGATAAACCATGGATAGAGCGTCAAACATAAATAAAAAAATGTCATTTACATAAATAATACCACTACATATATTTGGTGTTAACTTGAGTTTTCGAAAAATAAATCGTTATCTGAATTTTCTATTTCTGGTTCGGGCTCATCTGGGAGCTCATACATTATTTTTAGTTGTCTCCACTCGTCAATGTGATTGAAATAATATTGGCAATTACGCATCACAGACGCAAATGATGCTCCACTATGAGATTGATGTGCCAGGGCGAAGCCAATGAGGTTGACGCGGTTATCTGGCGAACTTATAAACCCGCATTTTTCGTTGAAATTCTTCACAAACTCGACCAGATTTAATTCACTAATCATATCCATTGCTTCCCGGACCATGACATAATCTGTATTGTCCAAGGGCGTTGTCATTCTTATATATTTTCACACAAATTTATAAGAATATATAATGAACGCGTCCAATCAATTTTTGGGGCGGCTGGTGCCATTATTTACACCGATATATCTATTTATCATTTTTAATGCGCAGAAACGTGGCAAGCACATTCTTGTTTTTTTCTTCATATTGCATTGTTTTTAATTTATCGGCATATTCTTTGTGCATCATTTGTTCTCGATATTGTTGATTTGTTGGGCCAATACACGTTCCGCGTCTTGTTTTTCGAGAGGTGTCAGCGATTGTTTGCCACGTTCTCGCATCATGTGGTCAACCGACGAATATTGTTGTACATTGTGTATATCTTTCTCGCTTACTCCAAACACCGTCTGGTCTTTGTGTACTTTACGCAAATCATCGAATTTTAATTTACTAAACGGGTCGCTGCTTACATAAATGTCGTCGTTTTCGTCGTCATATATTGAATTGCCAAAATCACTATTCATATACAGGTTCTCAACCCCTCTATATTTTACCATGCCACGTTGCGTATCTTTTATTTTGTCAAATACATGGCCCATGTTTTGTGTACTCACCTTTTCCGTGGTTTCGTATGTCGCCGCCTCGTTCGTAAACCACTGATTTTTGTCCGGGTTGGCCTTGGATACCATATTTTTGTCAAATAATTCATTGAAAGTAGTGTTAAATTGACGCTTGTCCATCGATTGAATGTTTTTGCTGACCGCATTCACAGTTGCTTTATCTGCAGATGGATGCCCTGTATCATATACCCGTTTTTCGGTGGTAACCGGTAGATTCTGCTTGGTTTGGTTCTCGTAAAATTTAACAACAATATCAAACGCTTTTTTGTAAAATAAGAAATACTCCGGCGACAGCTTCGATTTATCTGGATGCGTCATTAGCACCTTTTTTTTAGCGCGTTTCATATCTTCCAATGTTATAGAATAATTCAAATCAAACAGACCAAGTAAATCTTGCAAACTATACATGTGAATGTCCAGATTGTATTGTTTTTGTGACATTTTTGGTGTAAAATTTTGGTACTTATTATACTATTTCGATACTATTTATGTATATTACTACGTAAATTACATAAAACATAGTGTCTCTATATAGTATACAACATGGGATTACCAATTATTACGCATTATGAAAATAGAAACGCATTTTTCGATTCCCTAAACAACAACCCCGGACTAATTATTGTGAAGTTTGGGGCCGATTGGTGTGGGCCATGCAAATTAATCGAAGAAGATGTACATCGATGCTTTGAATCGATGCCGGACACGGTTCAATGCGCAATAATCGATGTAGATAAGACATTTGATTTGTATGCATTTATGAAAACAAAAAAAATAGTGAAGGGAATTCCAACGATTTTATGTTATCGCAAAAATAATACACATTATGTACCCGATGATGTTGTTGTCGGGTCAAACAAACTCGAAGTGCGTGACTTTTTTAAGCGATGCCTCGCATCATTAGCTTAACGGACTATGTATTTGGTGCAATGATAACGAAAATCCGGTATCGCTATCTACATCATATGGCGATGTAATGTCATATGAATTTGTGAGCAATCCGGCGATGTTTTTGTCGTGAATAACCTGTATGGGGCGACGGTGTAGATTGACAAGCTGGTCCAGTTTCATTTCTAAATCGTGCGCTCGTTTATGAAAATATAGGTTGCCTTTTGCATATGAAACATTATAAATACAATTGTATAAGTTGCTCCTATATCCATACCATTCATAGTAACAATCTTTATATTTATTAAAATCTGGCCGACTCAATGCCGACTGTATTGTTGCGGGTATGGCGGCTTCTGCCACCTTTTCGAGTTCATTCGGCATATTCAAATATTTTACATAGTTGCATATCATGCAATTTGACTCGTGTATATTTTCCAACAATACTTTCGCAATTAGCTTACTGCACAACTCATGCAAATTGTCATTCTTGCAAAACATATTTACTAGAATACAATCCATATTTTCAGTCAATATAGATTGTATCAGCCGTCGATTCATTTGAATGTCTTTATCTGCATTAAATGTATCAATGACAATGACCAAAATATTCCGGTCTGTCGGTTTTATACGCAGAAACACGGGCACCATTTGTTCTAAAGCATTTGTATCAACCCGTTTGGCGAGTGGGGATTTAGATGAGTAAAAGTATACATCTGGTTGATTGTATTTTGAACCGATCGAAACGTAGACATATTGGTATTTCTTTTGCTGTGCAAATACCGCGGTCAACGTCGCGGAAAAAGAATTTGAATTTGTATCAAACAACATTTGTAAATCACATGTGAATTATATTATAACATGTGATTCAGTCAATTTTTCATTTACTGGATCTGCGAGTTTTTTTTTGTTTTCTTTTTCGGTGTTTTGTACTTTTTTTACCGCCAGATGACGGGTATTTATTCATTGGTAATGGCGGAGCAGATGGTTCTATCTTTGCGGTCGTTGCGGTCGTTGCGTAAGGACCGGAAGGTGCTGGGACCGCAACTGCGACCGGTATTTCTTCCTGTCCTGACGCTGTAGCAGTCGCAGTTGAAAACGGGTTAAGGGATTTTAGTTTCTCGATTGTACCAGAAAGCGTTGGAAGAGCGATTGCTGGCACGGCTGAAAATATAGATGGCGATTTTGATTCAGGCGAAACACTCGCTTCGGGTCCAAACGATGATGGTGGCGGCAATATAAGTTCATTTGTAGTATCCGCGATTGTTGCATATGTTAAAACCAACGAAGTTATTCCAATAAAGACATACGATAATATTGGTATGTGGTCAGTTTTCATACTAAAGTTATAATACCATGACATTTTTTTGTGGGATTTTTATTTGTTGATAAGTTGATAAAATAATTGTTTTATTATACATTGGCGCTTGGCTGCGTTGCTTGCGCATACTGGCGCTGCCACGTTTGCTTTGTTTGTTGCTTGACACCGCAATGCATATGGCGTTCGAACTGTTCAGGAGAATCGTAATACAAGACGTCGGGACTATTGGTACTATCGTCACCCAAATAGCGCACCTTGAAAAACTGGGCTTCCGCGTTCCAATTTCCAACCTTCATATTATACTCGCGAATTCCAGTCACTGCATTGCGAATCGATGCTCCGGTAACAACGCTCCCTGCATAATATTCGAGCCTATTCTTCTTAGTGCCGATAACCTTATGGCCAGGGTCAGTAATTAGATAATTATCCATACGATTACGCTTCGACTTCACATCTGTGAAAATAGTACTTTCGTCGACATCACCTGATTCGTGATATACATACGATTGCTCATCGTACTCGCCGTAATTTTCTCCGGAAGGTTGGTTTGATTGCTCGTCATCTTGGTTCATGTTTAGCGATAGCTAGGGAGGCTAATAAACAAACGTGTATTTGTCTTAATTATACCTATCTGCATCTCTTTATGTTACTTCATATACATATTTGTGTAATGCGATATACACCGGCCACTTTTTTAGAGTCATTTGTATATACAACAAATGGCGTTAACATCCGCAGAACTACGCGCCTTCATAAATAAAAACTTTTTAACAGACGTGCCTGTAAATAATATAATCCCCACACCCGACCAGGTAGAGGAGACAGACCTTTTTTTACCAGCTAAAACTCCGTCAATGCATGATATCGCTCGACCAAATAGCAAGACGCCGGCCGCTGCAGAATACAAATATTTAGACGATGTTATCCTGTCAAATAATCTGGTGTTATTTCCCAGAAATTTGGCGGAAACATATACGATCCATTTGTGTCTGTTTTCCATTAATACGGATTTGCATACTCCATTTCTACAATTTATGTTTAGTAAAACAGACTCTATCTATCAATTTCCAAGTGCCGAATTAGATATGGCCACGATCCAGAAGTCTACTTCTTCCGAAACCATTCAACCGAAACTGGAAACAGAAGGATCGATTGACGGTGATGAGAGCGATGATGATGACGAATATGATGAATCGAGTGGTGTAGATGCCGAATTTTTATCTCAATGCAGTTATTTATTGCAGAAGACAGTGTCGATTCCCGACATGGACATGCAGTCACTTTATCGTGGATTTTTGGAAGATGACCAAACCGCAAATCAGTTGTATGTATTCTTCGATTGTACCGGGTTGAACATAGAAACACATAGTGATAAGTTTCAAACGGGCGAATATATCATGGCAATTGTAGACGAATTAAACGTGGGTCGAATTAATAACATGGAAATAAGAAGTGATGTGTTACAAATATTTAATAATAACCCATTTACAAAGATAATTAACATGGCAAGTGGAGAACCGGTTCCTGGTCCCATGATTTCTTATTTGTGTACGAAAAATGAGGACGAAACATATGAAAATGAATATTATACTGACGAAAATGGTTATGACAGCATATCACTAATTGCACCGGTTGTTACACATGCACGATTTGATGATATATATATGTTTTCGAAGACTCCTTTAACAGGGGAATACAATAAGATCAAACGGTTTGCACTGTTTTATGATGAAACAGAGGATGATGTTGAGAACATGGATAATGAAGGTGAAGAAGAAGAGTCAGTTGAAGAAGGTGAGGAAGAAGGTGAAGAAGAAGAGTCAGTTGAAGAAGGTGAGGAAGAAGGTGAAGAAGAAGAGTCAGTTGAAGAAGGTGAGGAAGAAGGTGAGGAAGAAGGTGAAGAAGAAGGTGAGGAAGAAGGTGAGGAAGAAGGTGAAGAAGAAGAGTCAGTTGAAGAAGGTGAGGAAGAAGGTGAAGAAGAATTAGTAGAAGAAGGTGAAGAAGAAGAGTCAGTTGAAGAAGGTGAGGAAGAAGGTGAAGAAGAATTAGTAGAAGAAGGTGAAGAAGAAAGTGAAGAAGAATCGGTAGAAGAAAGTGAAGAAGAATCAGTAGAAGAAAGTGAAGAAGAATCAGTAGAAGAAAGTGAAGAAGAATCAGTAGAAGAATCGGTAGAAGAAGGTGAGGAAGGCGAGCAAGAATCAAGCGAAGAGTCAAGTGAGGAAGAATCGTGGTCAGGGACCGAATCTGGGTCCGGATCAAGTTCGAGCGATGAAAGTAGCATCCCAGAACTAGAATTAGCCGAAAACGCAGTGTTTACATTTACAGAAAATGAACAAACCTACTATGGAACATATTCACTAGAATCTTTCACAGAATTATAATCATTGCCAACCAATACATAATGTTATTTCACAATCATTATGTATTACACACACTCTCTCATACACATGCACACATATACACACATTTACACATTGTCTAGACTACTGTAAGATGCAAAGAATATATCGAATACTTCTTTCTCAACCTCCGTATTTAAATTATCGATGATTTCATCGCGCAGCGGCTTTCTTTCGTAAACCTTACCGAAATTGTTAATATACAACTTGATATGATTTATACGCTCATTGATATACTTATCACGTTCTACCTGTTTGTCCTGTCGCGATTTCAAGTTTTCGATTTGCATACGCACCGATTTCTTTTCAAATTCAGCCTTGTCGATTAATTCCGTTTCGCGCTCTGCCAACATTCGCCGCTGTTCAATAATAACGTTATTCTTTTGTTGCATAGCGACGTCCGTCAAGTCATTATTCATTTCATCTACATCCTTGTCTAATTCTAAATACCATTTATGGCGAGTCTCATTTGCACTAATAATGGTATCGCAAATATCAGGTTTCTTCAACTGTTCATATCTACGTCGGGCTTCGGTGCCTTCTTTTCCTGAAAATTTATTTCTAAAATCGGCAACAACCGTTTCTTGTATAGTAGGACTGGTTTCCATAAGCCGGTCAAATTCGCCTCTGCAGTGTTTAATAAATGTACCTGCATCACCTCGTTCGGCTGGCTTCTTTGCAAGTTCAATTCGGATATTACGTGCGAATTTATCCCATGAAATGGACGCTACACGATGTGCTTCATTCAACTCCGATATCTTCAAATATTGCTGGATAGTGGTTAAAATACCGATCATAATGTTAATACTACCAATTACGGCAGGCGCATATATACGAATCGAATCCGGCAAACTGTCTTGTGCAAATGATGCAGTACCACTGAGTGTAGAAAAAATAATTGCAGGTATCGTGAACCAGGCATGGAAATAGGAATATTTTGAGTGAGCACGTGTATTGAGCCATTTATAACACTGTGCAATATCACACCATTCTACCATAATGACTTCGTTTTCAGGAGACCATTCTACTTTTTTTAGTTTGGATTGGTCCGCAGGTTTACCTGCATCTTTGGTTGTATTCGTTTCACTACGGAAAGTTTCCACCTCATCCGTAGTCATTGGCGACGGGGGCGGAATAATATCGGTTTGTTTTTCCGAAGACATATTATATTTTGTAGGTACTAATATAATATAATTACAAAAAAACCAGCCCATCCCGTATACCGGCTAAATGATAGTCTACGTTTCTACGTTGGAATCATCATCGATAATGACTTAAATTTGGGTAAGGATTCGACGGCCACCGGAACTAACGCATTTACTTCGTTTGGATTGGCTATAAGACTATTTGAGGCGTTTATTGGCGCAGTTTCCTGGGTTTGTGTAGGAGTTTGCTCTGCCGACGACGGAGGCGCAGGCGGCATTTCATCGGCAGGGTCAATAATATCGTCTAATGTATCCATGTGATGGTCGTCTTTAATGTCTTCAATCGAGAACGTATAATTCATATTGATGTTCTCGTCCACTTCTTTATAAAAGTCGGAAATGCGATGATGACACCGTTTCAATTGTTTCTGTTGTGATATGTGAAAAAAGGAAATATAATTAACATACAGCGTAATTTGGTCTTGCAATATGCGATTTTCATGGGTTAGTGTGTTTAAAAAGTTCGAAATGGAGAACCCGACCTTATGGTTGTCGTTGTAATGCAATATTGAGTTCTCTTTGTTCACAGTTTCTAAATATAGCATGTTGAGTAGATTCAATATACTTTCATGTAATGCACCAATATCTTCAATGCAGTACTCCTGAAATGGCTCGAGGTCTTTATAAACCGGGAATGTTCGTATAGATAATGAATCATCGTGAAATCGTTCTTTACAGAATTTCACAATCATATTGTGCAATTTATAATAATCACAATACATTCGGTTGTTTAATAACGCCCGCAGCTTCTTTATGTGTTCAAATTCCATCGAAAAGATTTTGTATTGATAATAGAAGGAATCCAAACAAAAAAGGAAGATTTGCTTGTTATTGTCACGAATCATCTCGCCGTGCAATCGTTTCAACTCGCCAAGTTTGGACGCGACACTGTTTTTCATATTGCCAATCTCACGTATTATGGATATGATATTTTTGAAACTATTTTTTAGTTTTTCGTTTTGAAATATATAATCGTTTGACATTTATAAAATACAGATATAAATTATTACTAATAAAAAATACAACAATACAGTTTGTAAAATCTGGGACGTTGGGTACCTCTACTAAATAGAGAATATTTCTATGCGTATTTGTTTCTCTAGGTCCTCGTATTCTTCCACTAAATCTAACTTGTCTTGTGCAGTGAACGCGCTTGGCTTTGACATGAACGCATTTGTGATGCTATCGATGATTGGCATGAGTGGTGTCCAAATGGTGGATGATAATCCAAACAGGCCGAGCAGCGGCTCTTGTGTAGTTTTTTTCCAGACATTGTTTGGGTTGACGGGCATGTTCTCAATTTCGTTTAAGGACTCGAATGACTTAATTGATCGCGGGGTGTCGCTCGGTGGACGATTTGCGCTCACATCCTCACGATGTAGACCACGTTGGTCTCGCGGAATATATTTTTTGATTTCCCAGTATTGGCCGGCTTCTTCGTCATATGTGAATCGAATGTATTTATTTTTATTTAGGTTACGTTGCAATGCAGCCGATTGAGGCGTATTGTAAGGAGCTATTTTTATGAAAGCGAAATAATAGGCATTACGGTTTTCATTGACTTTGTAAACCATGTCTATTTCGTCCACTCGTCCAATACCGAGAGCATTGAACGAGTCTTGTATTGTTTTTTTAGTTACCGTGCCTAACATGCGCGGGATATAAATGTTTAACGACATTTGAGCAATTTGCTTGATTGAATACTTTCATTTTAATGGGCAATGGTCTCGTCAATTTTTTACTTTTGTGTGATGGACGGGGGTTTTGTGGTTGCCTGGGTTTCAATTGCGATTATTCATTCCGCAGTAGCTGCCTTTTTATTCATTGCTGTGGTTAATTCAGTGAGAGCATGCATACCATCATTTGTTGTAGCATTTACGTCCGCGCCTGCTTCAATCAATTCAATGACAGTATTCAACAATCCTTTGTTAGCGGCAAAGATGAGAGCAGTATAGGCAAATTAGGGCCAGTTACATATTCACACAGGTATTTTATAAGTTTTATAAGTTTTATAAGTTTTAACCCTTTTGCTGTGTCTTTTTTGCTCTTTTTTGCTCTTTTTTGCTCTTTTTAATGTTTTTTTGCTGTTTTTTTTATTGCGGGGTTTAATATTTAATCCACCTCTATGTTTAATATTTATGTTGGGGGTTGTTCCATTAATTGGTATAGTTATGCAACCATCCCCCCTACTTAATTGAGTTAAAAAATCACTACATTGTTCTTCATTAAAATTTACTGTTGTTATATTCGATTTCACACCTTCATCTATTAAAGAAAATGGGTCAAGAAAATATTCAGGGTTAAGGTAATTCGTATTCGTTAATCCGCAAAATAATCCAACTATACGCCGATTTTCATAATCATTTATTCCTGTATGAATTCTTTCGGCACACACGGTTACGTCTACAGCTTTAGACGACTGACCCGTATCTGCTACACGAATGTGCATAATATTATCTTCTCTGTTTTCATTCGGGTCAATAACTGCATGTTTCCACAATGTATCTGGAAATACCACTGTATCACCATTATGCAACTTATTTCGTAAAAGAGGGGGCGACAACCCTGCTGCTTTTATATTTTGATATATTTTTTTAACCAAATTATGTTTTTCAAACACTAAATCGCCCATTATGTCCCGTGGAAAAAATGACTCACCAGTGTCAGAGTCGATTGTCTTCAAATGACGATGAATATTAGTATCGTTTTCATGATAAAATAATAATTCACTTCCTAATACATACGGTAACTTTTGATTATAATATTGCAAAATTTGAAATAAATTACTATCATTGTGATATTCCGTATTTCCAATTGGGGTTCTTCGTGGGTTTAATCTTACAAAAATGGTAGTTTCAAATTCTGGAGAATCCACCCTTCCCATAAAAGCGTTTGTTACTGGATCATACAATTCATAATCTACATTTTTATGTCCGCCTGTAATGGGAATATTTGGTAAAACCCCTAAAATACCGGAATTAATTAGTTGGGTTTTTATGTAACCTTCTATTATGGGTTTATGTGCCACATATAAAATTTTTATGGCATTTGCTTTTTGCCGTGTGTCTTCGGTGGGCGGCCGTTGTTTATTGTCAAATATTAAATAAGGACTTGCGGAAACAGTTCTTCCGTCTGCAATATTAATTTTAAACATCATTCCTGAAAATTTACATATTATATCAAAATTATCGTCACTAAATATATTAAAGTCAGTAGGCTGGCTAAACACTTTAAAAAAGGGATAATCTTCCAATAAAACGCATATATTTTCTTGAATATCGTCACCGATTAATGGTGATGCCATATATATAGATATGACATTTAATATAATGAAATGTAGGATTCGAAGTAAATCACCAACGCCATTTATGTAGTAAAATTGATAAAAGTTTACACTTGGGTTGTTTATGTATTACATTTAGTCAATACTATTGTTGTATAATGTAATGTTGCAACACATTTTACACCGTTGAATATTTCAATCTGCATTGCGGATAAATCTTTAACCAAGTGCCGGTTTCAAATATTCACGGGGTACAAACTTATATATATTTATATATAAATGGATTTACCAATTCCTGTTGATTTAGGTAATTCGAGCGATGGTAATACTGACGGTGAGAGTCGTAGTGATGAGAGTCCTAGTGATGAGAGTCCTAGTGATGAGAGTCCTAGTGATGAGAGTCTTGGTTCTAGTGTTGAGAGTTCTAGTCATACTGACGGGGAGAGTCCTAGTGATGTGAAGAGCCAAATAAAAAATGAAAATATCGGAAAAGCCGTTAGCTACTGGTTCAGTAAGCCTGATCGGAAAACGAAAGTACAAACCAAATATGGCCATATCAGTGAATGGGACGTGTCCCGCGTCACTAACATGAGTACGCTGTTCAAAGACAAGTATACATTCAACGACGACATTAGTCGGTGGAATGTGTCCAGTGTTACCGACATGAGTGATATGTTTAATGGTGCAGTCATGTTTAACCAACCGATTGGAAATTGGGACGTGTCCAATGTTACCAACATGTCCGGCATGTTTCATGGGGCAAACAAATTTAACCAACCGATTGGAAATTGGGACGTAAGCAAGGTTACCGACATGTCCAATATGTTTAATTCTGCAATTGAATTCAACGAAAATCTTACCAATTGGAATGATAATATTCATAAAAATGCAAAAATTAACGGCGTCTTACGCTTAACCCAGCTGCACAATATTATCGCGCACAATATTGGCGCGTACGATATTATCAAGTCATGTAAGCCCACCGATAATTCTTCTCCGGCCTACACAGAAAATATTGATGCCTCCAATAAATATAACGAGGCCCGCGATAAAATACCATCATTGTTTCTTAACAGATATCAAACGTATGGTTCTTTCGGTGGTGACAAGAAGACTCGTCGGGCTAACCGCAAACGTTCTAGCCACAAGCGTTTGCGTAAGGATAAGAGTAAGGGTACGAGAAATGCGAAACGCGGCGCCAAACGAACTCGCAGAAGGTAGATTGGAATCATCAAGCGTGCCGCCAAGTCCACGTTACGACCACCCTAACCCACTATGCGGGGGTGGTCGCAAAAGCAAAAAATCTAAAAAGAATGCCATAAGAAAGAGTCGCAGAAAAACAAATCGACGTCATCATAAAATTGATAAAAGTTTACACTTGGGTTGTTTATGTATTACATTTAGTCAATACTATTGTTGCATAATGTAATGTTGCAACACATTTTAATCTTATTATATAATATATAATGGCGTCACCACCTATTATACCAAACGTAACTGCGGTTCAACCGCACGCCATCCCATTTCATTACGATCACGATGAAAAATCTGGATTATTACATTATAACCCTAATCTTGCACCAAAAGAAGTTGCGGTTGATATGCCTGATAGTGATCGGTACGATCTACAGACGGACGAAAACCAACCAAATTCCAGTTCGCCTGGTGGTGGTGCCAAGAAGACTCGTCGTTCTAGTAAAAAACGCGCTAGTCACAAACGTTTGAGAAAGGATAAGCGTAAGGGTACGAGAAATGCGAAACGTGGTGCCAGACGAACTCGCAGAAGGTAGATTGGAATCATCAAGCGTGCCGCCAAGTCCACGTTACGACCACCCTAACCCACTATACGGGGGTGGTCGCAAAAGCAAAAAATCTAAAAAGAATGCCATAAGAAAGAGTCGCAGAAAAACAAATCGACGTCATCATAAAATTGAGAAAAGTTTGCGACATAAACAAATTGTAAATTAGACACAAAAGCCACAATATAAGAAATGCCCATTAAGAACACATATATACAGTTGAATACATACCCAGTTCTTCCAGTAAATCCATGCGCCGACGCCGACGAAACGTTTGGTATTATGGTTCTGGAGTTAAACACGGTAAAAATCACGAATCGCCCCATATTCATATTGTTTACAGTTGACGCGACAGGTTCCATGGGGGATTGTGTGAAACATGCTAATACGAAAATGCAATATGCTATTCAAACACTAAAAAGTATCATGAAATACGTATCCACACAGGAAGCGGATATTTACGTCCAAATAAACACATTCAATGAAACAATAAAAACAATAGTAGACCCGGTCAAAGTGTCGCAACAAAGTTTGCCCGATATTCTCGAGACTCTCAATGCTATTGACGCAGATGGTAGTACCAATATCGAAGCGGCATTGACCGCGGCAACTGCCAGTATTACATCATATGCTGAAACGTATCCAAACCATACATGTGTTCACATATTCATGACCGACGGCGAACCAACATGCGGCGCGACGACATCGGCCGAGCTACTTAAGTGTATTTCAACCGAATATATGTCGATCAATATTGGATTTGGAACGGACCACAATGCCAAATTATTGAGCGAACTCAGTATTTCCAAAAACAGCGAATATCATTTCATTGATAAACTCGAAAATGCATCGTTAGTGTACGGCGAATCGCTACATAAGGTCTTATATCCATGCCTACAAAATGTCCATGTGCAAGTTGATAATGGTCTAATATACGACTGGACAACCAATAAATGGACAACAGAACTATATGAAAGTACGCTAATCGGCGAAATCAAAAAATATTATCATGTTAAAACCACGACCCCGTGCGACATTATTGGAACCATTAAAGCACATGCGGTTCGTCAGGAAGAAGCGGGGATATATACGGCACATATAGAAGAACCCGTGTTAAGATTGCCCGACCTGGTTGACGAGGACGACAATATTGTTCATGATGATATCATCATTAAGTTTGCATTTCGACAGCGCATATTAGAAGCATTATATGAGGCTAAACACATTCATTATGGCATGTCCCCCGAAGAATTAAATACAAAAAAACAACAAATAAAGGACCTCTTTGATAAAATACAAAAATACGTGGCAGAAAATAACATGCAAAGTGACGGTATAATCACACAACTGCTGAACGATTTGTATCTCGCGTTTTGGAATATTGGCGCGGTCGATGGCGGTATGTATATTTTCGGGAGACATTCGTCGCAAGGAAGTCAACAAGCACATACACCAGGCAATGACCGAATTAAGTTTAACAACCTGAATAATGCATTGAATATCCCGCCCGTACCAGTTTTGCGCAGATTAAAACGAATGAATACACAGTTTGATCAAGATAGTCATGTCAATGCACCTGGACCCAACTTATTTACTACAAATACACTCCCTATAAATTTAGTATGGCCGGAAGAAGACGGGTACGAATCTGCCGACAACGAATATTCGAGTTATAGCACACCGGGCATTAGAAACACGACCGACTCGATTCGATTGTACGACGAATAATTGTATAGAAGAAGGAAAAGTATTTAAACAACATTCTATGTTATACTATAAAAATGCCGACGACAAAAACACAAATTCCAACCAACTTTAGGGCGCTGGTCGCCGATTTTACTCGCGATTTATCTACTTCATTCCCCGAGTTTTCTCATATGTGGAGTAAATGGGGCGACGAAGATACGACGGACGACCAACTAGAAACATTGTTCCTATTTTGCGCAAAGGTTTATCCTGTACGCTTTTTTGATATATTGTATCAAAACGAGGACATCTTCAAACAAGATAGCGATGCCGATGTGTATTTTTTCCCGAACATGAGTTTCAAGTTGATTTTTAACAGCGAGGGACTGAGCGAAAACAGTAAGAAAATAATCTGGAAATATTTGCAGTTGATGTTGTTTACGGTGGTCGGTTCGGCGAATGATAAATCAGATTTCGGCGAGACGGCAAAGTTATTTGCAGGAATCGATGAGAAAGATTTACAGGAGAAGTTGAACGAGACCATGTCAAATCTTACCGGATTTTTTGAAAAAATGTCTCCCGAGAACAAAAATGGTGCCGATGCTGCGACTTGTGAGCAGTCCACTCCAGAAGGGGATGGCGGTAGCGGTGCTAGCAGTGCAGGCTTCGAAAACATGTTTAAGAATATGCCCAACATGGAAGGCATGCCCGATTTAAACAACCTGCAAAGTACGCTGAAAACATTGTTTGAAGGTAAGATTGGGACACTTGCCAAGGAAATGGCAGAGGAAATCGCGGATGAGTTTAAAGATGTGTTGGGTGACGGTCTTAATGCGAATGCAAACCCACAGGATATTATCAAGAAATTAATGCAAAACCCTGCGAAGATTTCCAGCCTAATGAAGACG